>SDBT01009971.1_pt1 | contig 15376 bp, 12 predicted proteins | sample 2277101 | NCBI WGS metagenome assembly SDBT01 (sample SAMN10404973, study PRJNA504765) | marine sediment metagenome | isolation source: marine sediment core GS10_PC15, 103 cmbsf | place: Arctic Ocean: Southern Knipovich Ridge | collected 2010 | reverse complement strand
CAATTTGCTTCCTTCGATCAAAAGGATCGGCATCGCCGACAGCCAGTCCCCGAAGGACTCGAGTGGTATCGCCGAATACACCCCTATGACGCGGATCAAGCCGACCGGCAGGCCGCCGAGGCGTTTCGCGCCAGCAAAGAGCTCGACCTCATGGCTATGCACCGGATGGCCACTTTGCTCGAAGCGTCGAGCTCCGACGATGCGATGCAGGCGGTTCGGGTCCTGGAGCATGTGCTGGGTCTCGATGAAGCCCCCCTGGTGACGGTGGCTCGCCGTATTCTCCGGCGAGCCAAGTTCTCTTCCCATCCGGATGTTTGCCGCCGGGCGTTCCAGATCCTCGTTTTTGCCGAGCAACCGCAGCGCTTCCGCGAGACCCTTCGCTCGTTCCTGGATGCTCCCGCTTTTTCGCTCGATGCCGATACGACCGCCGAACTGGTGGCGCGTGACTTGGCGCCCGAGCGCTTCGACGCCTTCGTCGACGAGGCCGAGGAACGATTGTTGCGGCCAGTGGATTTGCCCGAAACGCCCGATAAGACGAAAGCACTTGTCGACTTTTTTTCGGAGTTCGGTGCCATTTACCCGAGCCGGTATCGCCGCTTGCGCGGTTTTTTGACCCGGATGTCCAAGCAGTCGGCAAGCCGTGACATTCGCGAGCAGGCCGCCGCCGCCCGAGACAAGCTGGAGCAAGGCTTTCGTGGTTGGCTGGGATCGGCTTCGCGTATTGCCGTGGATCCGGAGACCGGGCGGGAGTATCGCTGGGAGGATGTAGTCGATTTCGCCGAGGACGTGGAGGGTGATGCCCGGAAGCGAATCCTTGCCGCGCTCAGGAACACCCCGATGCTGAGGGAGGCCGTCTTTTTGTTCTCGAATGGAACCACGATTCGGCTCGAAGACATCTTGCTCAACGGCCTGTGGGTGAGGCTGCTCGGCTCCGACCACGGCAAGTCAGTGTACCGGATGGCGGTCAAGACCCGACACCAAGGACAGTTCGACCTGGCGGTCAACCTCAACCAGACTCTATCTCCCGATCAAGTAAGAGATGAAATCGACTGGCTCATTCTTTGCGGTGAGCCGAGTCAGCCTGGTCCTCTGGTGGAACGCTTTGGAGGGTACTGGTCGAAGCTGGAGCTTTGGAGTGAGGAGTTCATCGCCGGTGAGACGCTCGACCGAGCTTTGAAACGATTGTCTCGACAGCAATACAACCAGGAGCGCTTCTTGGGCATTTGGCCTTTCGCCGCCTGGAGTGCCTCGAGTGCCACCGTCGATCTCTGGAACCGTACCGGAGAGGCCGATCCTACGCCGAGCAACGTCATCGTACCCACCCACGACTACCACACCGGAGCTCGTTTGGTGTCCATTAGCGGGCGGCGACGGTTTGGCTCGATTCACGAGTTGCTTCTCGCCATGCGCGAGAGCTTCGTGGTTGCGGTGGAAAAAGAACACCCGCGCCTCGCCGGGCTGGTCGGCTGGGACATCCTGTTATCGGCGGTTCTCGAAGTGATTGGAGAAAGAAAAGGGGTCGATCTGTTGCGTCATGCTTTGGAGGAGTTGGAATCCGAAGAAAACGAAGAGCTTTTAAATGCGATGAAAAGATACTTGCAATCGGTGGAAGAGCGTGGTTTTCTGCCCATGCGGCTTTTCTTTGCCGCCAAACGATTCCGCCGCTGGGGAGAGTTGAACCCGGACGCCACCGTGTCGGCCCGTGCCGCCACCCTGCAGGAGATCTACCAAACCTACAACCTGGCTGAGCTCCAAGCCTCCTATCCTGAGGTTCGGGCTCGTTTTTTTCATGACACCATTTTTCGAAATAGTCAGGCTCCCCTGGCGGAAGGGTTGGAAGACATCATACGTAAGCTGCGCAGCCGGGAGTTGGGGCCGGATAAGCTCAGCATGGCGGTGGCCGATTTGCGGGCACGATTGAAGCTCACCGCCCATGAGGATTACTTTCTAACTCGATTGTCCTTTCCTTACCTTCGCCCCGAGGATGAAGCCGAGTACATTCCTACGGAGGCGGCCGGAATCCAACAGAGCGAGATGGTGGTGACGCTTGCCGACGCGGAAGGTGACCCCTATCGTATCCATCACGCGTTGAATCCGAAGGAAGTAGGAAGACTCCACAGCCTCTTTTTGACCGCCCAGCTGCCGGTTCAGTTTCGGCCCGACCATCGCTTTCTAGTAGCGGTCAACGAACGAGGTGTCATCATCGGCGGCCTCTTTTATGAAGTGGATGCCGAGGAGCGGACCGCCCACATGGATAAGATCGTCGTTGCCGAGCGATTTCAACGCAAGGGGGTGGCGGGAGCGATTTTGGAAGAGCTCTGCAACCGGCTCAAGACCGCGGGATACCAATCCCTCACCACCGGATTCTTCCGGCCTCAATTCTTCTACCGATACGGTTTTGCCGTGGAGCGCCGCTACGCCGGGCTGGTGAGATCTCTCGAGGACGAGTCAAAACCTCCATCCTAAGCGTTTGTGCTACCATTGGCTTCCTTGGCGGATTGAACCATGGATGAGAAGATCTCGAAGCTTGCGCGTGAATACCGGCCTTTGGCGGTGGAAATCCTGAAAGAAGCCATCCGGATTCCCGCCGATTACGTGGGTCGCCCGCCTGACGCGGGTGGCGATCCACACTGTGGCTTGTCCAACCACGAGGAGCCGCGGCTCGAGTATCTTCGCAACAAGATCGTAGAGATTGGCGCCGTCGACCGACCGGCCGACGTGGGCTACGACCCTTTCGGGAACCTTTGCTGGCAGGTGGAAGATCCGAGCGACCGAGTGCCGGCCGAGGAAAAGACGGTGATCTACTGGGACGGCCACACCGACACCGTCCAGGCCCTGCTTAGTCGATGGCACCAGGCCATCGGGGGAGGAATCGATCCCTACCTGGGATTGACCGAACCGACCCAGGTCGACCGTGATTTCTTGTCCCAAGAGCTGGGCTATCTTCCACCCGAGGAGGAATGGGGGCATCTCGTATGGGGACGCGGTGCGGCGGACCAGCTCGGCGGAGTCGTTTGCCAAATCGTGGCCGCCAAGGTTCTCCGTGAGCTTCGCTCGGAGGGCTCCCTTCGCGGCGTCGTGGTTCGAAGCTACGCCACGGTGGCCGAGGAAGACAATGACGGCGGTGCTCCCATGTATTTCATGCGCAAGGAGCTTACCGGTCCGGAGCGGATTCCCGACGTGGTACTCCTCACCGAAGGCACCGGCTGTGCCACCGAAGGTGCGGTGGGCATTTACCGGGGCCAGCGCGGTCGAATGCAAATCGAGGTGGAGGTCACTGGAAAATCCTGTCATGGCTCCATGCCCTGGGAAGGGCGTAACCCGCTGGAGTATGGTGCGGCTGTCATCGCTGAAGCGGCCGAACGCTACTCGCGGAAGCAAGGATTTGCCGCCGACGCGTTTCTTGGCGAGGGCAGCCGGACGGCGAGCTTTGCCACGTTGGAAACGCCCAGCGACTGTGCCGTTCCGGAGCGATTCACTTTCCGGTTCGATCGGCGCCTGACCGCCGGTGAAGATCCGCAACAGGCGCTCCGGGATGTGGAGTCGATGCCGAGCGTCGCCCGGGCGCGGGAAGCGGGCCTTGGCGTCGAGGTGCGGGCACCGTTTTACGATCAGCCCACCTGGAAAGGATACAAGCCGGGCAATCCGCAAATCTATCCCGGCTGGGTCACGCCGGAAAACCATCCCGCGATCAGCGCGGCGGTGGATTCTTACCGGCGCGTTGCCTCTCCGCTGATTTCCGAAGGCGGCACCGCAGGCGAGCTTCGCAGGAATCCGCGGTTGGCGCGATGGATCTTCTCAACCGACGGGGTCGGTTTTCCGCTTCGCAAAGGTGAAGCTTCCGTCCCCATCCCGGACTCCAAGAATTGGGTACATTCCGGTTTTTTCCAACATCCTGCCATGTTCGGGATCGGTCCGGGCATCGAGCAGAACACCCACAAGATCGGTGAACATGTGGACTCTCGGGAATTTGAACCGGTCATAGCCTGCCTGGCTCGATTTCCAAGTCTTTATCGTGAGTCACGACGGGCTTGATGCGAATGGGCCTTTCGATGTAATAAAAGGGTTGTTGTGCCGCATTCATGTCGAGCCTGTCTGCTCTACTGCATCGATTTCCGGTTTCACGCGCCGTTGGAGCTCTTTCTCCACGATCAGGGGCTCGATAAGGACGGATGCGACATCGTGCAGGTGGCGGGAGCCGCTAGAAACCTGGCCCACTTCGGAGAAGGAGCCGGCGGGCGTTTTCTCTTGGAGCAACTTCAAATTTCTCAGCGACTCCATGGAGTGCGTCAGTTTTATCTGGTCAACCATGAGGACTGCGGCGCTTACGGTTTGGAGAACGTGGTGGACAGTGAAGAGGAACTGGCCACCCACAGGAAGGATTTGCGATCAGCTCGTGGGGTACTGGAAGAGCACTTTCCCGTCGCCGAAATCCTGACTTACTTCATGCGGCTCGATGGTACCGCGGAGCGGATCGATTAAAGATTTGGAGGAATCTATGACGGACAAAGTAAATCGGGTAGACGAGATGGTCGAAGCTTTGAGGCACTGGCAGAGCATCGAAAGAAAGAGCATCGAGCAGACGGCGGAGATCATGGAGAACACCGATAACAAGGTCATCCGCATGATGATGGAAATCATCCGTCAGGATTCGATGATGCATCACCGGGTGCAGCAGTTCATCATTGACAGTTTGACCCGCGAAGCGGTGAGCCTCTCTCCCGAGGAAGTCGGAGAGATCTGGGAAAAGATCGAGCAGCACAACGCCATGGAAAGGGAGGTCATCGATCTGGCGAAAGAGCTCAAGGCTAAAGCCTGGACGCCGGTTCACAAGCAACTTCTCGATTACCTCCTTACCGACGAGGCCAAGCACGACAGGCTACTCGAACAACTCGGCGAGCTGAAAAAAGGCATGTACCCTTACGGAAGCTGAACGCAGCCGTTCCGGTAAAGCGGGCGCATCGAGTCGAGCTCCATTCGACGCGCCCGCCGCAATCCCCCGGCTAAAGCCGGGGGATTATCATCTAGAACAAATGGACTAATTCCAATAGTTCAAAATACAGAGTTTCTCCCTTCAAGAAGCCCCCCCGTTTATAGGCCGGGAGTCAGCTTGGCTTTTCCCGAAGTTCAAGTATTGGCCGGGGTTTGAGCCAAATCCCGTAGCCCTGGGGCAGCCTACGCACTTTTAGGGTCGGTACGGGTGCGCTTAGGGGTTCGGAATACCGCCAAGTCCGTTTCTGCAAAGGAGATCGGGGAACTGAAGGTGTTGACAACCGTCATGGCACAGTCCTTGAAGGTACCATACCATGGAGTTTTCCATAGGAATAAATTGCTGTCAACCCTTCAGAGTCTATGGTTAGAGCATCCCAGGAGGTGAAGAATGCCAAGTTTCGTTAACCCGGACAAATGCGATGGCTGCAAGGCGCTCGACAAGACCGCCTGCCAGCACATCTGTCCGAACGACCTCATGGTTCTGAATAAGGACACAATGAAGGCGTATAACCAAGAGCCGGAGATGTGCTGGGAGTGTTACAACTGTGTGAAGATTTGCCCGACCCAGGCCGTCGACGTTCGTGGCTATGCGGACTTCGTGCCCATGGGCGCTTCGGTGGTTCCCTTGCGTTCCACTGACAACATCATGTGGACGGTGAAGTTCCGTAACGGCACCGTCAAGCGCTTCAAGTTCCCGATTCGCACCACCCCGGAAGGCAAGGCAGAGCCCGCCGGTGGCTGGTCGAACGCGCCTTCGTTGGACAGCCCGGTGCTGTACACCGAGCCGGAATCCCTTGGGCTGCCTGAAGTTTGGTCCAAGAAGTAGAGGAGGAGGAGATGACCATGCAAGACTTCGAAACCGTCACGGTTGAAACCGATCTCCTCATCCTGGGTGGTGGTATGGCGGCCTGTGGTGCTGCTGTAGAAGCCGCCTACTGGGCAAAGGAGAATGGGCTTAAGGTAACGTTGGTGGACAAAGCCGCAATGGATCGCTCCGGTGCGGTGGCGATGGGTCTGTCCGCCATCAATCAGTACGTCGGATTGAGGGACAAAGAGAATACCATCAAGGACTATGTGGACTATGTCCGAAACGACTTGATGGGCATCACCCGCGAGGATCTGGTGGCCAACATTGCCCGCCACGTGGACTCCTCGGTTCACCTGTTCGAAAAGTGGGGACTGCCCATTTGGAAGGACAAGGAGGGCAAGTACGTTCATGAGGGCCGCTGGCAGCTCATGATCAACGGCGAGTCCTACAAGGTGATAGTGGCCGAGGCGGCCAAGAACGCCCTCGGTATAGACAACATCTACGAGCGCGTTTTCATCACCCACCCGTTGATGGACGGCGATCGTTGCGTGGGTGCGGTTGGTTTCTCTGTTCGTGAGGACAAGTTCTACGTGTTCAAGGCGCGCGCTACTATCGCCGTCATGGGAGGCGCGGTGCATGTCTTCAAGCCTCGCTCCGCCGGTGAGGGGATGGGCCGTGCCTGGTATCCGCCTTGGAACGCCGGGGCCTCGGCTTATTTCACCTTGAAGGCCGGTGCCGAGATGACCTGTCAAGAAGTGCGCTTCATTCCCGTCCGGTTCAAGGATGCTTATGGACCGGTGGGCGCGTGGTTCTTGCTCTTCAAGTCTCGCGCCACCAACGCCGACGGCGAAGCCTACATGCAGACCCGTCAGTCCGAGCTCGACAACTGGGCTCCATATGGGAAAGTCAAGCCGGTTCCTGCCAATCTGCGAAACTACTTGATGTTGCTGGATGTCATGGAGGGCAAAGGCCCGATCTACATGAGGACGGAAGAGGCCATCCAGAACATCTACAAGAAGGAAACGGATCCCAAGGCGGCCAAGAAGAAGCTCAAAGAGCTCGAGGCCGAGGCGTGGGAAGACTTCCTCGACATGACCATCTCCCAGGCCATCCTCTGGGCAGCGAGCAACATCGCCCCTGAGGAGACTTCTTCGGAGATCGCAGCGGCCGAGCCTTACTTCATCGGCTCCCACTCCGGCGCTTCCGGCGCCTGGGTGAGCGGCCCGAAAGATCTAGCGCCGCCGGATTACTTCTGGGGCTATGACAACATGACCACGGTCAAGGGATTGTTCGCAGCCGGTGATGCTTCCGGCGCGTCCTCCCACAAGTTCTCCTCCGGCTCCCATGCCGAGGGACGCATCGCCGGTAAGGCGGCGATCAAGTTCATAAAGGAAAATCCAGAGAAGGGGAACTACGACGACGCAGAGTTGGGCAAGCTCAAGGACAGGATCCTTCAGCCGCTCGCGACCTACGCGGAGAACGTGGGCAAGTCCACCCAACCGGATATCAACCCCCACTACATCCTTCCCAAGATGTTCATGCTGCGTCTGCAGAAGCTGATGGATGAGTACGCCGGTGGGGTCACCGCCCAGTTCACCACATCCGAGGCGAATCTCAACCGGGCGCTCGAGCTTCTGGTCTTCCTCAAGGAAGACTCCGCGAATCTGGGGGCGAAAGACCTGCACGAGCTCATGCGTGCCTGGGAGAACGTCCACCGGATGTATCAAGCGGAAGCTCACGTCCGTGCGATTCTCTTCCGCGAGGAGACGCGTTGGCCCGGTTACTATTTCCGGTCCGACAAGCCCAAGATGGACAACGAGAACTGGAAAGTGTTCGTCAACTGCAAGATGGATCCGGCCACCGAGAAGTGGACGGTGGAGAAGGTTCCGATCCAACACATGTTCAAGGAGGCCGGTGAGCACGAGCTCCTTGGCGGTTGATGTCGCTATTTACGGTCCCGGGCGCCTCGGTGGCGCCCGGGACCACACCTTCCGGATCGTGATTCATGTCTTCGCATCCCAAAGAGTCCCTCTGTTGCCCCCACTGCGGCCAGCAGTTGAAAAAGTTCCAGATGCCCGACGAGTCTGGCTGGGAAACGTCGGTCCAGTGGGCTTGTTTCAGTAACGACTGTCCTTACTACCGCAACGGCTGGGACTGGATGTACGAGAAGTACAGAGTCAGAGTTTCCTACCGTTATCGCGTCCTATCACCCGAGACCGGCCAAACTTCGCCGCTCGCGGTATGGTCTGAGACGGCATTATGCGATCGTATTATCGAGAACAACGGATGACGACATCATTTGGGAATTCTGACTCATGAGGAAGGGAGTGATGGACCACTTCATGTCGTCTGTCGCTCGAATCGAACTGTTTGGAGGCCAGCTATGAAGAGTACCGCGGAAAAGCAAAGAGCCGAGCTACCGGGTGATTTGCGGGAGCGTCGACGACTGGAGGGGAACGAGACGTTTTGCTTCAGCTGTCACAAAGACCTGCCCTGTTTCACACAGTGCTGTGCGGATGTCAACATCATGCTCACGCCGGTGGATGTGCTGAGGCTTGCGCGAAGGCTCGCTATGACCACCACCGACTTTCTCGACGAACACACCCTCACTCCCATCACCAAAGATCTTCAACTTCCAGTGGTCATGATGCGCTTGGGGGCGGAGCCGGAGAAGCGCTGCCCCTTTGTCGGCGAGGCGGGTTGCACGGTCTACGAAGATCGGCCCTGGTCTTGCCGAATGTATCCATTGGGAATGGGGATCCCTCCGGCACGAGCCGGCGAAGAGCCGGAGCCGGTTTATTTTCTTTTCGAGGATGCCTTCTGCGAGGGAGGCACCGCTAAGAAGGAATGGACCGTCGATGCCTGGAAGGCCGGCGAGGGAATTACCGGGCAAGAGGAGATCGAGTCCGGGTTCCGGGAGCTGGTTTCCCACCCCTGGTTCATCGGCGGGCGAGCTCTGGATCCCAAGCGCATGGAAATGTTCCATATGGCCTGTTATGACCTGGACACTTTCCGCAAGTTCGTTCTGGAAAGCAGCTTTCTCGAGCGGTTCGATCTCGAGGACGGGCTCGAAGAGAGTATCCGAACCGATGATCATGCCCTGGCCCGATTCGCCTTTCGCTGGCTGCGATTTGCTCTGTTCGCCGAGCCTACGTTGAAGGCCCGAGACTCTGTAGCCACGGCGGGGAGGAACCGATGAACGAAGCCACAACCAAGCCCCTGTTGATCGTTGGGGCGGGAATCTCCGGTATAACGGCTGCCTTGGAAGCGGCCGAAGCCGGTCAACAGGTGGTGCTCGTGGAACGCGAGCCTTCCGTGGGGGGACGGGTGATGCGCACTCACCACTACTTCCCCAAAATGTGCCCACCTCTTTGCGGTATGGAGATCAACACCCGTCGTCTCGAACGTAACCCGCGGATTCGTGTGATGACCTCGACCCGGGTGACCAAGGCGGATCGCAATGGGGGGAACGGCTGGAAGGTCGTTCTCACTCGGGCGCCGCTGTACGTGAACGAGCGCTGCACCGCCTGCGGCGAGTGCTCGGAGGTTTGCACCGACACAGTTGATGATCCCTTCAACCTCGGGATGCAAAAGGTGCCGGCCATCCGGCTTCCCCACCCCGGAGCTTGGCCGAACCGTTTCGTGCTGGACAAGGAAGCTTGTTCGGATTCGTCCTTGAAGGCCATCGTGGAGGCCTGCCAGTACGATGCCGTCGACTTGGAAGCCACCGCCGAAGACGAGGTTCTCGGTGTCAGCGCGGTGATCATCGCCACCGGTTGGAAGCCCTACCCGCTGGAGCTGCTGCCGGAGCTGGGAGGAGGGATACTGCCCGACGTTATCGCCAACGTGAACATGGAACGGATAGCCTCTTTGACGGGACCCACCGGCGGAAAAATTCTCAGGCCATCTGATGGCAAGCCACCGAAGAAAGTGGCGTTCGTTCAATGTGCCGGCTCCCGGGATGTGAACCACCTGCCTTACTGTTCGGGCGTTTGCTGTTTGGCTTCACTGAAACAGGCCACCTACGTCAAAGATCAGCTCCCCGAATGCGAAGTCACGATGTATTACATCGACCGACGCACTCCGGGACGCAACGAGGACCTGCTCACCAAGGTATCGGCTATTGAGGGAGTCCATCTCGTCAAAGGCAAAGTGGGCAAGATAACCGGAGGTGACGGCGGAGAGCTTTGCCTTCGGGTCGAGGTCGTCGAGGAGGAGAAGCTCGTCGATGCGACGGCGGACCTGGTTGTCCTTGCCACCGGCATGGTCTCCAACTTGAAAGATGCAGGGGCCGAGATTCCCTTCGACATCAGCAAAGACGAGGATGGATTCGGCCTCGACGACGCCGGCGCCAAGCTATTCGTTGCCGGAGTCGCTCGCCGTCCGGAAGATGTTGCCTCATCGGTGCGTGATGCCACCGGGGCAGCCGCGAAAGCCCTGGTAGCTGGAAGGAGTTGATGATGGAGCGCATCGGGTTCTACCTGTGCACAGGTTGCGAAATTGGAGAGGCCATCAACTCGGAAGGGTTCGAAGAGCTTGCAGAGGAAAACGGTGCTTCGACTTACACCGCTCACCCCTGCTTGTGCTCCCCCGAAGGGGTCACAGCGATCAACAAGGCGGTGGAGGAAGGTGCGGTCGATGGATTGCTGATCGCCGCCTGTTCTCCCCGGTACAAAGCGGATGTGTTTCGTTTCGATCCAACCAAACTGGCGGTGGAACGGGTCAGCCTTCGGGAGCAGGTCGCTTGGTCGCAGAAGCCCGGAGAAGAGGACACCCAAATGCTGGCGGAGGATTTGCTCCGCATGGGGCTTGCCCGGGTGTCCAAGATGGAGCTTTCCAAACCGCCCGAGGAGACGATTGACCGGACGGTTCTGATTGTGGGCGGCGGCCTTGCCGGACTCGAAGCAGCCAAAGCAACATCCGGCATGGGGTTCCCGACGGTCTTGGTGGAAACCACCGACAAGCTGGGCGGCCGATTAATTGCATCGAAAGACTTGGTTCCCGAAAAGCCCCCCTACAACAAGACCCAATCCAATCCCATTCCCGGTCTGGTTGCGGAAGTGGAAGCGATCTCTGACGTCCGGATCTACAAGTCGGCCAAGATCACGAGCATCACCGGACAGCCCGGGCAGTTCGAGGTCAAAATCGAAACCCCCTCGGGTGCGGAATCCTTCAAGGCGGGAGCCATTATTCAGGCCACCGGTGCGCGGCCTTACGACGCGAACCGGCTGTCTCATCTGGGCTACGGGGACCACCCTGATGTGGTGACCTCCCACGAGCTCGAAGCGATGTTGGTCGATGGCAAGCTGGTTCGCCCCTCGGATGGGAAGATCCCTGAAAGAGTGGCTTTCGTTCAATGCGCCGGGTCGAGGGACAAAAACCACTTAGCTTACTGCTCGACGGAATGTTGTACCACCACCTTGAAGCAAGTAGCGGTCATCCATCGCGACTTTCCCAGCATCGAGTGCGCGGTCATCTACCGTGACCTGCGGGCCCCGGCGCAACTCGAGCATTTCTATCTGAGCGTCCAAGAGCAGGAAGGGAGCTTGTTCACCCGCGGCGAGGTGGAGAAAGTCGAGGGCAACGGTAACGGCCGGCTGAGCGTTCAAATGAACGAGAGCCTGCTTGGGAAAGAGGCCACACTGGACGCCGACCTGGTGGTTCTGGCGGTGGGGATGGTTCCCAACTCGGCCGATGGGGAAGCGATTCGTGCCCTGACCGACGCCAAGGCACGGGTCGAAAAAGGGGAGTCGGAAACGCAAATTGCCGACGGCAAAAAAGTCATCGAAGAGCTGAAAGATCACGAGGGCACCGAGATCTTGAACCTGGATTACCGCCAGGGACCGGACCTGCCGGTGCTCGGCTACAGCTTCCCCGACTCCCATTACATTTGCTTCCCCTATGAGACCCGCCGGACCGGGATCTATGCAGCCGGTACGGTGCGGGCACCCATGGATGCGCCCCAAGCCGCTGAAGACGGTTGGGGAGCGGCCATGAAGGCGGTGCAGGCCATCCAAGCCATGGAAAGCGGAGTTGCGGTGCACCCGCGCGCCGGCGACACCTCCATCGCCAGCTTCTTCTTGCAGCGCTGTACCCAGTGCAAGCGCTGCACGGAAGAGTGCCCCTTCGGTGCTATCAACGAGGACAGCAAGGGCACTCCCGAGTACAAAACGTTGCGCTGCCGCCGTTGCGGTATCTGCCTCGGCGCCTGCCCGGAACGGATCATCAGCTTCCCCGAATATTCGGTGGACGCCGTCGCCAGTATGATCAAAGCCATCGAGGTGCCCGACGAGGACGAGGAAAAACCTCGCATGGTTGCCTTCCTCTGCGAGAACGACGCTTTGCCGGCTTTGGACGATGCGGCAGGGCTCCGAGCTAAGTGGAATCCGTGGATTCGCGTCATTCCGGTGCGTTGCCTCGGAGCGGTCAATACGGTTTGGATTGCCGACGCCCTCTCACGAGGTATCGACGGGGTGATGCTGATCGGTTGCCGCAAAGGTGATGACTACCAATGTCACTACATTCGCGGCTCCGAGCTGGCCGATCAGAGAATGACCAACGTGAAGGAGACTCTCGACCGGCTCAGTCTGGAGCCGGAGCGGATCCAGATCATTGAGCTGGCTCGCAACGAGTTTTCGCGCATTCCCGAGCTTTTCGAGGAGTTTGCCGAGACCATTGAGGAGGTTGGGGCGAATCCTTATAAGGGATTTTAGCCCTTTGGTTCGGGCCAAGAAGATTACTCTCCGGAAATCGGAGGATTCGGAGAATTCAGGAGGTGCTCGGTTCGAGGAAGTCACAGTAGAACCGAGCACGTAATCAGGAGGACAGTCATGGCTACGCAAGCTGCCATTGTACCTTCGGCAGATTACCGTAAAGAACTAAGCTCGCGTGGGGGAGCTTCCGTAGCCCGCTGTTACCAGTGTGCCGCTTGCTCCAGCGTATGCGAGCTGGCACCGGCGGGGGCACCGTTTCCACGTCGTCAAATGCTTCTGGCGCAGTGGGGTCTCGGCGAGCAACTGGCCGCCGACCCGGCGGTTTGGCTTTGCCACCAGTGCAACGACTGCACCGAGCGATGTCCACGGGACGCCAAGCCAGGCGATGTCATGCAGTCGATACGATCGATGACGGTGGAAAAACTTGCGCTGCCGAAATTCATGGGTTCGTTGGTTTCGAAGGCGAGAACGACTTGGCCCCTGTTACTGGGTGGCCCCATTTTATTCTGGGTCCTCTACCTCGCGGCGCTTGGTCGTTTTGCTCATACAGGTGAAGTCGGTCCCAATGTCGGTTTCGATCATTTCGTCCCCCACTGGATGATCTATTCCGTGTATTTCCCGGTCACCTTTTTCGTCAGCGCGGTTGGGTTCTCGAGTGGAATGCGATTCTGGAATCTCCTCGCTAGTCATTCTGCACGTTCGGGATCTTTTCTCGGCACACTGATTCCTATATTTACAGAGATTGCGACCCACAAACGGTTCGGATCTTGTGAAGCGGCTGGTCCTCGCAAGTGGGGCCATTTCCTCTTGTTTTGGGGATTCGTGGGAGCGGCGATCACTTCGGCGTTTCTCATCGTTGTGCTCTACGTGCCGCCTTTTCAGGAACCGATACCGCTGCCTTTGTCCCACTGGATCAAGATTCTCGGCAATCTGTCGGCGGTAGCGCTGGTCGGCGGCGGCGTATGGCTGTGGATCAACTGGGGTCATTATGGCAAGCGAGCCGGGGCTTCGACGGCGTTCGACAAGTTCTTTTTGTATGTAGTGTTGTTGGTCATCGCCACCGGATGTTTGGTCGAAACGGCACGGTTCCTTTTCAGTCCTCAACTGGCGTCTTGGTTGTATGTCTTTCACCTGGGTGTGGTGCTTTGTTTGTTCGTCACCTTTCCTTACTCGAAGTTCGCTCACCTGCTCTACCGCACCCTGGCGATGATCCATGAGCGCATGTCAGCGCTCGATGAAGTAACGAACTGAGAAGAGGTTTTCACGCTAGGCAGACAGGAGGTCCACGGCTTTCACCTGGAATGATCCTGAGCCGAGGCCTCAACAGCATCACAATTCCTTTGGAGGTGTAGATTCATGATTAAGCCGCATGGTTCCAATACATTGAACCCCCTGTATGTTGCCGATGACGCGAAACGCGCCGAGCTACAAAAGGAAGCCGAAGGTCTTCCCAAATTGTTGGTCAGCTCCCAAGCGGCCGCCAATGCGGTCATGCTGGGCAGCGGGTACTTCAACCCGCTGAAGGGTTACATGAACCTGGCCGACTCGATGTCGGTAGCCGAAAATATGAAGACGACCGACGGTCTCTTCTGGCCGACGCCGATCGTCAATGTCGTCAGCGATGCTTCGGCGATCAAGGGCGCCAAGCGAATTGCATTGCTCGACCCGAACGTCGATGGCAATCCTGTGATTGCAATCCAAGACGTCGCAGCCATCGAAGAAGCCACTGACGCGCAGATGAAGATGATGGTCGAGAAGATCTATGCCACCACGGACACCGAGCATCCGGGTGTCAAGAACTTCAGCTCGGTCGGCAAGACGTTTGTTTCCGGGCCGATCCAGGTGCTCAACCTCTCGTACTTCGAAACGGATTTTCCGGAGACTTTCCGCACTGCGATGCAGATTCGCGAAACGATTGAAAAGAACGGTTGGAAGACGGTGGTTGCTTTCCAGACTCGCAACCCGATGCACCGCGCCCACGAGGAACTGGTCAAGATGGCGATGGAGCGGTGCCCCGCCGAGGGTGCAGTGATTCACATGCTGCTCGGCAAACTAAAGAAGGGCGACATCCCCGCGGATGTTCGAGACGCCGCGATCCGGAAGATGGTCGAGTTGTACTTCAAGCCGGGTACGGTCGAGATCACCGGTTACGGTTTCGACATGCTTTACGCCGGCCCGCGCGAAGCGGTGCTGCACGCCATCTTCCGCCAGAACATGGGCGCCACCCACCTGATCGTCGGTCGCGACCATGCCGGAGTCGGAGACTACTACGGTCCCTTTGATGCACAGGAAATCTTCCACAAGGAAGTGCCGGCAGGCGCCCTGGAGTTGAAGATTTTCGAGGCCGATCACACCGCCTACTCGAAGAAGCTCGGCAAGGTCATCATGATGCGGGATGCGCCGGAAGGTCATCAGAAGGAAGACTTCGTTTTGCTTTCGGGAACCAAGGTCCGCACCATGTTGGCCGCAGGAGAGGACCTGCCCAAGGAGTTCGCGCGACCTGAAGTCGCCAAGATCCTGATGGGCTTCTACCAGGGCGAAACCAGCAAGTCGTAAGTCCAGACTGGGTCTGAAGAAAATAGCCGGCGCTTCCCGGTAGCGGGAAGCGCCGGTTTGTTTTTCCGAGCACTTCCTCTCGCTCTAACGCGGAGCAGAGTCCCTTCTGTATTTTGGCTTGAAGCGGCTCGTTCAACTGGCGGTGCCTTTCCACGGATCGTCGGGAAGTCAAAACAGGAGCTTACAAGAATGTAATACCCATGACTGTCGTCATGATTCCAAGCGTCCGTTCTCCGAATGGTCGCTCACAGTCGCTGCGCACCGTCAAACTTCCCGAGGTTGCGATCGAAAGTGCCTAGGGGGAGGT
>SDBT01009970.1_pt1 | contig 15377 bp, 10 predicted proteins | sample 2277101 | NCBI WGS metagenome assembly SDBT01 (sample SAMN10404973, study PRJNA504765) | marine sediment metagenome | isolation source: marine sediment core GS10_PC15, 103 cmbsf | place: Arctic Ocean: Southern Knipovich Ridge | collected 2010 | reverse complement strand
TATGGCTCACATCTACTTCTATATTCTCTATGATGACTTGATCCAGTTGAGAAACATTTCTCTTGTTACTGGACTACACCTTTTTTTTAGATGCCAACTTTGGATATCATTTAACGATGGAGAGCCATCAGATTTAAGTTTTTCACTGTCAGAGAACTTGTTCATTCTGAGCGGAACAACTGTATTTAGCTCAACGAACATGTTACTGCTGTCTTTGAAGGCTCTCACTTCAATGACCTTGATGTTTATGGTACGTTCAAATAGCCAAAAGGCAACACTGCCAACAAGCTTATCCCTTACAGAACTTCCTACGATAATGATTCTCTGATCTGTATTGATATCAGGAACTTCGCCTTGGCCATCACCCTTACAGAAGAATTCTAAAAGGGCATTGAAATTAAATCCGGGGTCATTGGCTTCATTAAGATAGTGCCGGGCAACATTGTCAAAGTCAGTGAATCTCCATTTTGAGATATAGCTGGCATAACGCAGGGCCTGTATATCTACAGGGTCTTTGAGCTTGCTTCGTTTGAGTTTTATAATCACAGCGTTGCCATGCATATCAATGGCTAAAATGTCCAATCGGCCCTTCATATCTGGGATCTCCACCTGCCTTCCGATTATGAATAAAGGCTCTCCCAAGATAGAACCGTCTGAGCAAATCCAGTCTTCAAGGTGTTCTTCGAAAAGATCTTCCTGTTTGAGCTTGGTTTCTGGAACTGGCTTAGGTCCCTTTTCTGTTATTCTCCACAAACCCATTTTTATCTCCCTTGCTGACCTCTTGCCCTTTATGCCCTGGGCTTGGTACATTATTGCAATGGTAGTAAGCAGTATGAAAGGGCTGTGAGTGGTATGCTCACAGCCCGTTAGCCTGACCGCACGTTCAATCAATCCTAAAGGCTTGTGCCTTCGAGCCAATCTTCTGAAAAGGCAGCAAGATCAAGGAAGTTCACGAACCCATCAACTGGCGATGGGGCAATATCAGCAGATGGAGAACTTGGTGGCTTAAACCACTGGTTAGCTATGTGGCTTACGTCTTCAAGATTCACCTTTCCATCTTCGTTAATATCACCATAAAAAGAAACCATGAATGAGTCAGATTGCTGTGTCGTCTTAGGGCTTATGTCACCGTCGGTAGCAGAAACGCTAAAACTGTAGTTGCCGACAGAACGAGGAGCCAGAATGACATAGTAAGTTCCTGATGCAAGAATTTCAGTAGAATCAATTGTACACCAGCTTGAATCAATTCCAGAAGTGTCGGTCGCTTGCCAGGATATCATTATTTGTTCATCATCTTCAATCCTACCATCTCCATTTCCATTGAATTCTTGTACGATTACATTTGAAATAACAGGTCCTTCGATATCAGTGTCGAGAACATTTAAGATTCTTGATGCTGTATTATTAGCAGGATTATCGAAGATTGGAAGATAGATTCGTACATAAATTTCATGCGTTCCTTCTATGCCAACAGGTATATTGCTAAAATTAACTGTTACATAATCTTTGGCAGCAATGCCCCCAGAAATAATTACATCCGAACCCAACTGCGTACCACTTTCAGGATCACTATCATACAGACAGACAGTAATGTCATCATTAAGATCGTAATCGGTCAAATTACGAACAATGCAATTAACGTCGATAGTACTGCCTTCGTGTGGGGCATCATCGCTGAATGTTAGATTTGCGGATGCAACCGAAATGTCGGGCTGATGCAAGAATGCATAATAAACATTCCATTGTGAATTAGAATCACGTCCCCACCATACTACGCTGTCTCCATCCATTCTGATCGCCTCTGCATCATACACTTGGTCAGTTAGAAGCAATTCCTGGCTTTCACTAATATTCCAATAGAACACTTCTTGCTGACCCCACTTGCGATAAACAATAAAATTATCTCCTATTGCTAAAGCCCCATTATCTCCATCTTCAGAAGTGATTTGTTGCTTGGAACCTTGATCCCAGAGAGATACTTTATCGTCATCGTTTAACCACACAAAACGATTGCCAGAAGCGGACCTTGGATATGGCTCATCAGCATATTCCAAAGCTCGTACACCAGAGCTGTCAACACCGATTTGCATCTTATCTGCATGACTGTCAGTAGTTTCCCAATGGTTATATATAAAAGTTGTCCATTGCATGGTACGTTCATGCCAAACAAGCAAGTTACTCCCAAAATCAGCGTCATCAGTGGTAATTGTATGCATTGGGCTATGACTGGTGTTTGAGGCAAACCCCGTTACATTTGCACTTGTTTGCGTGCCATGATCATACAGCCATAGGTTGTAAAGTTTAGTAGCACCTTCAGAAGGTTCCGTGAGTTCATGGTATAATCTTCTAAACGCCACTTTTCCGTTGTCAACACCGATTAAATGCTCATGGGCAGGATTATTTGAAATAACAAATTCCTGCCCTGTACTAAGGTCGTAAGCATAAATATCACGTTGGCTCGTGCCTCCATTTCGCGAATCTTCCCATGCTATCAGGGTGCCACTAATTCTTGGGGTATTCTGTTGAGCTGAGTTATTAGTTACTTGAATTTCCGTATCCGTTGTAATGTTATATGCAAAAATATCCATGTTTCCATAACGGTTTTCATCCCATACAATCCATGAACCACTTATGTCAGGGTCCAAGCAACCTGTCACTCCAGGAACTTGGAAAACCTCCGTGGAATCACTAACAAGACCTGTAATAGTCGTTCTATCTGAGGGCGGGGTTTCCTCCACCAAGCGGGTATCAGAGACAACCTGAACATCTCGGGAAATTGTCGTTCCATTGATAATACTATCTGTATCGATAGTAATTAATATGTCGCGACTTGATCCTGGTGCAAGCGAGAATGATTTATCTACAGGCGGAACACTTGTATCAGTATTTGAGGTCTGTACATCGGTGACGGTCATTAAACCACTACCTTGGTTATGTACGTTCATTGTTTGAGTGATAGAATCTCCTGGGGAAACAACTCCAAAATCCCATGTTACTGGAGTGACATATAAAACACTCGCAGGTTCTACCACAAGTTGAATCGCGTTTTCAATTACAACGGGTGTGCTGCCCTCTTCCCATTCTATTTGTACATCAAGATAAACAGTTCCAGTAAAACCATAGTCAACAGAATGAACCCAAAAATAACCATTGTTTTCGGGATATGCGGAATCACCATCTCCAAGGTCTGGGTATCGTCTATCACCTTGAGTTAGTTCTAATTCAGTACCTTCGTAAAGAATTTTAACATCAATGTCAGTCGCAGACAGCACTCCATTGTACTGGATATGCGGACGGATGTGAATTTGTTCGCTGCTTTGAAAATCACCATCTCCATCATTGCGATAACAAATCGATGGAGAATCATCTAATGTAAAGCCAATGACATTAAATGAGCCTGGTGTAGGAACATCAACATCTGGCCCATAAAAAGTGTCCGTTACTGCAACACCGCCTCCTGTATCTACCGCAGAAAATGAATATTGATGTGTACCTTCATCAAGATTTATGTTTGGCAAATGATAAGTTCCATTATGTGACCAACCAGATTTTAATTGCATACTTTGTCTATCACCCCGATCAATTCTGACCCAGATAGCTGTTCCCCCATCTGCTGGAGCATCACCATCTGAATCATAATAATCAACCAAATATTCATAGTCGTCTAAAATAGTGCCGAATGAGGGAAGAACTCGTGGATTGTAGAGAATGGGAGAGTTATTGCCTGGAGTGTCCAGTAAGGCTATCTCAACATCTTCTAAGTTAACATCAACATCCAAAGTCGTCACATTGGATGCTATTCCTAGTGAAGCACATGCAGTTGAAGAATCAACATGAAATAACCATGTATAAGTTTGCCCTGCTTCTAAATAGACATAGGAAACCATGGAAAATGGGTCAGCGTTCCATGAGATTTCTGGAACAGCAAGTGATTGTAATGTGTTCAATGCACTAACAAAATCTCCCACTCCTACAAGTGACCATATTGCAGTTTGGCCAAGTGTTTCAACCAGAGCACCTGCTGACAAATCTGTTTCGTGTAAAGTTCTGTTAAAAGTTGAGTTTGGAATCTGTGTTATCTTAGAACCTAACCAAAAATTAGTCGCACCCTTTGCTGCTCCAGCAAAATATGTTGATGAAACATTCCAAAACCCACCAGAAATATTGCCTCTGTAAGTTATTGAGTAATTACCTGTTGTCGGGACAGAAAAGTCCGAATATATCCCATCAATTACCCCAATTCCAATAACAGAGACAAACTTACTATCAACCCAAGCATTGTGATGTATTTGACCTGTATTCAAATTGACTGAACTATCACTGTTGGCATGTTTTAGAATCCCCCACGCATTAACTTCAAAATCATCATGATATTGAGTTGCACTTGTGTAAGGTGGAACAGCTGCTAACGCCTGTGCTGCAGAGATTAAAATAATAATAAAGGACATTAGTTTATTCATCTTTCTTCCCTTTCTGAGTTGAAATTTTTGGTTTACATACTGTTAATACTTAAAACTCTTGGAATAGAATTGTTTGTTCTTGTATAACCTCCTTCCTCTTCTTTGATTATTTTGGGTTTATGCTATTTTGATTGGTTTATAATTCTCGTTTCGTTACCGATTTCTGAAGTATAATCAACAGAGTCGTTAAGGCTCCTAATACCGCTCCTGAAATCATTCCATATCTGCCGTATTCATAAGGTAAGTAATGCCATCTCGTTATTAGATCAATGCTGATGAAATGCGTTGGTTCGCAGTAGCATTTATAAGCCAAGGCAATGCACCACCCTGAAATCCATCCTGCAACTGCTCCCATATGAAGCCCGATGGTACATTCCAGGCAAATGACAATCGTACGACCAAAGCAAGACAGTAAATTCTTCAGACACGAAAGGATCAGAGTATTTAATGATTGATAGCTTTGCAGTCTTTGATATTGAAGTTGGCCTGTTAACATTTCCATAATAATCCTCATTAGCAAAACTTTACTTTGCCTTTGCGTTAGAAAGAAATTCTCAAGAGTGGAACACCTATGCCATCATATTCATCTTTCCATGAATGCTTATCTATTTTCGAATCAAGGATCGATATGGTATTGTATCGAGATGTTGAGATTTCTTTAAAGATGTGTGATTCTTTGTCTTGAGAATTCACGATTTGCATCTCCTCATCAGAGATGCTTTTGACTGTAACCTTACTTGCTAATTGAGCTGGAACTGTTTTCGGTTTTGTTTTATTAGCAAAGACTGGGTGATTGAACTCCGTAGTTTTTATAGCAGCTATTTGATCTTGGCAACCAGATAAGATCGAAAGACAAGTAAGCATAAGGATAGGTAGAATACTCCTCATTAAAAATGATTTGTGTGCATCAATTACTTTGCCCATTTCTGCTTTGACTGTTTTGTTTGTTTTCATGGTCTTATCTCCTTTTATTTCCCAAAATTCATTGATTTCAATTCGTTTTCCACATTGAGTTACGGAGGATTTTGGTAATCCTGCACGAATAATGAAATTTATTGTCATATGCGGAAAAGTAGCTGATTAACTCGTAAAATCAGCATAACCTTGGTATTTACAGGGAGTTGTGCCTAAGGAGGGTACGGTGTCCAATTCATAAATATGCAATATAGCTTGAAATATTGGTAAGAATGGATAAGATTTAGGCAACAATTGGAGGTAAAATGCCAAAGTTTGATGACATGACGATTCTCGGAGGAGTTGATGGTCGTTTTCACACGACCTGCTGGACTGTTATTGCTGACTCACACACCTCAGATGACGAAAAAAACAGGCTGATCATCAATGATCTTCTCGGTCTGTACTGGAAGCCGGTTTACTGTTACCTCAGGCGAAAAGGTAATGACAACGAAACTTCCAAAGACCTAACCCAGGGCTTTTTTCAGGAGATAGTTCTGGGTCGGGAACTGATCGCCCAGGCCGATAAGAGCAAGGGGAAATTCAGAACGTTCCTGCTGACCGCTTTAGACAATTATGTGATAGATCTGTACCGAAAGGAATCCTCCGGCAAACGACAGCCACAGGGGGCTATTTTACAATTAGACGATATTGACATTCCTTATCATGACCGCACGCTGAGTCCTCAGGAGGAGTTTAATCATGCCTGGGTATCAGAACTTCTGGATAAGACCCTTTCCGAAGTCCAACAGGAGTGTCAGCAGACGAATAAACAAACCCACTGGAAAGTTTTTACAGCCAAAGTTTTAACACCCATCGTAGAGGGCACTAAGCCACCTTCTTTGACTGAGTTATGTCGAAAACACGGCATCGACACTGAGGCACAGGCATCCAATATGATAACCACGGTAAAACGCCGCCTTAAGAAGCATCTGGAACGAAATTTACGGCAGATCGTCCGTTCAGATTCCAAAATCGACTCGGAGATCTCTGCATTATTGAAAAGTTTGGTGTGAAAGCATGCAGGATGTAAGAAAAGTTACGTATCACCCGTCAGAGAGCCAATAAATGTGATTGATGCACTTTTCTGAGGGAACAATGACGAAAAAAAGAACAACATTTGGGCTGGAACCGGATAAATTAGCAAAAATCCTTAATGCCTGCTCTGAAGATCAATTGAATGATGCAGACATATCCGAAGACCAGAAGAAGGCCGAACTCTTGCAGGATCGCCTTTCAGAAACACTCCTGTCAGGCTCTCTAAAGAACAGCTCTTTGAGAAAGGAATTAATACATTTATGTGCTATGGCTGGAATTGCCTCCACTGAATCGATACGAAATCTCTTAACCAACTCCAAAACCGATAAAGAACTAATTGAAAAGATAAAAAAACAGGGGAAACGGTTGTCACAGGCCACTTCCGAAGAGATAGAGCATGAAACGGCCAATGTGATCTACTATGCAGCCATTGCATCGGCACTGGTTTATCATGATGAAAAGATCACACAGTTTTGCTACGAAGATATGGAAGGGGCATTTTCTGTTTTTGTTGAAACGGAATGGATCTCCAATGACTTAAAAGAGCTTTTTAAGAAGGCAATAGCATATTGTCACAAGAAGGATGAAAAATGAGTGAAAACCAAAACAATCATCAGGATAAGCTGAAAAAGCATGCCCATTTCCCGACAGTTAGTTTTCCTGACTCATCGGCTGTCATTGGAGGTGAGATAGGACCCTATAGACTGCTGAGTATTCTGGGTGAAGGTGGTTTCGGGATTGTTTATCTAGCTGAACAGAAGGCACCTGTTAAACGCCAGGTTGCCCTGAAGATCATCAAGCCAGGCATGGATTCCAAGCAGGTCATTGCACGGTTTGAAGCAGAGCGTCAGGCATTAGCTCTATTAGAGCATCCTAATATAGCAAAGGTCTTTAGAGCAGGTTCCACTGAAACAGGTCGTCCCTACTTTGCCATGGAATACATCAAGGGAATGCCGATCACTGAATATTGTGATCATAACAAGCTGAGTATCAAAGAACGGCTTACACTCTTTATCCAGGTCTGTGAAGCAATCCAGCATGCCCATCAAAAAGGAATCATCCACCGGGACATCAAGCCGTCCAATATTATTGTCAGTGTTCAGGACGACAAAGCTGTTCCAAAGGTGATTGACTTTGGAGTGGCCAAGGCGATCAGTATGCCACTGACGGAAAAGACGATGTTCACCCAACAGGGACAGCTCATCGGCACTCCGGAATACATGAGTCCCGAACAAGCAGACCTCAAAGAAAGGGACATTGACACCCGCACAGACATCTATTCGCTGGGGGTTGTCCTGTATGAACTGCTGGCAGGAACGCTTCCCTTTGAAGCTGAAGCACTCAGAGAAGGAGGTTATGCAGAGATCCAACGAATCATCAGGGAACAGGAACCTCCACGTCCCAGTACAAAACTGTCAAGTATGGGGGAGGATGCTTCAAAAGTCGCTCTAAGTCGCCGAACAGAGCTTTCAACGCTTGTCAAAAGTCTTCACAAAGAGCTGGAATGGATACCCCTGATGGCAATCCGTAAAGAACGGGACCAGCGGTATAAAACCGCTTCTGACTTGGCTGAGGATGTGCAGAACTATTTAGATGGGAATCCCTTAGTGGCTGGGCCTGAGTCAGCAGCTTATAGGTTTAAGAAGTATGTTCGAAAGCATAGAGGGCAAGTGGCAGCGGTAGCAAGCATAGTAGCAATTTTAGTAGTTAGTTTGATAATTATTACCAACATGTACTTTCAATCCGAAAGATTACGGATAGAAGCTGAAGACTTGAAAGAAGATGCCCTTATTGCCAAGGACAATGCAGAGAAAGCTAGAGATGAAGAGGCAAAGCAGCGGCAAATTGCTCTTATTGCCAAAGAGGAAGAATCTGTGCAGCGTCAGATTGCTGAACAGGAAAGAAACAAAGCCACTAAGGCCGAGCAAGAAGCTAAAGAACAAGCCGCAATTGCAATGGAAGAGCAAAATAAGGCTGAAGAACAACTGTATGCCTATCAAATTGCTGTTGCTCAAAGAGCATTTGAAGATGCTGAAAGGTATAAGGCAACGGAAATACTCAATGCTTGTTCAGAAGAGTTAAGGGGCTGGGAATGGTATTATCTATGGAATGTTTGTACAAATGCACGCTTTGGGGTTTATGGCTCAGAAGGGGTTATTAGAAAGGGATTTTATACAGCCTCGTATATGTTACCATTAGGAATTTATGAGGACCAAATGTTTTTGGGAGGGGCATTAAAAAAATTCGAAGGCCACGAACTTCCATTGATAACCCTAGAGTTTAGTAGTGATAGCAAATACCTCTTTTCTATGAACGTTCAAGGGGTGGTTTCAGGTGGCAAGGCAATTGAGAGCCGAATAAAAAGATGGGACATTGAAAGTCAAAAGGAGATTGCAGAAATAACAGTTCCTGATTCTACGATATATGGCTTTTGCATAGATCCCAATGGAGATAGAATTGCAATATCAACTGATAAAGAAATAGTAATAACTGACTTTGATGGCAATGTCATGAAGAAACAAAAAGCACATGCTGATAAGGTTCGCATGGAAAGTGTGGGGATTACCTGGAGTCCAAATGGTAAGTACATTGCTTTTGAATCAAAAATGGCATATAACAAAAGTGTTATCAAAATATGGAATACACACAACGATGATGTCTCAAGAACTTTTACAAACATCGAGATGGATAAGATAATGCGTGGTTCTCCCTGTAATATAATGCTTGTTTTTAGTTCTGACAGCAATTCATTAATGGCTAAGGTTGCATCTCGAAGTTTTTCTGATAATTACAGAAAGGCTTGGGATATTGAGACAGGAATAGAATTAGAAACATTTATAGAACCAAGTTTGATTACAAAGATTGTTAGTCCTGATGTCAAGAGGACCGTTACAATTAAAGATGGAGCAATAAGAATATCGAATTCAGCTACTGGCACAGAGCTTCTTCGCATCGGTAAGTTGCTTGATAGATACCAAAATGAAGGCACTAATGTTAAATTTTCGCCTGATAATAAAATGCTAGCAATTTGGACCACCCGTTTGGGTTTGAATTTGGGAGGAATAAAGATATTGTCAGCCTCATCTAAGGAAGAGATAGAAAAAAGGAAAGAAAAAAACAGAGAAATACAAATGGAATCAAAGCAAACTACAATTTCTGACCAAGAGAGATTGTCAAGTGCAACCGACGTTAATACTAATGAGCAGATACATATTTCTACAGATGAGTCTGCATATCGGAGACTTGATCAAAAAAACGGAACCACTGTTAAAGCTAAAGACAGTGGACAGGTCGCGAATATCGAGGGGATGACTATCGGCTCGATTGAGATTGAAAGCAACCGAACCCACCCTACCGTCTCTCGGTCGCAAGTACTGAATGCGGCGCGTGTGCGGCCTGGGCAGTCATTTTGTAAGGTTGCGGTTGTGGAGGGTGTCCATCGAATTTCGGACCTCGATGGTGTTGTGCTTGCCGATTACAGGGCGGTGGTAGTGGGCAACCAGGTGAAACTTACGTTTATAGTGGATGTCTATGTCCCAGAAAGACATCCTCTAGAACCGATGCTTAACGAAGCAATTGAAAAAAGAGATTTAGAATTAGTCAAACTAATGATTGAAAAAGGTGCAGATATATCAGGAGGCAAAGGTTTTGCATATCTTGAAAAGGCTGTCGCTTTACAAAGTTATGAATCGGTTCTTTTGCTGCTTGAAAAGGGTGTCAATGTTAAAGGTGATAAAGGAAGGGAGATTTTTCAAAAAGCTTTTGAGAATCCTTACTTGAGAGATGGAAAAATCTTTAAATGCTTAATAAAAAATGGTGCTGATTTCAAGGGGGCAAGGGGTCTATTCGGTCGAAGTATTTTGCATTATTCTCTTTCTTCTAGAGGTCTTAGTAGTAGCACTACGGGTGATCCCATTTTTAGCATACATGTCGTCGAAGAAGGCCCTCCTGTAGATGAAGAGTTTGTTCAATATCTCATAAGAAATGGGGCAGATATTAATCTTAAAGACGAACAGGGTTACGCTCCTTTGTGCTATGCAATCTCTCGGCCAAATAACATAGAACTTATATCATTTTTAATTAACAATGGGGCAGATGTCAATACGCAAGATAAGAATGGCAATACCCTTTTTCATATCACTACTCCATGGAAGAACGAAGAGTTATTAGAACTCTTATTACGGCGGGGAGGGGAGATTAGCAAACCCAATAATAATGGACTGACTCCAATTCAATATTTGGCTTTGTATTCTAATACCGATATTCTGAAAATTATAATAACAAAAGGGGGAACAAGTGGGTCTGCATTAATAGACGCTATAATCAAAGAGGATATCGAAAAAGTTAGAACTATAATAGTTGACGATCCCGACAAGATAGAGCAGTTAGATAGAGAAGGCAATTCCCTTCTTCACTATGCTATAGCATTACAAAACTACCGCGTTGCTAGATATCTAGTTGATAAAGGGATTGACGTGAACATTAGAAGAAACAAGAACTGGGTTGCTGCTTTATATTTGGCAGTGCAGAAAAGTGACTATAATATCATTGAATTACTTTTAAGTAACGGCTCCAACGTGAACACTCAACTCAGCAATGGGTATACACCTCTATTTGGAGCAGTTTTAATAAAAGATAAAGATGAAAGAAAAGGCATTGTCCAACTCTTAATGAAATATAATGCAAATATCAATTTGCAAGATATTAGAGGCAATACAGTCTTACACCGTGCATTTAGAATGGAAGATAAAGAATTAATAGGCTCTATTTTAGGCTACAATCCTAACCTTGCTCTTAAAAATCAAAGAGGTCTAAATCCTTTGGAATCCTTGCTGAATACAAATGACTTAAAAACACTTGATATCGCAAAGCTTATTATAGAACATGGAGGTAGCGTTTCTGAACCCCAATTAAATGCAATTGTGCATAACGATCTCCAGTCAATAGAGGTTTATTTGAAGAAGAACTCTCAACTGGACTATTCTTCATATTTTTATGGCCCCTTGGATCGTATATCCCTTATACGTCTAATGGCATTTTTCGGCAATACCGAAACTATCGATCTTTTATGTGAGTATGGGGTTCCGGTTTTGTGCCAGGATGATCGTGAAACAATTAGTAACTCCCGAGTTCAATTAATACACAATCTTGCTGAGATGGGGAGGAATGAGATGATTAGCTCACTACTGAAACGTGGAGTAGATGTGAATTGTCTATCGAGGGATGGGTACACTCCCATAATCTATGCAGCTCTTTCTGGGCAAAAGGAAACGGTGTTATTCTTAATTAGAAACGGGGCAGATATTCATATAAAGAATAAGAAAAATGGTACATGCCTACATGCCGCCTGTAGAAATGGACATGACGAGATAGTGCGAATATTAGTCGAAAGTGGGGCCGCTATTGATGCAAAAGGGCTGAATGATCTAACTCCTCTCCATCTGGCAGCAAATGAGGGGCATGGGAAAGTTGTAACAACTCTACTTGAAAAAGGGGCTGATCCAAATATGAAAACTATCAAGAAGAAAACTCCATTAGATTTAGCCATAGCCAAAGGACGTGGGCATGAAGAAGTAGTTCAGCTATTGTCAGGGCATATGAAAGAATAGCATTTCAATCTGACTTAGGTAAGGATTAATTGGGGGGTTGTTGAACAAATGGTCTCTTGACGGTTGAGGATGGGAAAGGTATTGTAATCTTTTGAATACCGTGATATTGCACCATGGATGGAGGGTCAGAATTAGAAAGTTTTTCGCGGGAAGAGAATTAGAAGGAATGATATTAATGAGCAAATACAGAGAAATATTCTCAAGCCGACATTCAGTATTGATTGTGATTCATGTTGAATCAGAAAAGCAGTCTCTTCGGAACTGTGAAATAGCCCAAGAAGCTGGTGTTGATGGTGTATTTCTGATCAACCATGGAATAAGCTCAAAAGATCTGCTGGAAATTCACCATAAGGCATTTCAAGTTTTTCCTGACTGGTGGTTAGGAGTAAATTGCCTTGAAAATACTCCCAATGAAACTTTTAATATTGTTAACAAAGAAGTTGCTGGCATATGGGTTGATAACGCCATGATTGATGAAACTTCGAAAAATCAATCCCTTGCAGATTGGACCAGAGAGGCTCAAGAAGAAAGCGGATGGCAGGGTTTGTATTTCGGTGGAGTTGCTTTCAAATATCAAAAAATTGTAAAAGATTTGGAGATGGCATCTGAGATTGCCATGAAATACATGGATGTAGTCACTACAAGTGGACCTGGAACAGGACAAGCGGCTGATACCACTAAAGTTCAAAGAATGAAGAAGGCTCTGGGAAACTTTCCTTTAGCAATTGCCAGTGGCATCACAGTTGAAAATGTGGAGAATTATTTAGACTATGCTGATTGTTTCCTTGTCGCAACCGGAATAAGTCGATATTGGGCAGAACTTGATGAGGAACTAGTGAAGTTATTAGTTGAGAAAGTCAGATCTTAAATAGCGGAAATTATTATCGAAAGGGAAAGAATGCTCGAAAAAAACAGAAATCATAGTTGTTTTTGGATGTTTTTACTGTATTTGGTCTTGGCAGGTATTAGCGGCTGTGCTGAACGTGATCAGGCGTCCGCCGATACGGCAAGGGTCAGACGGAAGCTTCCTTCTATATCCAAGAATGCCCAATTGATTAAGGCAGCACAAAATGGTAACCTCGCAGCCGTGCAGACGCTTTTAGCTGACGGTGCCGATATCCATGCCAGAGACACCGCCTATAAATCAACGCCCCTGATGTGGGCAGCCGATAAGGGTCATCCGGAAGTCGCCAAGCTCCTTTTGGAAAATGGAGCTGATATCAACAGGATAGACAGCTATGGGAGAACAGCCTTAAAATGGGCCAAGATAAAAGGCCGCCCAGAGATAGTCAAACTTTTAAAAGAATATGGCGCCAAAGAGTAGCGGTAATGAGAAGGAAGTTTCGAATCCTAATTCCTGTTCAATAGATTTGACTATTGCCATATTGCATTTGATTCCTAACACAACTTTGATATGATCTCTTCACTATCACTGTTGATGATTAGGTATGAATAAGAAAACTCAATTAGCTCGTCTTGGAGAGAGTAGCTTCATAATATGGGGTAAAAGCATAATCATGGAAACACGATTTTATCAGAATAGTAACCTTCTCATAACTAACACCCCCCAACAACTTCCCCTCTGCCATTGTATACATTGTAGTTGATTATTCTAATCAGGCCTCTGCCCAGCTACCTATTTCTGCTTTTTCTTTATTACAATCAATCCTATCAAGCCATTTAGACACTGTGGGGATTCCATATATATCCAGGAACCTAAAATACTGGGGGTGCTTATCCGTCAGTACATATTTTCTACACTTTCCCTTCACCACAACTTTCCCATTCTCATCTTTCCAAGTAGGTGTATGCCCATCTACTCTCACTATGAAGCCATAATCAACAAGTGCCTTGAATACTCTACCAGCCCTACTCTTATGTGCTTTTCTCTTTGTCTCACCACACTCCACTTTTCTATTTACATATTCGATCAACCCATTCTGCTCTACAGTAAATATATACTCAGTATCAATATTGACAACTCCCTGACTGCATAATACAAAGCCCACATAACCCAGTCCCATCTCAATGTCATCTAGTCTAACCTTATTGCGGCTATCCTTGTTTATTTCTTTAAGATACTCGTCTTTTATTTCCCTCAACAAATACAGATACTGACCAGGCTTGTGATAATCAGCAGTTCCCACTTTAGTGATATCGAAGGCCTGCTCTACATAATCGACTACTCTATTGAACAATATTTCTCTATTCTCAGTAGCGTCTCCAGTATTCCAGCCTAACGACTCATAATAAGTGTTCCACTCATGATAATCAGGACTTCGGCCCAATATTCTCATCAACTGTTGGGTACTAATCCTGTATCTATCTATAGGATTGTAAAGCATTATATAGTCAGTATTTATAGAGTTATTGTCAAAAGTCGAACCTAAGTAGTTATAGGGATATATAGTAGGAGAGTCGGCATGTTTGTTTAGATCGTCTATCTCAGTGAATATTTTATCAATATCATTGTGTGTATATACATGTGAATGAACTAAAGAAAGAAACTGGATAGTGGACTGTGGACAAGGAAGCTTCATCATAGTTCCCCTTCTTACTAATGAAATGGGAGACTGCTTAAATGAATAAATAGAGTAGTTCCCACAGAACTTATCAAAAGAACAATAAAACATAGAATATATAAGAGCATATAGGATGGTGGACAGATTAAATATTATCTTATTACAGTTATGCCTATTAAATACATTAAACTTATTCTCATTTTGAGGGAAAGATGAAAAATCGATGAATATATAGAAATGAATACCATTCATAGAAGAGGAAGGTTCGTAATACAGATCAGGAAAGAATCTGGACTTTAGATATAATACTGCTTGCTCACAGTCATGGTACCCATACCCTTCTATAGCATCTATATCACCACATAGCATACATACATCAGAGAATGGATTAGCAGTAGCATAGACAAATTCTTCTGGATTGTTTCTTGCATAGAGATGGTCCTGTAAACAAATATCTCTATAGTAAGGGTTGGGGTGTGGTTTCTCACGTAGCTTGATATACGACTTGTATCGAGCTGTGTTTATCCGGTCCATTGAGTAGTGGTATTGTTTATCATCTCCCCAGTTATATTTATCGATGTACTGGGAGACCCATCTATTGAAGGTCCTAAGTGTAAATGTCTTTGGTATGTATTTAGTTTTGTTGTCCATGTTTTTCCAATCTGTAAACGAACGGGTAATGTGCTTTACTACAACCATTCCAAGCACATTACCCTGTGTGATAGATTGCTCTACCACACAGGGACAGATTGGAAAAAAACTTCTTCAAAGAGCAGGGGATCAGACCTGCTCAT
>SDBT01009969.1_pt1 | contig 15379 bp, 13 predicted proteins | sample 2277101 | NCBI WGS metagenome assembly SDBT01 (sample SAMN10404973, study PRJNA504765) | marine sediment metagenome | isolation source: marine sediment core GS10_PC15, 103 cmbsf | place: Arctic Ocean: Southern Knipovich Ridge | collected 2010 | reverse complement strand
GATAGTAAGTGGATGGAGCGTGAACTAGAGGAGCTGGTTATCGACATGCATTTCGTTGCAGAGATCACAAGGCCGTTGGCAGAGTCTTTTACACAGGGCCTGAATGAAGCAATAGCGCATTTTCTGCCAAGGGTACCTCATGCTACAAAGGAAAGAGAAGAAATGCCTCCACACTCATAATCCGTCTAACCCCATTAATTTCTGGACATATGTGCCACAGCACGAGCAAGATAAAGCACCTACGAGACACTGATTCCAAATTTTTTCGCGAGGTAATAATGAAGTCATTAGAGATTATGAACGTGGCTAAATTGGAAAATGATGTTTTGATGGACACAATTGCCAAAAATTCAAAGCTGGTAATCCATGCGAATGACATAATCTTCTTTCTGAATGATTTTTATGAAGGGATTAAACCAGGAGCTATCCATTTCCTCGCTTTCCTGACTCAGTTGCGGAAATCAGTTCTGCTCTCATTTCTATCACTGTTGCGACAGCACGGAAACCAAGCTCAGTTTATGATGAGGCTTGCGATTGAATCTATATCAAAGGCGGGCTATGCTCTAACAGTAACGAATGCTGAAGAGGTCGTGGATAATCATAAGGACGGAACCATGTCTGAGGCCAAAGGTTATCAGAAAAAGGCCTACGATTGGATTGAATCTAACTATCCCCGACATTCTGAAAATCTGAAATTTTTTAAGGATCTGATCAACAAACATTATAGCCATTCGAACATTTTCAACGCCGCTTGTGATTGGGCACCGCGGATAGGAAAAGGAGAAATTCATTCACCGTTCTTCGATCAGGAGAATTTATTACTGATGGATGCTGCATTATGGCAATTGGCAAATATAAGTTTGTTCGCGATTGACCTCATGGCAAAAGCAGGCTCAGGATATGGAATTATTAAACTAAAACCGGACTTCCACGAAAGATTCAAAGGATTCGTAAAAAAGCACGAAGAGCTCACGGAACAATACAAACAGCATCCACTCTTTGTGAAACATATCAACGCTCCCAAATCTGCTTCTGTTTGTGCCTTATAGTATTCGCCCATATTTGTGAGATCGGCTGAAGTCTAACGGAGGACATCCAAATGATATCTCATAATTTCAACAGATTGCGTTATCTTGACAAAAACCAAACATATCATCAAGTTCAAGAACCTGTGGTATCTTCAATTCGGGTAGATTGAGGGAACCTGAGATTTCTGATTACGTTACTCAATGTCTGATGGTATCAGATTGGATCTTGACTTCAGTTGAAGGTTATCCCTAACGTTGCAAAAGTCGAGGATGCCGCAGATCTTAGGCGTCGAGGGTGAAGCTGTAGTACTTTACCGCGAACCTTCGACAACCCCGCTGGAGCGGGGCAGGCATAGGAGATGCGGTATCCTCGGCTTTCCCATAGGGTAAATAAAATGTCTGTTTTTCTTGTTTTTAGGATGCCACCTGTAGAGGGTTCCAGTAAAACATAAAGAATGAAAGGATACCCAGTATTTGTAGTGTTTAAAGCCATTTTGCCATTTTATTTATGCAACCAAGGGGTTATTGCATGGCTGTGAAGCTAATGATTAGCCGATAGATCGGTCAAACCCCTTCCAGTATTTTTCTTTCAACGTCTTCTTATCAATCTTCCCCGATCCGGTCTTTGGCAATACTTCTACGAAGTCCACAGATTTGGGGGCCTTATAATGAGCAATGTGCTCCTTGCAGAAAGAGATCAATTCTTCTTCTGAAACAGACGCCTCTTCTTTTAATACACAGACGGCCTTTACGGCTTCTCCCCATTTGCGGTGTGGAACACCAAGGACAGCGGCCTCTTTTATGTTTGGATGCATATAAAACACATTTTCCACTTCGAGGGAAAACACGTTCTCTCCCCCTGTAACGACCATGTCTTTTTTGCGGTCAACAATCCCCAGATATCCCTCTTTATCAATGGTGGCTAAATCGCCGGTATAGAGCCAGCCGTTTTTAAAGGCCCGAGCGTTCTCCTCGGGGAGTCTCCAGTATCCCGGTGTGATAATGTCTCCTTTGACAATAATTTCCCCCACCTGTTTTCCATCGGGTTTAACATCATGGTCTTGTTCATCCACCACCCGGATTTTCACCCCGAGAAAAGGTCGCCCGATCTTGGCCCTGTACGCTACCTGCTCCTCCTGCGGTAAACGTTTTAAACTGTCCTTTAAACGACTGATTGTCAGGAAATGAGTTGTTTCGGTCATCCCGTAGTTTTGAATGTATTCACATTTAAAAGTGGCCATAATCTTGCGGACCAACTCCGGTGCAATCGGTGCACCACCACTGATCACCAGCCGCAGATGCCCATAGTAATGCTGATGGACTTCAGGGGTGTTGAGAAGCATGTTCCACATGGTGGGAACAAGTTTGACCATTGTGATTTTTTCAGACTCTATTATTGCCGGAATTTGTTCTGGTTTGAATTTATCTATTATGATGTGCTTACCACCAGCCCAGGTTATGGCCCATGTGTTACACGCATCTGCTATATGAAAAAGTGGTGCCCCGTGGAGCCAAACATCGTTGTCAGTAACCTGATACTCATATAAGGTCCCCAAAGCATGGGTGGCCATGTTTTTGTGGGTCATGATGACCCCCTTTGGGCGGCCTGTTGAACCCGATGTGTAATAGATCTGAGCGATATCCTCGGGATCAATATCTGTTTCTTCATATCCCGGGTGCTTGGCTGAATTCAAAAATTGTTCGTAAGTGATTTCGCTTTTCCCGGGACTGAAATCGGATGGTACTCGTGACCAGATGATTCTCTCCAGACTTCCTTCTTTGTCCCCCATGGCCAAAGTTTTTTCACGAAACTGATGCTGACAGATTAGCATTCTGGTCTGGGAATCTTCAATCATAAATGCCAGTTCCGCTGGAGAAAGTCTCGTATTCAATGGAACAAGCACCGCCCCGATCTGAGCGCTTGCGTAATAAAGTTCCAGGAAGACATGGCAGTTTGAATGCAAAATTGCCACGCTGTCTCCTTTACGGATATCCGCCTCGTGCAGTGCAGAAGCCAAAGAATCAACACGTTTTTTAAACTGTCCATAGGTAAAAGTCTTCCCGGAGCAAACGATGGCCTCTTTGTTGGGATAAAGCTTGACTGTGTTATAAATGGTGTCTGGTATAATCATTTATGGTTATTTCCTTGTCATTCCAAATAAACGGCTAACTGTCTTTACGAATTACTCCTCTCGAGATAGTGATAATGGCTAAAATAGTGAGTACAAAAAATACAATGGCGATGGGGCTTTCAAAAAATATGAGTGGACTGCCGCCTGAGATCGCTAATGACCGCCGCAGTCCTCTTTCCAGCATTGGTGCAAGTACAAAAGCGATGAGGAACGGGATCGCCGACATTTCAAAGATCGTCATCATGTATCCCACTATTCCGAAAATGATCATCGTTAGAATGTCGAACAGGTTATTATTGATAGAATAGCTGCCAAAAATGCACAGTACAACGATGCTCGGAAAGATTATTGACGTGGGAATGCTGGTTGCGACTTTCTCGGCATAACGAATAAACAGCAGGCCCACCATCCGTAATGCCACATCACACATGATCAGGGCGCAAAAAAGACCAAAGATCAGGTCAATATGATAGATGAAAAGCATAGGCCCCGGTGCCAGGTCAAAGATCATAAAAGCCCCGAGCATGACGGCCGTAATGACGTCTCCCGGAATACCCAGCGTCAGCAACGGCACAAGTGTTGCGCCGTTGACGGCGTTATTTCCGGCCTCTGCTGCCGCGACCCCCTCCAAAGATCCGTTTCCAAACTTCTCCGGATGTTTCGATTTGCGTCTGGCCCGTTCGTAGCTGACAAAGGCCGAAGGTGTCGCCCCCAGCCCCGGGATAATACCCAGGATTAAGCCTACGAACCCACCCCTCACCATGTGACGAAAAGAACCCTTGAACTCTGCCCAGGTCAAACGGCTGTCGTTCGGGTCCGAGGACTCCACAACGGTGATCCGTGCCTGGCCTTTCATTTTTTTTGATCTGTCAAGCTGCAGTATGATTTCCGGAACTGCAAAGAGACCAATCAGAAGAGGGATAAAACTAAAACCCTTTAACATCTCCAGCGATCCGAAATCAAACCGGCCTGACGCTTCAAAGGGGTCCATTCCCACTGTTGCTACAAGGAAGCCCAAGGTACCGGCGATGAGCCCTTTGATCATCGATTGTCCGGCCACACCCCCGATTATGGTAATGGCGAACAGTATGAGGGCGAAATATTCAGGAGAGGCGAAATATAATGCGAGGTTTCCCAAGAGCGGGCAAACCAGGATCACCACGAAGGTGCTTGTGAGATCGCCGACGCAGGAGGCCCAATTGGCCATCTTAAGAGCCTTGCCGGCCTGGCCCTTCTGCGACAGTTTAAATCCATCAAGAGCGGTGCATGCTGCAGCAGGAGTCCCCGGAGTATTCAGGACAATGGCGGAGATCGATCCACCATAAATGGCCCCCACGTAAACGGCGAGAAGCAGGGAAATGGCCGTTAAAGGCTCCATGCTGAAAGTGAAAGGCAGCGTCAGAGCTACTGCCATCGTTATGGTCATGCCGGGTATGGCTCCGCAAAAAGTGCCGATGGCCACGCCTCCAAAGACGGCCAGGATATTTTTGAAAGTAAAAAAATAGCTTATGCCTTGCAAAAAATGTACAAAATAAGTGGTGAGATAGTTGTCTACAGCGTTCCAGATTATTAGAAAAATATCCATGAATGACTCCGGTTGTTAAGAAATTCGGCATTGCTTGTCACCGTTTACCCACAGATTGAATCAGAACCATTACTCGAAGAGGATTCCTCTCGGGACGGTAACCTGCGCAATTTTTTCAAAAAAGAGGAAGATCAAAAAGACAAAAGCTACAGAAAAAGGGAGTGCCCAGTACCATTTTTGGAAGCCATAAAGTCGCATCAACACAAACAAACTCAATATGCTCATGGGTACCATCCCGATTATTCTTATCCCGTAGTAGAAAGCGAACAAGATGGCTATGCAGGCAATGGTAACCATGGTCACACGTTTGTCATCGGCCCGTGTGGAATGGCGGCTTGTCTGGGGGCTGTGATAGAGCAGCAGAATGCTCAGAAAAGCAAGTAGAAATGTAACGGAATAAGGAAAAAAATTCGCTTTGACAGCATCCTGAGGCCCCTCCATGGTTTCCACATGAAAAGGGATCAGCCAGAAGCAGAGCAAAAGGGAAAACGCCAGCAAAAATATGCTCAGATAGAAATCTTTGCTTTTCACCCTATCTTTCAGGAATTGCATCAAAATAGAAGGGTTTCCTTGCTTCTTGTCGTTTTCGGCCACTTGACACTCCATCTCGCTATCAGTAAAATTTATAACCGCTCACGGGACTCTCCAGCTCTCCATAGGCGAAGCAACCCCTTCCTTCCTTTGACAGGCCATTGCCGAGGTTCAAAGGGCGAGACCTTTGCAAAACGCCCCCTTTCGAAGTCTGCGCTTATCTGGCCAATCCCCCGCTTGTAACGGGACAAGTAGGCGTCAGGCTCAGATTTCAATCCTCGAAATATTCAACATATTCCTGTGGTTGAAATTTTCGCCTTCCTTGGCCTTGACCAAAATTGAACATTTTTCAAAAGTCTCGGGGCACTCCGGTTTATCCTCTGGATCGGTTACGATCCCGTGAACGGTTATTTCCAACTCACGACCTTGCTTGAAAAATAGATATTTCCAATAAGTTCAAGGTCTTATTTGCGGAGCAGGTTCAAATCGGTAAATATTGTACGGTATCGCTTAAACTCCTTATGTACAAAGGAGTTGAAATCCTTTGAGTTCAGGTATCCAGGCATGTCTCCAAGGTTTTTAACCAGTTTCAGCCAGGGTTTGGCTTTACAGGTTTTCGCAACAGCGGTTTCCCATGCCTTGACGACATTATCCGGTAGACCCGGAGGACCCATCACCCCTCTCCATCCGACCAAATCGATATTGGGATAGCCAAGTTCAGTATAGGTGGGAATATTTGGGAATTCTTTGAGCCTTTTGGGGGTGGTCACGGCCAGACCCCGCAACAATCTGCCTTTGAGAGGGCTTACGAGTGGAGCTGAGTTGCACTGCATGAAATCAACCTCGCCCTGGATCACGGCCAGAGTTGCCGCAGCGCCCGAATCGTAGTGAACGGCCTTGGCGGCGGTGCTTGGAAGACCAACGATCTTAAGAATCAGGACCCCTGCCAGATTGTGGATGGTCCCCGAACCCGCCGTGGAGAACTTGTACTTTCCAGGATTAGCCTTCAGGGCCTTGAGCAGATCGTCAAAGGTTTTCCAGGGGGATTTGGCATTGACTACAAGTATATTGGGGTTGATCTGGGTTCGTGCGACAAATGTAAGGTCGTCATATTTAAAAGGCAGAGTCGTGTCTCTGGCCGGTGTGATGGCGTTGGCCCCGATTGCGGCCATCATCATCTTGTAGCCATCGGGTTTAGATTTTCGAACATAGTCGAAGCAGATGCTCCCACTCGCGCCGGGTTTGTTTACCACCACCACGGGTTGGCCCAGATAATCCACGACAACGCTGCTCAGGATCCGCGCCGCCAGATCGGTTGCTCCACCTGGTCCATAGGGGACATACATTTTTATTGGTTTTGTCGGATAGTTGGTATCTCCACACACTGCATTTCCAGGGGAGAAGAGAAGAAGGACGGCCAAAGTGATGGCGAATGTTGATAAATACAATAATCCCTTGCTTTTCATAGGAACCTCCTTTTTCAGACTAAAAGATAATAAAGTCTCATAAATACCTCATTAATACTCCCACAAACCGCTTGAACTTTAGTGTATCTCACCTCCTTTCTCATAAAATAATCAGGGCCCGCTGATTATGCCTTTTTTCTCGAGCTCTTTGATTACGTCCATGGACAAACCTTTTCCAATCAGGACCTCCTTCGTGTGCTCTCCAAGCAATGGAGGCGGGACTCTTATGCCCCCGGGAGTTGCAGACAATTTCCATGGTTGTTTTAACAACTTTATGGGACCGGCCTTTGGATGATCCATTGTCTCCACCACTTCCAGGAATTTAACCTGAGGGTCCTGGAACAGATCTTCTACAGTGTTTATTGGACCGGCAGCAACCTGGTATTCGTCGAATATCTCCAACCATTCCTTTGTGGTTTTGGTCCTGGTCACTTCCTCAATCATTTTTTCCATCTGGTCATAATGACTTACCCTGTAGGAGGCCTCTTTTAATTTCTCATCCGTAGCCCATTCCGGTTTTCCCAAGGCGTTTGAAAATCTTTCCCAGTGCGGGGGCTGGGTCACAACCGCCACATAAGAATCCCTGGTCTCGAAGGCCTGGGAGGGCATCATCTGAGGATTCCTGCTCCCCAAACCCCTGGGGACCTTTCCGGTCATGAAATATATTCCGGCGAGGTTTGTAAGCATGGCAATGGTAGATTGCAGAAGAGATGTTTCCACCTTCTGGCCCTGACCTGTCTTTTCTCTGTGATGAAGTGCAGCCAGAATGGCAGTAGCCAGAAACATGCCCGCGCATAGGTCTACCATTTGAATCTGTATCTTGGCAGGACGTCTTCCCGGTTCCGTCGTAATATCCACCAACCCCGTAAGGCCCTGGTTGATGAGTTCAAATCCCGGCTTGTTTTTATATGGGCCTCTATTTCCAAAGGCACTCAACGATGCGTATATGAGGTCAGGTTTTATTTTTTTCATGGCCTCAAAGCCCAGGCCAAGCCTGTCCATAACGCCGGGTCTGAAACTTTCTACCAGGATATCACAATTCTTTACAAGCTCCTTCATGATTTCCACGCCTTCCTCTTTCTTGAGGTCAACGCAGACGCTTTTTTTATTCCTGTTTACAATAAAAAAATAGGCACTCTCGCCTTCCTGAAACGGCGGACCGCTCAACCTCGTCGAATCGCCCCTTCCAGGCATTTCAATCTTTATTATCTCTGCCCCAAGGTCACCCAGTATCATCGTTGCATGCGGTCCGGCAAGCACATGTGTGAAATCAAGGACCTCGATACCTTCCAGTGGACCTGCTTGATACATTCGTTGTATCCTTTCCTGACAGTCAAAATTTACTTGATTTTATTATATTTTATATTCCTCTTCAGGTCAATTTCTTAATGGAAAAATCTTCTGATAGCGGGTGTGAATACCATTGAGAGCGTTATATAACAATCCCATCACTGTTGGACAGAGCAAAAGAGGCAACTTCCTTGAGCGAATTTTTTCCTTGACAATATTCCACGTAGAAAATATAGCTGGGCTACTTTATCGATTAAATATTCTTTATAAATCAACAAGTTAAAAACACATGTTTCAACAAGGAGAAAGAAATGTATCACATTGAAGAAGCCGATGTGGTGATATTGGGTGCAGGCGCGGCCGGGACGTTATCGGCCATATATGCCCACCGCACTAACCCGAAATTACGTGTGGTGGTCCTGGATAAAAGTAAAATGGAGACTTCCGGGGCCGCCGGGAGGGGTATGGACGCGCTCAATACAATGGCGCTGCCGCCATACAGCGAACCAGAGGATATCGTTGAAATGCTCACAAAGGTCACAGAGGGTGTTTTGGACCAGGATGTGGCCTATACCTTTGGAAGGCGCTGCCCGCAAGTGGTCAAGGACCTCGAGGAGATCATGAATCGCTCGAAGGGAGATCTTTTTCCAGTGGATGAAAACGGAAATTATCTCCTGTACTATCTGCATCCCACAAATAAACCTATGCTGCTGCCAATGCATGGTGAGGAAATGAAGCGTGCCCTGGGTAAAGCCGTACGAGAAACCGGTGCGAAAGTCTATGACCGGACACCTGCCATAAAGCTCGTAACGGAAGGAGGTAGAGTGACCGGGGTACTGGCTTTTAATATACGAACCGGGGACTATTTCTTCTTCAAGACCAAAGCGGTTTGTATGACCGCCGGGTGTGCCGGCCGGATGGGTCTGGCCAGTTCGGGGTATTTGTCCGGATGTTATGAATTCCCGGGAAACAGCGGGGATGGATACGCTCTGGCCTATGAGGCGGGGGCTGAACTGGCAAACATGGAGTGCTTTCAGGGCAGTGTGAAAATAAAAGACCACGAAGGGCCTGCATGCAGCTATGTGGCTTCCCCAAGGGGAGCGTACTCCATAAACCGGCTTGGCGAGCGGGTGCCCGCACATCCCTATGCCTCAGGTGATAGCAGACTGCCAATCTGGAAAGAGTATGCCGAGGGAAGGGGCCCGACCTATTTGAAGATTAATCATCTTTCAAAAGAGATGATTGAGGTTATTGAAAAGGTCCAATTTGGAAATGAAAGGACAACGCGGGGCAGGTTCCACAAGAGCCGAGGGCAGGATTACCGGGACTCTAAAGCAATCGAGTTGGCATTGGCAGAGGAAATCGGAGCCTGTGGCGGGCACAGCAGCAGTGGTATTCTGAGTGACAGTAACGGCGCCACAAATATACCTGGTCTCTATGTAGCTGGGGATGTTGATGCAGGGCTTCCTCATTCCTATCTTGGAGGTGCGCTTGCAATGGGAGGTCTCATAGGTGAGCAGGCCGCCCTGTATGCAGACAATAATGACGCTCAAAAAATGGGGAGTCTCGTCCATTGGATTCGGAAAGAAATGGACCTATTTGAAGCTCCCCTCAGAAGAGAACGGGGGCTGCCCACAAATATGGTTGAATTCAAGGCCCGGAGCCGCATCCAGTATTATCTCAAACCGCCAAAAAATCCGGAATATATGAACATCGCCCTCTGGTGGATGAAGCGCATCCGCCGTGAGGATATGCCGGAAATCAAGGCGGTTGACTATCATGATCTAATGAAGGTTTATGAGATTCGAAGCATTCTGCAGGTGGGAGAAATGATGGCCAGGGCGAGCCTTTTTCGGGATGAAAGCCGGTGGGGCTATCATCATTGGAGAGTTGATATTCCAGAAAAGAAACCTGAATGGGACAGCACCTGGGTCGTCATCCGCAAGGGAACGGACGATATGGAATTTTTAAAACGCAAGGTTCCCGCCTACAAATGGGATTATCCTACCTTTATGGAATATTCTTACCCATCATTTTCGTTTGATACAGGGAAGATTTTCAAGAGATCGCCGGATTTGAAAAATCCGGAAAAGGACCCATGGATGAAAGGTCATCTGGACCGGGAAGGGATGACTACACCGAGAAGATTCATGAAAGAGGAGGATTAGAGAGATGGAGCCGATAGATATGAGTACTGTAGAAGAATCAGCCTATTCATGGATTGAAGTGGATTCAAAAAGATGTAACAAATGTGGTATTTGCGTGGATATGTGCCCGATGGATGTCCTGCATTTCGGTGCCAGGGGTTATCCCTTCACGCGCTACCGGGATGACTGCTGGTATTGCGATGTTTGCGTGTTTATGTGTCCGCGTCAGGCCATAACAATGAAGGATCTTCCTTACCTAATTCGATAACCATGCACTCTGCCCATTTACGGAGGTAATGTTATGAACTCACCCGAACTTGCTCCCTATGACCACCAGGTTACGCTTTACGAAGGCCCTTCTTTGGAAGAGGTGATGGATATGCGAAAACGCTATCTGACACCCGCACTGGTTACGTACTATAAGGATCCCCTAATGATCGTAGAGGGGTCAATGCAGTATCTTTACGACGAAAAGGGGCGCCGCTATCTGGATGGTATTGGCGGCATTGTCACCATCAGTGTGGGCCACTGCCATCCCTATGTGACTCAAAAGGCACGTGAACAATTAGATAGGCTGCAGCACACCACAACCATTTATCTTCACCCGAATATTGCCGAGTACGGTAAGATGCTGGCAGAAAAAATGCCGGGGGATCTGAGTGTCTGCTACATTGTCAACTCCGGGTCCGAGGCAAATGACCTGGCGCTGTTAATGGCTCGTCTCTATACCGGCAATTATGATATAGTGGCACTGCGCAACGCCTACCATGGTGGAAGCGCTTCCACCATGGGGCTTACGGCCCACAGCACATGGAAGTACAACTATCCTCACAGCTTCGGGGTTCATCATTCCATTGCCCCCGATCCCTACCGGGGACCCTGGGGCCGGGATGATCCCGAAGCGGGTTCAAAATATGCCGCTGACATTGAGAACCTTATGCAATTCGCCACCCCTGGGCGGGTTGCCGGATTTTGCGCGGAGTCCATTCAGGGAGTAGGTGGGACAATTGTCTACCCCGATGGCTTCTTGGAAAACGCTTATAATTACATCCGGAGGGCCGGCGGTGTGTGCATAGCAGATGAGGTTCAAACGGGTTTCGGCCGCACAGGAACACATTATTGGGGTTTTGAAACACAGGGGGTTATCCCGGATATTGTCACCCTGGCAAAAGGGATTGGCAATGGTGTACCGTTGGCTGCCGTGGTTACCACGCCGGATATCGCTCAATTCCTTGCCGATCGCATACACTTTAATACCTTTGGCGGAAATCCCGTATCCTGTGCAGTTGGAAAAGCTGTCCTGGAAGTCATCGACCGTGAGAACCTGCAGAAGAACTGTCTTGACATGGGGGACCTTATCATGAAAGGTCTCGGAAAGCTCATGTCGAGACATGATGTAATCGGGGACGTGCGGGGCAAAGGTCTGATGATCGGTGTTGAGCTTGTAAAGGACCGAAATACCAAGGAACCTGCAGGGGATGAGTGCGCCCGGATATTTGAACGCGCCAGAGAACTGGGATTGCTTATCGGTAAGGGTGGTTTTTATGGCAATGTGCTCCGCATCAAACCGCCAATGTGTATTTCGCGCGCGGATGTCAATTTTTTGATCGAGGTGTTGGATATGGCTTTCAGTGAATTGTAATTGCATCTCAATTTGGCGACACGAATGACCGATACTAAGAGGGAAGAAAAATGAAAGTAACCCGGTGCGACCATATTACCATTGCCGTGGGTAATTTGGATCAAGCCATTGATACCTTTTCAAACCTATTTGGCCTCAATGCCAGGGATCGAAGAAAAGTCAAACACATGGGAATGGAAAATGCTTTTATTCCGCTTGGGGACATGGCCATTGAATTGGTTCAGCCATTGGGTGACCCAGAGTCCCCCGATGATATCCAGCGTACCCTTGATCGAAAGGGTGAAGGGATAATGAACCTTTGTCTGACGGTTGAGAATCTTCGAAAAGCCATTGCCCATCTCGAAGATGCGGGCGTTAGGATCATAAAGGGAAAGGATGCCGATGGAAAAGAGATCGTATTTGTGCACCCCAAAAACGTTAATGGGGTCCTCGTAGAATTGCGCACTGGCAAACGCCACATCAAAGAAACATAGTCGAATTTTTCATATTACATTGACGGCATTTTCTTGGAGAGAAAGGATCTTTAGTGAGGTTTTCCCATGTGTATCGTGTTTGAAAAAAAAGGGCATATTGCCTACATAAAATATGACCGACCGAAGGCAAGAAACTCATTCAGCCCCGAACTCATTGTGAAAATGGCAGAGATTCTGGATCAGATTAACGCCGACAACAGTGTCTGGGTTGTCCTGTTGGGATCGACTACTCCTGGAATTTTCTCTGCCGGGGCGGATCTCAAACTCACGACTCCTCTGTTGACCGGGACAAAAAAGCCTGAAACCCCATATGATAAATTAATATTGGATGATCTTCATTTATTCAGGAAGGGCACTCTTAAAGCCAATGATACGGATCGGCCCATCATTGCCGCCATTGACGGCATCTGTTATGGGGGTGGGTTTGAGGCTGTTATGTCCACCGATATCCGCATTGCCACTCAACGGTCGGTATTCGGCCTGCCCGAGGTCAAGAGGGGAATCGTTGCATGGGGAGGTGGTACCTCTAAACTCGCCATGCAGATTCCATATGTCAAAGCCATGGAAATGAATCTTACAGGTAGAGATTTTTCGGCTCGGGAACTTTACGATTTGGGATTCTTGAATGCGGTGGTTGAGGAAGATGACTTGTGGGTTACGGCCGAAAGCTATGCGGAAAAGATTGTGGCAAATGCACCTATTGCCGTACGTACGGCAAAACAATCCATTAAGAAATGCCTTGGGCATCCCCTGAACGAGGTATTGGACATAGAATATGCAGCCACACAGGATATCAGGAATACCGAAGACGCTAAAGAGGGTCCGAAGGCTTTTGCAGAAAAGCGAAAGCCCCGCTGGAAAGCCATGTAGGCAACCACTTGAACTTATGAAACTTCCTTCCTCCGACATCCTTCCGAGCTATTGAAACAATGATTTGTTCAAAGCGTTTCTGGAGCCAGAGATCCTAATGAGTATCGACTCGACCACGGTATATGTGTTGATCATTATTTTTTTAGCTACCGTTGTTCGGGCTACCTTTGGCTTTGGTGAGGCACTCATCGCTATGCCTTTACTTGCCATGATAATTGACATAAAGATTGCAACTCCTTTAATGGCAATGGTAGGGACCAGCATAGCGCTGGTAATTCTTTTGAAAAGCTGGAGGGAGGTTGATTTACCAGACGCAAAGGGCCTTATTTTTTCTTCAATCTTTGGTATACCCGTCGGAATATTCTTATTGAGGGATGTTTATTCTACCTTGATAAAGATAATACTGGCATTTATCATCATATCCTTTTCCTCTTATAAGTTGCTGCAACCCCCAATATCCCGAATGATAGGAAAGCGATCCAGTTATATCTTTGGGTTTTTTGCAGGGGTGTTGGGGGGGGCTTATAATACGAGTGCTCCCCCGGTGGTTATTTATGGCACCTTACGACGCTGGCCTCCGCATAAATTTCGAGCCACGCTTCAAGGATACTTCATCCCAACCGGCTTTTTCGTCCTCTTTGGCCATTGGATTTCCGGTTTCTGGACGTCAACTGTTTTCCACCTTTATTTTTGGTCTATCCCAATAGTTGCGTTGGCCATCCTGCTGGGATACCGACTGAACCGGTCGGTATCTGAGACGAAATTTGATCGATATATTCATATGTTGTTGATCACCATTGCAATCGTACTGCTGGTTGATTCGATTGTATAGGCTGTCTGCCTTGGTTTTTTATTCTTTCCCGGCATAATAGCGAAATTTCTCCCAAAACTCCCTGGATTCCTTTTGCCATTCTGGCCCAAATCTCTTGGAATAATAGGCTCCGAACCTGTCTTTCCACCGCGACCAAGGGCTTTTCCCCTTTTCCTTTGCCTCCAGAATGTCCTCCAGATACATGGCGATATTGATCATCTTGTCTTTTGGGACAAAGTACGCAGCGCCTTCCTTGAACGACTTGACTGTGTCCTGTGGGCTCAGCGCATGGGCGGTTAGCATAACTGCAAGTATTTCTTTCTGATTTGCAATTTCGAGGAGCTTGTAGCCATCAACGCCCATAATATCCAGTACTGCAATGTCAAAGGATTGGGCTTCCAACAGTTCTTTTGCTTCATCAAAAGTGACAGCCTGGTACACCGCGCACTTGGTCAGCAATTCTTTCAAGGTTGAAAGAACATCAGGCTCGTCATCTACTATAAGCAACTTCTTGTTGGTCAGCAGAGCTTTCTTATCCATGGAATTTCCTCTTTGATGAGACTTTATTCGTTGACGACATCTTTAAATGCATTAGCGACTATCTGTTTATTGATTTTGATGAGATGTTATTTTTTACGGGAAGGACTATAGAGGAATTCCCTTTGTGAGTCAAGGGGTGCAGAATAGCCCCGCGCCAACCAGGATTTTGACTGGGCGGGAAAATGCCAATGACAACTCGTAGTTTCGAGTTTTAACCTCGTCATGCTCGGGAGATCCGGGTGAACTGAACGGGCTGAGTGGTGATGGTGGAAATGATTTAAGCTTGACACAAATCGATGCACTTCCATATATAGAGGCTACTGGGATACAGATGCCTAACCCGGATAAACCGGGACCAAAATCCTACGAAAACATGATGAGATGTTGAAATTTGAGTCTGACGCCTACTTGTCCCGTTACAAGCGGGGGATTGGGCAGATAAGCGCAGACTTCGAAAGGAGGCGTTTTGCAAAGGTCTCATACTAAGGGGGGTCTGCTGAAGTGGATTTTTCGTTAAAAAATTTGGACTGTCTTTTCACACCTCGGTCCGTTGCGGTCATTGGCGCGTCCGAGGGTTTTGCGAAATGGGGTTTTGCCATTTTTAATCAGGTGCTCATGGGAAAGGGCAAATACGAAATATACCCGGTGAACAAGAACACGGGAGAAGTTTTAGGCGTAAAGGCCTACCCGAAAATCACCGATGTTCCCGGTGATGTCGATCTTGCCGTCCTTGTCATCCCACCAGAGCATGTCCCGACAGCTATGGCCGATTGTGTGGAAAAGGGTGTAAAAGCAGCCCTGGTGATTACGGCGGGTTTCAGAGAGATTGGTCAGGAAGGCGCGGCATTGGAGTCCGAGATGATC
>SDBT01009968.1_pt1 | contig 15380 bp, 12 predicted proteins | sample 2277101 | NCBI WGS metagenome assembly SDBT01 (sample SAMN10404973, study PRJNA504765) | marine sediment metagenome | isolation source: marine sediment core GS10_PC15, 103 cmbsf | place: Arctic Ocean: Southern Knipovich Ridge | collected 2010 | reverse complement strand
TACAGCTTTTTTAGCATCCCCACTTTTTTCACCCGCTTCTTTTTTCTTTGCTGTCGCAATTTCATCTGCTTTTTTAGATTCAGCTTCTTTCTTTTTAGAAGTACCACGTTTTTTGCCTGCTTCAACTGCGTGTGCTAAATAATCGATTATAACTTCGATAGAGCGTGGCGCATCATCATTTGCAGGAATAACGTAATCTATTAATGAAGGATCACCATTAGTATCAACAATACCAACTATCGGAACACCCATCACCACTGCTTCTTTTATCGCAGAACGTTCTTTGGTCACATCAACAACTACAAGCGCTCCAACTGGCCATGTTAACGTTTGAATTCCTCCGACACTGCGTTTAAGGCGGCTTACCAATTTTTGAAACACATTAAATTCTTTTTTGGTATAAAGCGGAAATTTTTCTGAACGCGCTAAAACATCTTCATAATGCAATAACTTCGTTACCGATTTTTTAACTTGCATACGATTAGTAAGTGTCCCACCTATCCAACGATGAAAAACATAAGGCATTTTTAATCTTGTTGCTGTGTCGGTAATAATTTTTTGCGCAGCACGCTTAGTGCCTATCCACAAAATGGGCTTATCTTGAGCAGCAGTCTCTTCAAGAAACTTAGCCGCCATTTCTAGCTGGTAAGCTGTTTTTGAAACATCAATAAGATGAACTTTATTTTTTACCCCCCAGATATATGGGGCCATTTTAGGGCACCACCGGGATGATTGGTGACCAAAATGTGAACCGGCCTTAATAAGCTCCCGAAAATTTATCATGCAAAAATCCTTTCTCGTTACCGCATCAGTTATAGTTGAAAGTTTAACAAAAGTTTAAAAAAATGCAATCAATACGCCTTAATTTTATGAAAGATCCTCCTCAGGATCTATTCCTATAACCTCATTATTAGAAATAGCCATGTCAAAACGCCTTCCAAGCACAAGGGCTGTCAAAAACCATAGACATATAACTAATGCAAAAAAGAGTGAATGCATCGGTAAAAATAACACCGACCCAAACCGCGTGGACAGTATATTAAACGCAGAACCACTTGTTTTGGCAAATTTACTACCAAATGCATCTACCCAAGATTTTGACTTAAATTTAATTTCTTTAACGGTTGGTATATATAAGCTTTCTCGCACAGGCCAACTAAACGCATAATTAATAGATTTTAAGGTAACAAAAGCAATAATTAATGAGGTAGGATTCATACCTATCATAAAGTAAAGAAGTAATAAACCACTAAGCACCGGTATTAATAGCAAACAAAACCGCTCGCCAAGTTTATCCAATAATGCCCGCGTGCCAAATAGTGAAATAAACACCCCTATTAAATGCGTATAAAAATAGGTTTTATACAAAAAGCTACTTACTTCAGAAATACCCGCTGCATTTGCTTGTGCCACCGTTAACCGCAAGTAACCAAGCACCGTCGCAATAACCTCGTAAAAGAAGACCATGCCAAAAATACCCAATACATAGGGATACTTGAGCATCATCTTTAAACCTATAAATATACCTGCATCCTCTTTTCCAAGCCGCTTTTTTCGTTTTTCAACGCGATACGCCGCTTCGTAGCCGTGTAAATAATGCCCAGGAACCTTTTTCATGAGTAAGAAAATGGTTGGCACCACTAATAATATTAATAAAGATGAAATAACCAGAACCAATTGATGTAAGGCTACAGCACTAATTAATTGCCCACCAGTTCGCACACTCCAACTAAAAAGCATCCAAGCAAAACCAGCACTCAGTAAGCCACCAAATTTTGACGCTGAAACCATTAAGCCATAATTTTTCTTTGCTGCTTGCGGATTATTAATAGAATTTGCAAAAGCCCAAAATACACTCACCAAAAATGGTGAATATCCTTCAACAAAAAAGTAAAAAAGCCATCCAAAAATACGATATGGACTGCTATCAGTATTACCAAGACCAATAGTTGGATGTCCTATTAACAAAGCAAAAACAAAACCCAAAACACCAAACAATGCCGCATAAAAACTGAGCAATTGATAACGCCGCATTTTATCAACAAGTTTTGAATAAAACAAAACCGCTGGTACCAAAATAAACATTGATGCAACTTTTGCCCACGGAATCCAATATCTTCCTACGACACTAATAAAAACAGTATCTTTAAGATCCTTGGCTATTGTATACCCTGCAATAACTAAAAAAAATGCAACACTTAGAAATAGTAACTTTAATCGCTCATCCTTCTCAACTTCAAACAACCCTGCTAGTAATGATTTGAGTCTTGACCCCATCAAAAACATCCTATTAAATGGCTTATTTAATGATAAATAGATCTTCTTAACGCTATATCAAGAAAACCTATTTATTTCACAACTATCTATTTCTCAATATATTGTATGCGCACAAATGGCATTAACATACAACTTTATTTTCTTTGATTGCTTGATTATATGTTTTAGCAACATACAGCGCTATAAATATCCAAAAACCGATACACCCCACTGATGCAAATGCAAAAATAGAAATGAAAAGATTAACACCTAACACATTACGCAAGCTGTTAATAAGAGATCCCCCCGCTTTTGATCCACGAGAACCAAACATTTCAAGCCACGCTTGGGCTTTATATTTTGTTTCTGGCGTTGTCGGAATATAAAGTTGTTTCATAGTCGGCTGATTAAGTGCATAATTTACCGCTTTTGAAAACACCATAATCCAAAAGGCAACATTAATTGCCGACGGATAGGTATAAATTGCAAAAACCGCACCACTGACCAAAATAGGAAGTAAAATTAATGACGCTGTCATACCCAAAACACGCTGAATATTATTAATCCCTAACAATACACACAAGGTAGCAACAATACCAACATACGATCCATAAGAACCAAGATATGCTGCCGCGTCAACTTCAGCAGGAAATGCTGCATAAACACCCTGTTTAAAGTGATAATCAAAAATAGTTATTATTATTTCATAAACAGAAATCAGTAAAAACATACCAAAAAGATATGATTCACTAAATAACAATTTTAACCCATCTAAAAACCCTGGCTCTTCTGCTTTTTCTCCAGCTTTTACTGCAGCTTCATAACCAGTTAACTGTTCTTTGGGTGTTACACGCATGAATATCCAAAACACACCGCCTGTTAATGCCATTAAACCGGCACAGATACCCACAATAGGTGCACTTGAAGCGAAGCCTAAAAATTTTGCCGTTATAAATGCTGGACCTAAAATATTTCCCAATTGACCAAAAAGCGCAATTATAGGAAAACCGCGTTTTGCTGAATCGGTCTTAGTTGTATCAGTCGTAAATGCCCAAAATAATGCCACAATTAACGAACCAAAACTTTCAACAAACACATACCACGCCCAACCTATTAAACGAGCTGGATCTTTGGTCATATTTGCCAATCCAATTTCTGGATGCATAAAGGCCCACATAAATCCTAAAGTAATCAGTGTATAAATAGAAATAAGCGCATAAAATACCTTATGACGCTCGAATGTGTCAATTAATTTACCATACAAAATTACCAGTGGTGAAATTACCAACAAAGAAATGATTTTTGCACGCCATAAATATTCACCCCCAATAATGGCAAAGAAAAGTGAGTCTTTAATTGGCCGCATCGTCCAATAGACTCCTATAATTAAAAAGAAAGTAATGGCAAGAAAACCAAACTTTTTCAATTCATCTTTACTCTCAAATTTCCCCCACATGGCGGTCGCTATGCGTTTAAACATTCAATAATCCTCTCAGGACAAAAGAAACAAGTAAAACACTAATAAATCCAATATATATTGTATCAAAGCACTCATAGTTTGTAAAAATAAAACTGTAAGTCTCTAATTTTTATATCATTATTGCATGCCCCCCATGATCAATTTATATATATAATTCTTTAAAACTGTATTACTGCTTACAACAGTTATTTTAGCACGAAAAACCCCGATAGGGAATTAACATATAAAAAACACCATAACAACACCATGCCTTGTAGTATAAATCGTGCATTATTCTTGTCATTTAAAAGCCCGCTCCTTTAATGCACACCGTGAAGATTAATACTATCTGAGTTTTTATAAAAAATAAATGGCAATTTGCCACCACTATAAAAAAATAATCCTATCCAGTGTAGTCTATAATTTTGAATTATCTAACAATATAATTGACAAAGTATAACAGCAAATTACACTAAATAGTGTGGAGCGTTAAGCTTTTGACGCATTATGCTCTCTATGTAGAGGGAAATTTGTTATCATTAATTATAAAAACGCAGGTAGATATGGTAAAAGCTGAGGGAAAAATCATAGAACAAAGGGATTTTTTGCCCCTGTTACCTCTCAAAAACGTCGTTATTTTACCCAAAAGTATTATACCAATCATCGTAGGGCGGCCTTTTTCAATTAAAGCTGTAGAATATGCTTTAAAAGAGGACCGTGGTCTTTTTATTTCTACACAAAAAGATCCTCAAACTGAAAATCCTACACAGGAGGATATATTTACTTATGGAACCAGAGCAACCATTTTACAAGTAATGCGCATGCCAAATGGTGCACTGAAAATTCTTGCCGAGGGTATTTGTCGAGCAAAAATGATAGAATGGTCAGAAAAAGATGCTTTTATCGGCGTTTCATATAAAGATCAACCGACAATAAATGATGAACATACGGTAGAATTGGAAGCTATTTGGCGACAATTACAAGAATTATATCATTCATATGCAAAATTAAATGAAAAAGCCCCTGCAGACTTAATAACGGTAGTTCAAAACCCAAAGGATATGGACTATACCACCGATACTATTGCTGTGCATATTGAAAAATTAGGAATATCTGAACGACAAATTATTCTCGAATTACCTGATTTACAGCAACGCATGCTCGAACTATGTGGCCTACTAAAAAAAGAAATCTCTATTTTGCAAACTGAGCAAAAAATTAGAGGCCGCGTACAAACACAGGTTGAAAAAAGCCAAAAAGAATACTATTTAACTGAGCAAATGAAGGCAATTCAAAAAGAGCTCGGCAGAGATGATCAGGCAGCAGAAATTGAACAAATTAGGATAAAAATCAAAAGTCTTACCCTGTCGAAAGATGCACTTGAAAAAGTTAAAAAAGAACTGCGACGGCTTGAACAAATGCCATCACTTTCTTCTGAAGCGGTGGTAAGTCGTCATTATATCGATTGGGTCATTTCATTACCATGGAAAAAAACAACAAACGATTCTATCAGTATTACGCAAGCCCAACGCATACTCGATAAAAGTCACGCCGGTTTAAAAAAAGCAAAAGAGCGTATTCTTGAGTTTTTGGCAGCAAAAAAGTTTAGTAAAAATATTAATCGTACACCAATTATTTGTTTTGTTGGCCCGCCTGGTGTTGGTAAAACATCACTGGCAAAATCAATTGCTCAAAGCTTGGGGCGAAAATTTGTACGTATTTCACTTGGTGGTGTGCGTGATGAAGCTGAAATACGCGGTCATCGCAGAACCTATATTGGATCTTTACCGGGTAAAATTATTCAATCAATGAAAAAAGCACAGGTTATTAATCCAGTTATCTTGCTCGATGAAATTGATAAAATGTCTTATGACGTTCATGGTGATCCTTCAGCAGCTTTGCTTGAAGTACTTGATCCTGAACAAAACAAAAATTTTGTTGATCATTTTCTTGATTTGGAATATGACCTTTCTAAGGTAATGTTTATTACAACAGCAAATATGCTAGAAAATATACCATATCCTTTATTAGATCGGTTAGAAATCATTAATCTTGCTGGTTATACCGGTGAAGAAAAATATAAAATTGCAGCAACATTCCTCATACCTAATAATTTAAAAGAATACAGTCTAACCAAACGACAATTTCGTTTATCTGATGATGTTATTAAGTATATTATTGCAGAATATACTTATGAAGCTGGTGTTCGCCAACTAGAGCGCGTTATTGCAAAATTGATGCGGAAAACAATTCAGCATCTTTTGCAGAACAAAAAAACAAAAAGTGTCTTAATTACCAAAGATAATATTATTAAATGGTTGGGACCTTCAACATTCAAAAAAACATCACTCAATCCTAAAAAAGAGCGAATTGGACTTGCAACTGGCCTTGCATGGACTGAAATAGGTGGTGATGTCCTTGAAGTTGAAACAAGCGCATTACCAGGAAAAGGTGGACTGACACTTACTGGTCAACTTGGTGAAGTAATGCAGGAATCTGCTCAAGCCGCTCTCAGTTATATACGATCTCGCAGCACAGAACTGGGTTTAAAAAGTTCTTTTTATACAACAAAAGATATACATTTACACATTCCAGAAGGTGCAACACCCAAAGATGGCCCATCTGCTGGTATTACAATATGTGCAGCACTTATTTCCGCATTTACTAAAAATTCTACCAAGCAAAAATTAGCTATGACTGGTGAAATAACGCTACAAGGTCGTATTTTGGCTGTTGGTGGGTTGAAAGAAAAACTATTGGCTGCAAAACAGCATGATATTACGCATATTATTTTGCCACAAGAAAATTATGATGATATTCAGGAAATTAAAAAAGAAATTACTCTTGATGATCTTACCTTAACTTTTGCAAGCAATATGGACAAAGTACTCAATGCAGCATTTGTGGAAAATCCTCTAGAAAAAGCAAAAAAAATTAAAAAAAAGATGGCTCAAAAAAAGACTGCTCAAAAAATTAAAAAAAGTAACAGGACAAAAAAATTAAAAAAAAAGTAACGTTCAACAAAAAGTATCTTCTTTACAGACAACAGGATATCTTATGAAAAAACAGTTATTATTTACATCTTTATGCCTCATAACGATCATTACTATACCAGCATGCCTGAAGCACAAAAAAAGACGCCTCGATAAAACAACCAAAACAAGCATTGATACAGGAGAAGTCGTAGTTATCGAAAAATCTGAAGAAACAACCGAAAATAGCAAATTTTAACTCCAATTCCCCACCAAATAAACTAAATTTGGTGGGGAAAAATCTCCTCCTAAAAATATCTATAATACGATCCAATCAATATATCCATTCAATAATATTTCCACATAGCAATTAAAAAGACCAAAATCCTTGAAAAATAGGGCCTTTACCCTTTAAACTGAATAATGAAGGATATTGAAAAAGAGTAACCCAAATGAGTTAAAAAAAGGAGATAACTATGAAAAAGGGTTTATTAATATTGTTTTTTTTACCTCTTATAGCGCTGATTCCGGGATGTTTTTGCCAAAAACGGCGAGAGGAAAGACGTGAGAAAAGGGTAGAAAAAAAAGAAAAACCAGCTAAAATTAAAAAAACAAACGGAAAAGCAACTACAAAAAAGGCATCCACTAAGGCAAAGGGTACGGGCAAGAAAACTGTAAAACGCAAGAAATACTAAATAGTTTTTATTATCAATACCTGAAAATAATGGCGTTGAGGGATAACACTATTCCTTTGACGCCGCTATTTATTTTATGCCTGATTTAAATAATAGATCATTTTTTGCAACGTTTCTTGCACATTTAAGTCAGAATTATCAACTATAATGGCACGATCAGGAATGATCATTGGTGCAATCGCACGTGTTGCATCTCGATTATCTCGTTCACTAATTATTTTACTTGCCTGTTCACGTGAAAATAAGCAGCCAATTTTAGCTTGTTGATTTTTCCAACGAGTTGCGCGAACAGAAACCGATGCTGTTAGAAAAAACTTAAAATCCGCATGCGGAAAAACTATCGATCCCGCATCCCGCCCATCAACAACCACAGAATGTTGTTGTGCAAGTTTTCGCTGCACTTGCATTAGTGCATCACGAACTTGTTTGTTGACACTTAAAATTGACGTCATTTTATCTATAAAGCTACTTTTCAGACGCGGTGTAATATCTTCTTTGTCAAAAAATACACGTTCTTGAAATTGATCATCATAAACATACTGAAAAAATTTAGGATCTAGATATCGCACAATATCTTCTCGCTTAGGATCACGTAACATATTTTCGGTATACCCAGCTTCATTAATCAATAAATACGCCAGTGCTCGGTACAATATACCTGAATAAATGTAATAATAATTAAAATGCTTTGCCAATAAACGTGCAATAGTTGATTTGCCACTTGCTATTGGCCCATCAATAGTAATAATCACGTGGTATCTCCACCTAATTTTGCAATATCTACACCGATTAATTCTATATTAACGCGCCCATTCCAATAATTTTCATTTACCCGAACCGCCATATCAAATGGTTCAGTCCCCTGCTTACACAATGGTTCAAATAATTCAGGGCGATTAAAAAAAATAGTCGGTTTAATAACTCCATCTGCAAAAACGGCACATCTTACATGCAGATCTTTAAGTAACACCGGTTTTTGCATTAACACCACATCTTTGAGATAAAATGTTGGTTCTCTATTTTCATTGCCAAATGGTTCTAGATGTTGCAAATCCGCGAGTAACTTTTTGGTTAAATCACTCAAACATATCTGCGCATCTAATACAATTTTTTGTTTTAAATCAAATTCAGTTAACTGATCAGCAATACGTTTTTCTAAATTTTGTTTTAGCTGTGGAATATTTTCACACTTCAATGCTAAACCAGCAGCTAATGAATGACCACCAAATTGTTGTAATAAGTCTTTTGAATCATGCAATGCTTGAAACATATCAAATGCAGGAATTGATCGACACGAACCTTTTGCAATGCCTTTATTTGTGAGATGTAATAATATCGTTGGCTTTCCATATTGCGAAACCAATCGAGATGCAACTAAACCAATAACACCAGGTTGCCATCCCTTATTTGCTGCAATAATAATATTTTCTTTTTCAAGATCTATTTTTTTTTGTTCAATTTCTTGCACAACATCGTTAAAAATAGAACGTTCTATTTTTTTGCGAGCCTCATTTAATTCTAATAATACGGTACTAATTTCGTATACTTGCTTTTCATCAGAACCAATTAAAAACTTAACACCACGACGCGGATCTTCCAAACGACCGAGTGCATTAATTTGTGGTGCAATAGAAAAACCAATATCTGAAGAGGAAATCAATGGCTTCACCACTTTACCATTTTGTTTCAGCATTTTAAACGAAAGGCTTTCAACTTTATTAACACAACTTAATCCATATCGTACCCAAAAACGATTTTCACCAATTAAAGGCACCACATCAGCAACGGTACCAAGCAACAATAATTCATACGCTTTAAATGGTATTGGTAATCCTTTTTTTTCGTACAACAATGAAAGCAATTTAAAGGTAACGCCAACACCGGCAAGCATTTTAAACGGATATTTACATTCTGACTGATTTGGATTCACAATTGCAAACGCATCAGGAATTTCATCATGCGGACGATGATGATCAGTAATAATTAAATCAATACCATATTTTTTTGCACATTCTGCTGGCTTAAATGCGGTAATACCATTATCAACGGTAACAATAACTGAATAATTATTTTTTGCAGCACGTTCAACAACTTTGGTTGATAAACCATATCCATCGCGTACTCGATGCGGTAAAAAAAAATTTATATTCGCTTTGAGTGGTAACAAACAAATCATCATTAATGCTGATGAAGTAATACCATCAACATCATAATCACCAAAAACTAATATTTTTTCTTTGTTATCAATTGCAGCGATAATACGATCAACTGCTTTTTCGAGATCCTTCATTATAGCTGGATGACTGACATCCCGCTCAAAAGAACTAAATAAAAAAGAATCTATATCTTTTCTAGTCGTAAACCCACGAGAAATTAAAGTATGTGCTATGGGAAAAGAAAGGTTATATTGCGCAGCAAGATCAGCTACTTTTTTTTGATCACATTCTGGCAACTGCCACAAATATTTGGCACCTGGTAAAAACTGTTCTTCCATAAAACTTATTTCCTGCTGTTCTAGGCTGTAATTATCTGAATATCAAGGTACCGTATCTGTACAAGAATTACCAGAATTAAAGATAATGCTATTTTTTCACATCCATCTGAATTTGATGTGACCTAAACATTGTTTGAACCATCTGCGTTTTTTTGACCCACGATTTCAATGCCTTTGTGCGATATCTCTGATTTTTCTTAAGCCAGGCAAGATCTTTCTTTTCCATCTTTTGTAAAACATTGTTAATATTTTCATTGTTTTTAACAAAATTATCAAATTTGTTTTGTGTTACTATATCCCACGTTTTTTTAACTGGATTACGATTTACTTTCCGTGCCTCTTCTTGCGATAATGTATCGGCAAATACGAATAATAATAGAGAATAACTAAGATCCTCTTTACTATAGCCCGATAATATACCATCAATATATGGATGCATAGTTGTAGTAAATTGATCTGGTGATAATGATGCAAAATAAGTTGCTAGCTCTAGTTCTAGATGATATTTAGCCAATATAAAAGCACTTCTTATAGAATCTCTAGAATCAGATTTATGAATAATCATATTATCAGGATTAAATTTCGAATAATACATGACTTCTAATTTCAGGTCTTTGAATGAAGAAAATAACGGATCTAATACACCTAAGTCACTTTTGCTTCCTCTAAAAAGAGGCTTATAACCGAAAACTACGCACGCAAGCTGATGATTTATAGAATCTTGTACTTCTGTATCTGGATTCATTGATAAACGACATGTATTTTCTGATGGTTGATATTTTTCTATAATTTTTTGCTTGATATCTTGATTTACAGCATTAAGCAATGATATCGACAATAAACTCATCAAAATTAAAAAAAACGTGGAACATCTTTTTTTGTTCATCTCTTCCTTTTTTATACTTAACAACCCCCATAATATATTATTTTCTATATGTTAATTTTAACAAAATAAGAGGTGTTTTTTCAACAATTATTGAAACTTATTTTTATACTATTTGTTTTTTAATGTCGGAAAGAGAATTACATCCCGAATTGATGTAGTATTGGTCAAAATCATCGTTAATCGATCGATACCAATACCAACGCCAACTGTTGGCGGTAAAGCATATTCAAGCGCCAAAACATAATCTGCATCATAATAATGCGCTTCTTCATCGCCACCAGCACGCGCTTTTGCTTGATCATGAAACCGTTTTGCTTGATCAAAAGGATCATTTAACTCATTAAATGCATTACTTAATTCCATACCAGCCATAAATAATTCAAATCGATCAACAAAATCAGGATTATCTGGATTACGTTTTGCAAGCGGTGAAACTTCAACTGGAAATTCAGTAATAAAGGTTGGATTAATTAATGTGTGCTCAACCAATTCTTCAAATAATGCACTTAATTTTTCGCCCCACGATGCATTTTTGTTTGCCGTAGAAATTTTATACTTTTTTAGCAAAGCATCAATATTTTTTTCCGCTAAATCAGTTTTACTACATCCACCGTATTTTATAACCGCTTCCTGCATAGTTAATCGTTCAAATGGTTTTTCAAAATCAATGGTATATTTATCATAAGGCAACTGTAAAGAATCACCGAGTTCTTGCACAATACGTTTTATCATCGATTCAACAAAATCCATCATATACTGATAATCAAGATGAGCTGCATAAAATTCAACAGTGGTAAATTCTGGATTATGGCGCGTTGAAATCCCTTCATTGCGAAAACAACGATTAATTTCATACACTCGTTCTAATCCACCAACAACCAACCGTTTTAAATATAATTCCGGTGCAATACGCAAGTATAATTCCATATCAAGTGTATTATGGTAGGTAACGAATGGCTTGGCTACCGCACCGCCAGGAATTGGATGCAACATCGGGGTTTCAACTTCAAGAAAATCATGCACGTCGAGAAATTGTCGTATTATGCTGATAATTTTTGACCGCGTTTTAAATCGATCGCGACTTTCTGGACTACTAATTAAATCTAAATAACGCTGTCGATATTTTATTTCAACGTCAGTTAATCCATGAAACTTTTCCGGTAATGGATGCAAACATTTGCTTAATAAAGTAAATGTATTTACTTTTAAGGTTATTTCGCCCGTTTTTGTTTTAAATGAAATGCCAGAAAACCATAAAATATCACCTATATCAATGAGATGTTTAAGATGGTCAAATGATTGTTCACCTATTATATCTTGCTTGAGATAAACTTGTAGCCGCCCACTGCGATCTTGAATATTCAAAAAAGCTGTTTTTCCATGTATACGAGATGAAATAATACGTCCAGCAACATTATATTCACGCGATTCTTTTTCATCTTGGTATTCATCAAGTACATCTTTGCACAACGCATTAATCGGTTTTGACATTGCCCATGCAGACATACCAGCTTTTTCTATTTGTTCAATTTTTTTTACACGAATCTGATGCTCTTCAGATCCCACATGCCCTTGTTGTGGGTCAACCTTTTCATTGGCCATAAAAATATCTCTTTAAGATCATTAAAAATATATTCTATTTTGTGTTAAGTATAAACTATCCAGGCTTTTTTTCTAGCAAATATACTTTTTTTAAATCGATACATATGAATTTTACAAAAAACTTTTACACCAAAACTTGATAATTTTCTTCCACTTGCTCCCAGTTAATAACATGCCACCAGGCACTAATATAATCTGGACGCTTGTTTTGGTATTTTAAGTAATAGGCATGTTCCCACACATCTAACCCTAAAATTGGTGATAATCCTGCAGACAACGGCGAATCTTGATTTGGCGTTGAACTTATTATCAATTTTCCATTTTGATCAACAGACAACCATGCCCAACCACTACCAAAAACTTTTTTTGCGGTTGTATTAAATTGATTTTGAAAGGCATCGAATGAACCAAAGAGTTGGTTAATTTCTTGCCCAACAGTACCATTTGGCTGACCACCACCATTTTTTTTCATAAGTTGCCAAAATAATGAATGATTATAATGACCACCACCATGATTACGCACTGCAGTCCGAATTGCTTCTGGCACCGTATCGAGCAACTCAAGCAGTTCAAGAACTGGTTTTTTTTGCAATTCCGGATAATTTTCCAGCGCTTTATTTAAATTATTAACATAACCCTGGTGATGTTTTGTGTGATGAATTTCCATAGTTACCGCATCAATATAAGGTTCTAGTGCCCCATAATCGTACGGCAATGATGGTAATGTATACGTCATATTGTTTTCGCTTTCATGTTCGGGGTTAAAAAATAATTAAATTATGATAATACATTACCGTTTGCATATTATTAGGTCAAATAATAAATCTCATCATCTTTACGCGCCATTTGCAATTGTTCACGTGCTAATTTCTCCTTAAGAAACGAATCCTTTTTCCATATCACCACCATGTCGTACAATTGGTCACCTTCTTTTTTTAACTGCATAATTTCATTTTCAAGTTTTCTATTTTCACGGTATAACTGCAATAACACATTAATACCTTGCGCACCAAACAGATATACAAACACAAAACCTATACATTCCAATACCAAAAAAACACGTAATAAACCCTGTTTTCCTTTTTTCATCCCCACCTTTCTTTTTAATGTATTAACGGTTTTTCTCGGTCAACATCCCGATGTTTAACAATAAATTTTACGTGAGGCAATTTTTGCTGCACAAACTTATGCACAAATGCCACCGATCGATGTCTTCCACCTGTACAACCAACGGCAATATTCATAAAAAAACGCCCCTCTTGATATAATTTTTTAATTGAATACGTTGCAAAATCAACAAATCGATCCCAATATTCACACACTGGAGGTTGTGCAAATAAATAATCAATAATTGGCTGATCGGTCCCTTTTAGATTTTTTAGCAAAGGCATAAAATACGGATTTGGCAAGGAACGCACATCATATACAAAATTACTTTCTGTCGGTACACCATATTTAAAACCGAATGATATAAGTTTTACCATTATGTATCGTTCATCCGTTTTGGTAAATAAATTGCACACAAATTGACGAAGCTCATGTATGTTAAGTTGATTAGTGTCCAATAAAACATCTGCCATATTAACTAACGGTTGCAATATACGTTGTTCTTGTATAATTGCTGTAGATAAATCAATATCATTTGCCAATGGATGTTTACGGCGCGTTTCTTGAAAACGCTTCATAAGCACATCTGAATTACAGGTCAAAAAAAATATTTTCAAAACATCTGGCCAAATAGAACGCATATGTTCGACATGTTTTACAAAAAGATTAATATTTTGCACACCGCGCACATCAAGACCTAACGCAATTCGTTGCCCTGGTATTTTTGATTGCGCTATAAGTTGAAATAGTGAATCAAGTAAATTAATCGGTAAATTATCGACACAGTAAAAACCAATATCTTCAAGAGCACGCAACACGGTATGTTTTCCTGCACCAGAATAACCGGTAATAATTAACACCTGCTGCTCATCTGCGCATTGGTTTACCTCATCATGTTTATATACACGATGTTGTGCGTCTTTATTATCCATATATCTCCTTTTGATCATCATTTTAAATACTATCATTCCTTTAGTATCAACAATATAATAACAAGCCCACAACAAACGCGATAAATAAGTTAACAAAATACTACCGTTCAAAATATCTATTTTGATACGATCAGTGATGAATAAAAAAATCGTAAAGGAGATGGGTTATGAAAAAAGCATGTATACTTTTTATCAGTATCTTATTTTTACTATATCCAACGAGAACTAATGTAGATACTACTGATCAAGCAACCACCCCTAAAAATGTTGCTATGACCGAAAAGGAATTCGATAAAACTATTTATGATTGGTCACGTAATTTTGCCCATGTTTTACAACTGGCAAAAGACAAACATTTTAAAGTATCCAATGTTGAGTCAAGCATGATCAAAGCAATAGACGCTTTTTTAAGCGATCTTGATCCACACTCCGGTTTTTTAGACCCCAAAACATATAAAAGCATACTCGAATCAACAAGTGGCGAATTTTTTGGTGTCGGTATTGTTATTGATAACACCAGAAAATCGAAAGATAAATTTTTAACCATTGTTGATACTATTCCTAACGGTCCTGCAGATAAAGTTGGTATCCAACCCATGGATAAAATTATAGAAATTGATAATCAATCTCTTGAAGGAATGTCAACAGAAGAAGCAACATCAAAATTAAAAGGTGAGCGAAATACTGCCGTTCATGTCAAAATAATGAGAGAAAAACAAAAAGACCTACTTCCTTTTGATATAACACGTGATGTTGTCCAAGAACAAACCTCACTATCATTTTATATAAAAGATTATAATATTTATTATCTCTCTCTTACCATGTTTAGCGACAATGCAACCAAACAAATTGAAGAATTACTCAAAAAAGCTACCGAGCAAAAATATAGAGGGCTCATTCTTGATTTACGTAATAATTCTGGTGGGTTACTTAATTCGGTCATTAATATTTCTGGTCTTTTTTTGGACAAAGGCATT
>SDBT01009967.1_pt1 | contig 15381 bp, 9 predicted proteins | sample 2277101 | NCBI WGS metagenome assembly SDBT01 (sample SAMN10404973, study PRJNA504765) | marine sediment metagenome | isolation source: marine sediment core GS10_PC15, 103 cmbsf | place: Arctic Ocean: Southern Knipovich Ridge | collected 2010 | reverse complement strand
TTACTTGTTTGTTCATTATTAATACCAACATCTACACCTCTAAACTACCGTGAAACCCCCAAAATACTACCTGCTATTGCCAGCTAAGCAGTTGTACGCCAAGTGATTATACTATACTAACTTTTAATAGGCAAGCAAATATAAAAAAATGTTCCACGTCCAATCCGGCTCTTGACACGGACCGAACCACCGTGCCTTTTGACAATCCGCTCAAGAATACTCAACCCAAGACCCGTACCGAGATTAGCGGGCTTGGTAGTAAAGAACGGCTCAAATATTTTATCTATGTCTTCTTTCCTGATACCGCCGCAGGTGTCTGCAAAGGTCAAAAGCAACTCGTCACCCTGCGAAGAAATGGAAATTGCCAGCTCCCGCCAGGCTTCACCATCCGCAGCCTGTATGGCGTTTTGAATCAGCACAAAAAACATCTGCTCAAGTTCAAGGCTGTTTCCTATAATGTACGGTGGACAACTTTCAACAGTAACTGATAAATGGAGTTTCTCCCGGCGGGCGCTTTCTGCCAGAATCCCAACGATTCCATTGGCGACTTCCACGAGGTTTACTTTGGCAATATAGACCGGCGCGGATTTCCTGGCGAACCTGCGAAAACGGTCAACAATGCCCGCGGCCTTTGTAAGCTCGCTGAGGCAGTCGTCTATCACTTCTGCGACTTTATCGCCGTCATTATCATCTTTAAGGGCCCTCAGACCCTGCTGCAAAAACAGACGCATGACCGTCAACGGCTGGTTGAGTTCATGCGCAACCGTAGCACTCACCATGCCCAACGAAGCCAACTGCTCGGCCCGGCGCATCTTCTCATGATGTACCGCCAACTCCCGCCCAATACGCTTGCGATCAGTGATATCTACAAATGAAGCCATCATATAATCAGGTTTACCCGCATCCCCTTTAACCCTGCTTGCCAACACCTGAACCTCGAATTCACTGCCGTCTTTGCCCCTGCCTGTCAATTCGCCCTTCCAACTGCCCTCGACCCGCGATACCTCCATCGCTTTAACAGCCTTGTCTTTATGCTGCCAAAATTCAATCGTTCCTCTGCCCACAACCTCCTCAATATCACCATAACCCCACATCCGCAGAAAAGCCGAATTGACATACGTAAGAACACCTTCGGAATCAGCAATCGCGATCGCACTTATTGATGATTCTATCGCTTTATCCCTCATCTGAAGTTCTTGCTCAGCCTGTTTGAGCAGACGAAGGTCGATGTCAACACAGAAAATCTCAGGTTCACCGTCGGGACCACGAACAAGACTATGGCTTGAGTAAATCGGGATCGGCGTGCCGTCTTTGTGCATAACCACAAACTCAGAAGCCGGAGGCAACTTACCCGTGCGAGCAGTCTCGGCAATAGACTTACGGTATTCGTCGCGATTCTCGGGCGCCAGAAGAAGATCAGCAATGTTTTTGCCTATAGCCTCTTCGGCCGTATAGCCATAAATTAACTCATTCGTCTTATTCCAGTAACGAATCGTACCATCCGGACCATACCCCTGAACCGCAACGTTGGACAAATCCTCCAAAACAGTGCGAAACCTGCTTTCGCTCTCCCGCAACTTCGCTTCGGCCTCCAGGTGCTCCGTCACATCGCGCCCCACCGCTTGATATTCAATAATATTCCCCTGCTCGTCAAATATAGCCCTATTGGTCCACTGTTGCCAACGGATTGAGTCTCCTTCTGTAATAACACGATGCTCCGTGGTCACTGTGGAGTTTTCCCGGTTGAGCTTCGCAATTTGATTCTTCACCTCTTCGCGGTCCTCTTCAGGAATCAATAGCATAAAACTGTGACCAATAAGTTCTTCGCGTTTTCTGCCAAAGTATCGGCAGTAGGCATCATTCACAAAAGTAAGCACCCCCTCGGGCATGAAACGGCAAATCAGTTCAGTCTGATCCTCGACAACCATTCGATAGCGAGCTTCGCTCTCCCGCAACTTCGCTTCGGCCTGCTTGCGCTGTGTAATATCCAACGTTGCCTCGACCGCACCCACAACATCGCCCTGTTCGTTTAGAACAGGACTGCTTCTCATGTACCAGATTCTCCCATCCGGTGAGGTTATCTCGCCCTCATGTGGTTGGCCGCTTTCGATACTTTTGGCCACAGGACAATCCCTGCAGGGCTCTTGCCGCCCATGCCAGACCTCGTAACAGTAGCGCCCCACTAACTCGTCGGGCCTCTGGCCTACCGAATCACCCGCAGCCTCGTTTGCCCACACTATTTTCAAACTCTTGTCCTGATAACTTATCAGTTCCGAGAGACTCCCTAATATCAGCGCCTTTTCTTGCTCCGATTGTCGCAGCGCCTCCTCGGCATGCTTATAATCAGTAATATCGCGCATCGTACCGATTATACCGATTTCGGCGCCTGACTCGTCATGCAAGACTGTATAGTGCATCAGAGAAGGAAAGACACTCCCGTCACGGCGGGCGTGCCAGATTTCGCCCTCGAACTCGCCCATCTCCCTTAATTGCTTTAGGCTCGCGATCACCGCCGGCATCTGCTCTGGCAAATGACATATCGAAAGATGTTTCCCAAGCATCTCCTGGGGGCTGTAGCCGTGCATCGCCGCCATGGCGTCGTTGGCAAAGAGCAGATAACCATCCATATTGACAACACCGATGCCCTCGCTGCTTTGCTCAACTACCTTAGTCAGCAAATCGGCCCTTTCCTCGGCAACTCTCCACTCGGTCACATCAATGGAAACCAACTGAACAGCGATTGTCTTACCATTAGCATCCTTGACAGGCTGAAAATCCGTCAGGAACCATCGTTCGCCGGAAGGAAGTTCGACAAAATCTATAAATTTAGCGCCCACCCCCGATTCAACAGCCCGGCCAATCCTCTCTATGGTTACATCTGCCTTCTGGGGAAAAATTTCGGATATACTCCTGCCCACAAAGTCCGAGGGCTCGCCATCGAGATTCCCAGCCCCTACCTTGTTTATCAACAGCAATGTACCATCCAATGCAAGATACAAAATCGACGTAACGGTATTTTCCCTACCGCCAAGGCGAGCATACGCAGTTGCTATCTCGTCGAGCAACTGCTTACGGCTCTTTTTCTTCTTACTCATCGATTAATCCCGATTCGGTGTTGCTGCTATTTGGGCAAATCCGGGCCCGTCGAATCTTCACCAAGTGATTCTTGCCCCCACTGGCTGATACCGCCCGCGTTTGACTACCGGCACTATAGCCTTTCGTACTTTATCACTGCCCGGTAAAGGCCGTTGATACGCTTGCCGTCGATTACCATCGGCGCGTACCTTTCATTTCTCGGCTGCAGACGCACCGTGTCATCTGTCTCGAAAAAGACACGCTTGAAGGTTGTCTCGTGCGGCTGGGCAAAACGAACAAAACAATCATCACCGTTAACAACCTCCGCTGCCGGTGAAAAAATAACTATATCACCCTCGATGAATCTCGGCTCCATCGAATCGCCCACAACCCGCACCGCGAAAGCGTTTGGGTCGTGCAAATCCGGACAGCGAACGTAATCATCGGAAAAACCCACTGGGTAACCGAGGTCGTCAAAATCCGTCGGATACCCCGCTGAAACCTTGTTTATTACCGGCACCAACTGCCCCGGTTTAAGCTGGTGGGGCTGCGGCTGAACGTCCAACTCTTCGGCGTCGAGGATACCTTTAATTTTCTTTGTATCGGTCTTTTTTTCAATAAAACCTTTTATGATCTGACGATACCGTCGATTTTCAGCTTCGACAGCCTCATAATCACGACGGACATCCGCCGGCATACGCTCAACATGCCCGATATGCTGCAAAAGCCCAGCCTCAAAATCCAGCACCGTCTCAAGCTTCTGCAAAAGAGTATCGCTGGGCGGATTCGTGACCCTGCCCGTTTCTACAGTGGACAGATACGGCTTGGAAAAACCTGTCTTTACGGCAACCTCATCCAGCGTCAGATGAAGCTCTTGCCGCCTGTTTCGGATTATTTGACCTAATGACATAATTGAAATTGTACCTACATTGGCGCCCAATGCAAGCGCCAATTACTCACGATAACACGTTTTTGAGCGTCTCCAGCCCCATTTTGTGTTCGATATTCGATATTTCAACGACATAAGGCATCCCCCGCATACCAAATCCATATTCAGCCGTGGGTTTTATCCACAGTTCTGACCGTAAGCCGATTCGCAGACATCGTGATATTACAGACTCCGGCCCTGTGAGTTTCAGGTTTGTGCGACCTCTTTTGCTCTTTCGTGCAGGATGTCCATTTTGCCGCGGATCTCGTGGGCCATTCGGCTGTTGGGGAAATCCTGAACAATCTGCTGGCCCGTCTCCAGCGCCGTTTGCCATTGTCTCTCGGACACAGCCAAAGAGAACTGAACGCCGATATTGTGCAGCTTCGTTCTAAATACGCTGCTCGCCGATTCCTGAAGCGCAAGCCCCTCAGTCGGAGTCAGGTACTGGTCCAGGTCCTTCAATATCTCCAGGCTTTCGTCGGTCTGCTGACGTTTGACGGCGCTATCCCACGCTGCAAGTAGTTCTCTTTTGCGTTTTGCCTTTTGCCGATGAAGTCTGGAGGGCATGGCCTTGGCTTTGTCGGAGTATGGGAAAATCTTTATAAGTCTTTCGATTACAGCGTCGGCCTGGGACCAGTGCGACTCCTCGCACAGTTTGTCAATGTGGCTGATTATCTGGTTCACTCGTTCTTCTTCGGTGGCGTTGCGATATTTATCAGTCGTCCTTCGAAGGTGCTCGGCCAGGTCACTGTATGCCGTACGCTGCGCCATGGAATCGATCATCGCGTACGTCGTATTGAAATCATGCTGATGAAGTTTGGCTAAGATGGCCTCGGCTAACTCCATCCGGTCCGCATCGCGAAACGCAATCTCTTTAGCGGCATCACTCAAGCGCACGCCCTGCGCGATCTGGCCCAACAGGTTCCTGTTCCTGCTTATCATCTCGACGGTGTCGTCGATCTTCTCCGCGTTGTCCTTGATACTTATCCCGTTTTCACGGGTAAGCAAAAGTATCGCGTAAAAGCACGTCAGAATCGCCAAGGCAAAACTCCCCCCCCCCACTGCCCATAATGCCAAAGCTATCCTCGACTGCTCCGGTGCTGCATGGGCAATGACAGCCCCCGCTACGCCCGTCGCCACTGCAACCAGCACTAACACCGCAAACAGCACGTGCCATCCGAACCGCCACAACTGAAAATTTGTATCCGATTTTATGAGTTCCATAATTGCATCTCCCAAATAAAGTCCGCCAATCGGGCCCGCTACCCACAACTACGAGTCTCAGCGATTATAGGTTCTTATATGGATAATAAGACTTCAAACAGCCGATGTCAATCATTCTATCGGGGCCTATTATAAGGCGCCGCCCCGGCTGAATCTGGACTTTATTTATCCGGCTTTTCCGCGTCCTCCCACAGCCGGGCATTGGCGATCTGCAGCGCTACTTCACGCACAGCCTCATCAAGCATCTCATCGGCCTTCAGTTCATCTATCACTTTCTGGTAAAACCCATGCTTTTCGTGCAACTCATCTACAATTTCCCGCGCGGCTGCGCCAGTTCGCCGAGGTCTATAGCCTCCGTCAGGTTTGGTGGATTCCCACAGGATGACCGTTCCGTCATCGCCTCCTGCCGCGATACGCCTGCCATCCGGGCTGAACGAAACTGGCCAAACCGAACTACCTGGCTGGCGCAAAGTCATTACTTCAGCACCGGTCTGTGCGTCCCAGACCTTGACATTTCCACAACCCGCTATGATGCGTTTACCATCAGGGCTAAAAGCGGCGGTCCATGTATAACCTCCATGCCCACGGAGTGTCATCAACTCGTTGCCAGTTGCGACATCCCAGACTTTGGTCTCTTCACCGCACGAGATGAGTCTCTTCCCGTCCGGACTGAAGACTATTGAATACACGGAATAATACTTGTCGCCGCGTCTGTCCCTGGTCAGGATTTCATTGCCGGTGGTAACATCCCAGATTTTGATTGTTCCGTTCTCGTCGCCCGAGGCAATAAACTTGCCGTCCGGGCTAAAAGTTGCGCACCAAGCCCAAGTTTTGTGCCCCTGTAATTTCATCACCTCAGCCCCACTGGCTAAGTCCCATACATTTATACTATTAGCATCCCCAGGAACAGCTACAGTTTTACTGTCCGGGCTGACCGATAGGAAATTGATCTCTGTTTTACGACACTGCAACGTTAAAGTTTCGGCACCAGTGGCTACATCCCATACCTTGACCACCCCATTCCTATCGCCCGAGACAATGCGCTTGCCATCAGGACTGAACAAAACGCAACGCACCACGTTTTTGTGTCCGCTTAGGGTCATCACTTCGGTCAAGGTGGTCGCGTCCCATACCTTGACCGTTCTGTCATGACTTGCCGAGACGATGTGCTTGCCATTGGGGCTAAACGCCACGGATGATACATAGTCTTTATGCCCATGGAGTGTAACCAGTTCGGGGGTAGTTGTAGGATCCCACACCTTTATCGTTCCATCCCAACTGCTCGAGACGATTCGCTTGCCATCCGGACTGAACTCGACATAAAGGACAATCCCATCATGTCCGCGAAAGGTTGTTACTTCCTTGCCGGTAGCTGTATCCCATATCTTAATAGTTTTGTCTTCACCGCCCGAGACAATTCGCTTGCCATCCGGACTGAACAAAACAGAACTGACCGAGCCCTTGTGTCCAGAGAGTGTCATCAACTCGGTACCGGTTTCCGCATCCCAGACCTTGATCGTTTTGTCCCCACTACAAGAGACGATACTCTTGCCATCTGGACTGACTCCGAGGTAATAAACTCCTTTCTTGTGTCCGTAAAGGCTCATCAGTTCATCGCCACTGGTTACATTCCAGACCTTGATCATACCGTCGTCAGGGCCTCCTGAGACAATTCGGTTGCCGTCCGGGCTGAACACAGCTCCAACACCACCTTCGTGCCCACGGAGGGTCATCAGTTCTGTGCCCGTTGTTGCATCCCACACCTTTATAGTCTTATCTGCACTACCAGAAACAATTCTCCTGCCGTCCGGGCTAAACGAGACGGATTCGATATAGTCTTGATGCCCACGGAGAGTCTTCAATTCGGCACCGGTGGCAACATCCCATACCTTGATTGTTTTATCCCCGCCGCCCGAAGTGATTCGCTTGCCGTCAGGGCTGAACGAGACAGGACCAACCAGGCGCTCATGCCCACGAATGGTCATCACTTCGACACCAGTTGCAGCATCCCAGACCTTGATTGTTTTGTCCACACCACACGAAACGATCTGCTTACCGTCTGGGCTGAACGTAGCAGAATAGACCCCTCCCTCGTGCTCTCGAAGTGTTATGAGGGCCTGGTCTGAGATATGGTTGAGACGGTACCACTCCCATCCGCGAAGGTCCTCAGGGCACGATTCCAACAACTGATGAAGGTGGGATATGTCGTTGTTACGGTATGCTATATCGGCCGAGGCGATGTTATTGGTGTATAGAGAATGTCGATACTTTTCAGCTCGCTCCTCGGCGATCTGTCGTTGTTTGGCCTCGGCCGTTTGTGCCTCCTCGGCAATACTTCTTGCCTCTTCAGCAACACTACGAGCAATTGCTTCTTTATCTCGTGCTTTTTCGGCCTGAAAGTACATCGCTGTACTAACTGCAAGGCCTACAATTATCGCAGCTGCAACGGCCGAAACTGCTGTTACCAATGCCCGATTGCGTCTCACAAATTTTTGTAGTCGATAAACCGTACTCGGCGGCCCGGCCACCACAGGCTCATCACCCAGATGCCGCTCGATTTCCTTAGCTAATTCATTTGCCGTCTCATACCGCCGCGTCCGGTCCTTCTCCAATGTCTTCATCACAACCCAGTCCAGATCACCTCTGATTAGTTTCGTCAGTGAATCCGGCTCAGTCCTGCGATGCCTGGCAATATCAGCCAGCGCTTCCCCTAAAGTGCTTAACTTTGTCGATGGCCTGGCCGGCTCTTCCTCTCGGATAATCCTTTGCATCTCGTTGTAACCCGCCTCGCGAAGCGTCTGGGCATCAAACGGCGTGGCTCCGGTGAGCAGCTCATAAAGCAAAACACCTAATGAGTAAATATCGCTTCGCGTATCAACATCAAGCGCGCTCATCTCGGCCTGTTCAGGACTCATATACTGAGGTGTACCGATCATGTGGGCATATCGCGTGAATAGTGTTTTCTCCGTCAGCCGCTGATTAGTCGCCTTGGCGATACCGAAATCAATTATCTTCGGAACCGGCACGCCGTCATGCAGCGTAATCATCACATTCGACGGCTTGATGTCCCGATGAATAATTCCCTTTTGATGCGCATGTTGAACCGCCTTGCAAACATCGATAAAAAGCTCCAGCCGCTGGCGCGTGTCGAGATTGTTCTTATCGCAATACTCGGTAATAGATATGCCCTTGACTAATTCCATCACAAAGTAAGGCCGGCCCGTATCCGTCGCACCGGCGTCGAAAACCCTGGCGATGTTAGGATGCTCCATCATCGCCAAAGCCTGCCGCTCCGCCTCGAACCGGGCAATGACCTGCTTGGTATCCATGCCTAATTTGATAATCTTAAGTGCGACCTTCCGCCGGATAGGCTCTTGCTGCTCAGCCATATACACTACACCAAACCCGCCTTCACCTATCAATTGTAATAGTTTATACCGCCCAATCTTCGTCCCCGGCCCTTCCGTCAGCGGCATATCATCAAGCGTGCCGCCTATACCATATGGCGGCGATATAAGAAAGCTGCCCGCTTCTTCATGCTCTTTAAGTAATGACTCAAATTCCGCTCTCAAGTCGGAATCATCTCCGCATACGCGATCTAAGTAAGCTGCCCGTTCTTTGGCAGTTCTTTTTTCAAGCGCCTCTAAAAACATTGATTTGATGTCTTTTCGTTTTTTACCCATTGCATAGCTCCTTTATAAATTGCTCTTCATAGTGCAATGCGAAATCCAGGGCCAAAATGGGAAAGAAAAAATCACGAAAAATCAAAAATAATTTGGTCTTCAGGGCCGCGCAACGCACTGATTGAACGGGCTGCAATTGTAACTCTTTGTAATCAATGCAGTTACGACTGATGCCTGAGCTTTGCAAGCGCAGCCATGCCGCCGCTAAGAACATTACTGCTAAATCAAATCCTCTCACTTGGCGATTTCCCGATGCAACCAGGCGCGGGCCCAGGCCCAATGACTACCGGCAGTACGGCGCGAGATACCTTGGATTTCGGCCACTTGCTCAACCGTAAGCCCGGCGAAATAACGAAGTTTCACCAGTTCGGCAACTGCAGGAGCTGTTTCGGCAAGCTTAGTGAGAGCTTCATCTAGCGCAACAAGGTTATCTGAGGGGGCTTCGATAGCCATGTCTTCATCGTCAAGGTCAACTCGTTGGTAACCTCCGCCATGTTTGAGGCTCTTCTTGCGACGAGCATTTTCTATGAGAATCCGCCGCATGGCCTCTGCCGCAGCAGAAAAAAAGTGACCCCTGCTGTTCCAATTTTGACTCTCTGAACCAACAAGACGAATGTACGCCTCATGTACAAGTGCCGTCGCCTGCAGCGTTTGACCGGGCTTCTCCTGTTTCATCCGCTGAGCAGCTAATTGCCGCAACTCCTGATAGACTAATGGAAGAAGCTCATCCGCCGCTCTAACATCACCCTGTTCAATTGCCGTCAAAATCCGCGTAACTTCTCTCATACACTCATTGTATCTGCATAACGAAGAATTTGAAAGCAAAAAGGGCCTATGACGTTGGGTTGAGTGATGTTGGTGAGTTGACGTATTGGCGGCTGGCCGAGTGCCCCCTCGATTGGCCATGGCTATAGAATTTGCATTACACTAAGCCGGAATGATTAGCGTTTCGGATTTGCAACCACACGGCCGCGGATCCCGATTCATCGGGACTCCCAGCCCTTTTTCAGTTCTATCAAACTTCATTGGACTCCAGCATCAACAGTATCGAGTATCCAGCCTCCAGCATCGAGCGAATAGCAACTAACTGCATTCTTAGCCAGCTTATGAAATGGGCTATTGGCAATAGCCCGTGGTCGATGGCCCCGGCTTCCGCTGATGTTTACATCAAGCGGAGCCTGTGCCGAGAACACAAAGCTGGCTTAAAAAATCTGCGTTAATCTTGAGCGCAGCGAAATCCCGGCGCGCCGGGACAGCGTCTAAAAAACTCTTTTCTCTGCGATCTCTGTGTACTCTGTGGCCTTTGCGGTAAGAATAGTATCTGTGTAAATCAGTGCCCGTCCTGAGCAAATTAAGCCTGCCCTGTTTATCCTGAGTTTATCGAAGGGAGCGCAGCCGAATGGGTCGAAGGGTTAATCTGCGTCTAAGAAATTTATTAAGAAAACAGTGTTAATCTGTGTTACTTGTCCTTCGTAGCCTTGGCGAAGTAGGAATCCGTGTCTAAAAAACTCTTGTCCCTGCGACCTCAGCGTCCTCCTTGGTTCGCCACAGCCTTTAGTCCCGCCATCTTGTCCGTCGTAGCTTTAGCGAAGATGGAAGCCTCGTGCGACGGCGACTGCGGTAAAATATTATCAGTGTTAACCAGCCCGCCGTGCTAGCGCCTGTCGCGGCAGGTGAAATCTGTGGCTAAAAACAAAGCTTCTCCCTGCGAAAACCAGCGCGCACACGACCCGCGGACAAAACAGGCAACTTCAAGTCCCAATAGCAAATAGTCAATTGAAAATAGAAAATCGCAAAGGTGCTTGCATTACAAGCAGCTTTCGACTTGGCCTCTTAGTTCTTAACGCAATCGACCATGAAGCAGCAGTCGGTATATTGGCAATTACCGTCTGATGTGCTGTAGCAGGGCGTACAGTTCTCCGCCTGCTGGATGGCGTGGATGAGTTCGGTTTTTTTCATTTTACCGGGGCTGATGCCAAGTTTCTTGGCCTTTTTCTGGACCTGCGACATCGTCAAACTCTTCTTCTTTGTCTTCAGAAGTGGCATTTAATCGCTCCTTTTTAACCTTCAAACTGTCTGAACCATCCTATTATTTCGGCCGTTTTCGCCCCTTTCTTCACCATTTTTCCAGCCCCGACCCGTCAAACCCGCCGCTTGGCCCCGCCCTGTCCTGCCAAATTGGCACAGGCACCTATGTACAGCACACAGCTAAGCCACTGCCATTAAAAAGGTTATGGTTTCGTCTGTTTCGGCACACAATTTGCAATCAACTACTATACAGAGTGTATGCTCAAATGCCGAAAAACTAAAGATAAGGACCCGGAAATTATGAAATTCGAAAAGTTCACTATGCGTGCTCAGGAGGCGCTGGCGACGGCCCAGCAGATTGCGATGGCCAAATCGCACACGGTTCTTTCGCCGCTGCATCTGCTGAGTGCGATACTGGCGGACGAAGATGGTGCCGTTGCCATGATACTGAAGAAGATTGGCGCGGGCATCGGGCCAATCAGGGAGATGACCGAAAGCGAGCTTTCGCGCCTGCCCACGGGCGAAGTTGAGGGGCAGATAATACCGGATCCGGCCCTTAGCCAAGTCGTTTTGAGCGCCCAGACCCGGGCCGACAAAATGGACGATGAATACCTCAGCGTAGAACACCTCTTCATCTCGCTGGCGGATGTGAAAAGCGATGCAAAGGAAATCCTGAGCGTCAACGCCGTCAGCGCTAAAGAGATTGAATCGGCGTGGGAACAACTCCGCGCAGGCACCAAAATTACCGATGCCAGCCCGGAGGGCAAATACCGCGCGCTGGAGCGGTACGGCATCGACCTGCTGCAGATGGCGCGGGCGGGCAAACTCGACCCGGTAATCGGGCGCGATGATGAGATACGCAGGTGCATGCAGATCCTCAATCGCCGGACGAAAAACAATCCCGTGCTGACGGGTGAGCCGGGCGTCGGTAAGACCGCAATAGTCGAGGGTCTTGCCCAGCGGATAGTGGCTGGCGATGTGCCCACGGGACTTATGAATAAACGCGTCATCGCATTGGATATGGGCTCGCTGATCGCAGGCACCAAGTTCAGGGGTGAGTTCGAGGACCGGTTCAAGGCGGTCTTAAAAGAGGTCATCGCGTCACAAGGACAAGTCATTCTTTTTATCGATGAGCTGCATACGATTGTAGGCGCAGGTAAGGCCGAAGGCGCGGTCGATGCAGGTAATCTGCTCAAGCCCTCGCTTGCCCGCGGAGAACTTAGGTGCATCGGGGCGACGACGATCGACGAATATCGCAAGTACATCGAAAAAGACGCAGCCCTTGAAAGGCGCTTCCAGCCGATGCTCATCGACCCGCCTACCGTCGAAGAAACAATCGCGATATTGCGCGGCTTAAAAGACCGCTACGACACGCACCACGGCGTGCGCATCACCGATGCGGCACTTGTGGCAGCGGCGACTTTGTCAAACCGCTATATCAGTGACCGGTGGCTGCCGGACAAAGCCATCGACCTGGTTGACGAGGCGGCATCCAAGCTGCGAATCGAAAACGATTCACTGCCGGCTGAACTTGACGATATTCGCAGAAAGATTATGCAATTGCAGATTGAGCGTGAAGCTTTGAAAAAAGAATCCGACCCGGCAAGCGCCAAGCGATTAAAGGCTATCGAAAAGACCCTTGCCGGACTCGAGGTAAAAGACAAACACCTCACCGCGCGGTGGGAAGCCGACAAGGGTGATATCGATAAAGTCAAGGAGCTCAAAGAAAAGATCGCGGGTGCCAAAACCGAATTCGATGAGGCCCAGCGCAGAGGCGACCTCGAGGAGGCGGCAAAGCTCAAATACGGTACGATTGAAGAGCTTAAAAAGCAGTTGGCCGGGGCGGAAGAAGCACTTGCCAAATCCGGCAGGACGAAGCTGATTCAGAATGAAGTTACGGCTGAGCAGATTGCCGACGTTGTTGCCAAGTGGACGGGCATCCCGAGTGTTCGGCTCTTGAGCGGCGAGCGCGAGCGGCTGATGAAGATGGAAGAGGCAATCCGCAAGCGGGTTATCGGTCAGGATGAAGCTGTGATAGCCCTGTGTAATGCGGTCCGCAGAAACAGGGCGGGCTTAGGTGAGCCGGACCGGCCGATAGGGGTGTTTTTATTCTTAGGGCCAACGGGTGTTGGCAAGACGGAATTATCGAAAGCGTTGGCGGACTTTCTATTCAACGACCCGTCTGCGATGATTCGCATCGACATGAGCGAGTTCATGGAATCGCACTCGGTGGCGCGTCTTATCGGCGCACCGCCCGGTTATGTCGGCTGGGACGAGGGCGGAAGATTGACAGAAGCGGTGCGGAGGAAGCCTTATTCGGTAATCCTGTTGGATGAGATTGAAAAGGCCCATATAGATGTGTTCAACGTGCTGCTGCAGGTCTTTGACGACGGTCGGCTGACGGACGGCAAAGGCAGGACGGTCGATTTTAAGAATACCGTTATCATTATGACGAGCAACTTCGCCGGCTATGAGATTCAAAGGCTCAGCGAGGAGGAAGGAGCGGACTGGGAGATTGAGGCGCATGTAAAGGACGCTTTGAAGCAGTATTTTAGGCCGGAGTTCCTGAACCGGATCGATGAAACAATCGTCTTTCACCTGCTCAGCGCCGATGACTTAAAGAAAATCGTCGATATACAATTAGGCTATTTAGCCGAGCGGCTCAAGGAGCGGCACTTAGCCGTCGAATTTACCGCTGGTGCCCGCAAGCAGTTAATGAACGAGGGTTACGATGTAGCCTACGGCGCCCGGCCGTTGAAGCGGACGATTCAGCAGAGGTTGGAGAACCGCCTGGCTGCCGAGCTTTTGGCAGGCAAATTCGCCGACGGCGACAAAATAAAAATCGACGCAAACGCACATAGATTTACCTTCGAAAAAATTAAATAGGTACAAAGGTACAGAGGTTCAGAGGGGTGGAACGCTTCGCGGGGTTTTAAGGTCAGAGGATCTCAGAAATGATGAGAGGATGTATATTGCGGTCCATTGGGGGATATACTATAATCATTGAGTACCATGGACAAATCTATACTAGATGGTCTTGAAGCTTTTATAGAAAAATATTTTGGAAAAAGAGGATTAGTTCAATTGGAACGGACAGAAATACAGCAAGCGGTTATGTTCGCTTCTATCCGGAGAAAGAGGGAGAGCCAGCGACAATGCTGTGTATGGATTGTGCACAACGGTTGCGCCACGTTGATTATCCTCGCAGCCTGTGTCATCTTTTGGGCGACTTATTTAGTTAAGGGTTAAAAAGGATAGATAGATGGGTTTCAGTGAAATTTTAAAGCGAGAGGTAAAGGAAAAAGCGGCGTTCCGTTGTTGTAGATGCCAAAATATAGGTGTGCAGGTGCACCACATAGAACCTGAAAGTGACGGTGGGCCTGACACAATCGATAATGCTGCGCCATTGTGTCCGTGCTGCCATGATTACTTTGGAGCTAATCCGATAAAGCAAAAGGAAATTAAGCATATGAGGGATTGGTGGTACAAAATAGCTGAACAGATGTACCATAAGTACGTCACAAGCGAACAGCTCTGCAAAATCGATAGCAAATTGGAGGAGATACGTCAAAGTCAGAGTTCGGAAATGAGCGATTTGAAAAAAGTTATGAAGCTTATTTCTGATAAGATGATAGAAGATATTAGCACAAAAACCGCTGACACTACAGCATCGAGGATTATAAATAATTTGGCGTTTATGTCAGAGGTAACGCTGGGTAAAGAAATTGCAATGACCCGTTCTGACGTGAAAGAATTACACTATATCGCTCCGATTGACAATGCGCCCTCCATTATACAGCATGGGATCTTGTCAAATATACTTTCGAAGAAGTTTCCTCACGAATCTCTTGCAATGGAAGGAATTCAAGACAGGAGGAAAGGCAGACGGATACCTGGTGCCAGAAAGCTTCATGAGTATGCGAATCTCTATTTCGATGCTCATAATCCTACGCTCAGCAAGAGACGAGACCAAAATGACCAAATATGTGTCGTGTGCATTAATACATCCGTTTTGGATTTACCAGGTGTTATAATTTCCGATAGAAACGCAGCGGCTGATTATGCCCGTTTCTACACAGTTAAAGAGGGATTGGCAGCATTAGATAAGGATAAAATTTATGCCAAGTATTGGACAAATGCACAAAACCAGTATGATTATTGGGAGCAAAAATCAATCAAATGTGCAGAAATTCTTGTACCAGACCGGGTTGAGTCCAAATATATTTCAGGCGCTTATGTCGCAAATGAGACAGCCTTGAAAATTTTTAAGAAACTTAAAATTCAATTGACCGTATCTATTAGAAGTGATATGTTCTTCTAAGAGGTTGTTATGAAGATTCTAATAGGCGACATTTTGAAATCCAAGGCACAAACCCTTGTAAACACTGTAAATTGTGTTGGCATAATGGGTAAAGGAATAGCTCTGGAGTTTAAGAACCAATT
>SDBT01009966.1_pt1 | contig 15383 bp, 17 predicted proteins | sample 2277101 | NCBI WGS metagenome assembly SDBT01 (sample SAMN10404973, study PRJNA504765) | marine sediment metagenome | isolation source: marine sediment core GS10_PC15, 103 cmbsf | place: Arctic Ocean: Southern Knipovich Ridge | collected 2010 | reverse complement strand
CGAGCGCAAGGGCGATGTGCTGCGGCCACTGAATCAGGATCGCCGCGGCCTGCCACTGGGCTACGAGAATCGAGATCTACAGATGCGCATGATTGCTGACGCCTTCTATCTGAACAAGCTGACTCTGCCGCCTCCTGAGGGCGACATGACGGCGTTCGAGGTTGGCCAGCGTGTAGAGGAATACGTCAGGGCAGCCTTGCCACTATTTGAGCCGATGGAGCACGAATACAACGGTCAACTTTGTGAAGATACCTTCGACTTGCTTCTGCGCGCTGGCACTTTCGGCTCGATCCAAGATATGCCCAAGGAGCTGCAGGGCCGCGAGATCCATTTCAAATTCGTGAGCCCATTGCACGACGCGATCGAACGCAAGAATGCCTCGGTATTCATGGAGACTGCAGGACTTCTCGAGCAGGCCATGGCTCTGGATCCGACTGCCGCCTACAACGTCGATCTGACTGGCACCTTGAGAGATGCTCTCGAGGGTGTTGGTCTGCCGGCGAAAAACATGGTGCCACTGGATAAGGTCCAAAAACAGATCGCAGAGGCGCAGGAAAAAGCCGCGATGCAGCAGGAAGCTGAGCTCGCCAAAACAGGAGCAGAAGCCGCAAGGGATATGGGGCAAGCTGAGGCCAGCATGGCTCAAGCTGCCAACGCATGACAAAGCAGCAGGATCGAGTCGCGGAGTGTCTGCCGCATGAGAATCCGATTGAGCGGCCGGATTACACCGAGTTCGAGGTTCACGCGCTCCGGGCACTGTTCGAGGGCAACGCCTCGGAGCGACAGCAAGTAGCGATACTGCCTTACATTTTACGAGCAGCCGGGACCAACGATCAGAGTTACCGCCCCGGAGACTCACACGCAACAGCGTTTGCCGAGGGCAAGCGATTTGTAGGAACCACTTTGGTATGGATGCTAAAGTCGGCCCCGACAAGGACGGATCCCGACAAAATAGCAGCGAGAGAAATAGACGATGGCCAACGTAGACCCGATAACAAATCCGATAACTGATCCCTCCGAGCCTGACTGGTTCAAGGACATGGTCAACGACGACACGCCGCCCGAGCGCGTCGAATTCTTAAAGTCCTTCGACACTCAGGACGCCTTGATCGACTCAGCCCAGACCGCGAGTAATGCAAACTGGCGGGACGCCTTTGCCGGCGAGGACGAAAAATTCAAGAGCCAGCTCGAACGCTACGCCAAGCCAGAAGATCTGGGCAAGGCCTTCCGCGAGCAACGCGCCACGATCTCCAGTGGCAACCTGAAACAATCACCTGACGAGAATGCAACGCCTGAGGATCTGGCCGCATTCAGAGTCGCGAACAACATCCCGGCCGAGGCCGCTGGCTACCTCGAGAACCTGCCCGAGGGGCTGGTCCTGGGTGAGGACGACAAAGAGATCTTTGAAAGTTTCGCTGGCGCCATGCACGAAATGAACGTCGAGCCGGCTGTCATGCACAAGGTCATCGACTGGTACAACGGCTTTGCCGAGGATCAGCAGGACACCATGGCCGAGCTGGATCATGGCCACCATCAGGAGACTGAGGACGCTCTCAGGACCGAGTGGGGCACCGACTACCGCGCCAACATCAATCTGGTTGGTTCTCTGATCGAGGGCACGTTCAGCGAGGAGAATGCCGCAGCGATCTTAAATGCTCGCGACGGTGACGGCCGCGCAATTATGAACATTCCCGGCGTACTGCAGGGGCTCTCGGAGCTCTCACGCAAGCTAAACCCGGTGAACCAGATCGCGCCAGCGGCAGGTCGCACACCAGACCAGACGCTCGAGGATGAGATCGCGGACATCGAGAAGTTTATGAAGGACGACCGCAAGGCGTACAACAAGGACGAAAGGAAGCAGGCCCGACTGCGCGATCTATACCAGATCCGCATTGACCATGAGGCCCGTAAAACAGGATAAGGAGCACGACCATGGCACAGCTACAACCCGGTGAAGTAATCTCTGCCGAGGCTCAACGGCCCGGTGATGTCATCGACGACAACACTCGCGGAACGCAGCCCGGTGATGTCATAGACTGATGGGCAAGAAGTCAAAGGGGCCCAAGGGTCCTCAGGGCGCCGCGGCCTACAGTGCGAGAGTCGCTGAGCGCGGCCTGTCAACGGTCGTGGCTGACACGCGCAAAAAGGTCTCCAAAAAGAGGCGATCGTACAAGCGCGCGAATACGCCAGTATCGGAGGGATAATCGTGCCAAGGATGTATGCAAAAGGAATGAAGCGAGCCAAGGCCTCCAAGTCGAAAAGCTACGGCAGGTCAAAGCGCAAGAAGGCGAAAACGCGCACGACCGTCAAAACTGTCATGTCAAAAGCAAGGAGCTACTGATGGGCAAACTAATCAAAAAGATTTTCAAGAAGGCCGACAAGCTGCCCGGTACTCCCGGCGCCGGCATGACCTCGAAGCAGGCCACTGGCTTGGAGTCTGGCCTGCGCGGAGCTCAGCAGGCTGACGAGTCGAACGCGAATCGACGTCCTGGGCGCCGTGGCGCTGACACTCCATTGGGTCCCTCCCGGCAGAGATTGTAATGGCCGAGACTGCGATGGTGACGACTTACGTCAAGGGCGGCAAAAAGCGCCGGCACCCGGCCAGCTATCGCAAGCCGCCAGCGAAAACGGTGTTCAAGAAAAGTAAGTCCACCACTGGCGGCACCAAGCATTCAGGCAGCATCAGTACCTCAGGAGGAGCGTGATGGGCGGTCTATTCAAAGCAGGCAGCGGATTCGCGTTGTTGAAAAAATGGGGCAGCTCGTCGCGGCCAAAGACGACGCAATTTGACGATCTGGTCGACCGTGGCAAGGGCATGAGCACGAAGGAGCGAGCTGATTTTCTGGCCAGAGAGGACGCCAAGGTGGCAACGGGTTCCGGTCTCCAAGCAAAGACACCCTTGTCATCTCGATACGCCTGAGGTAAATTCGGCACCACGACATTAGTCAGACACCCTGCCTCGGCAGCCCTGACGCACCCCGGCTCCTGATGCCGACCATGCGGCCCCGCTCTGGATACCCCGCATCACAGCTAATCAGGCTACCCCGACCAGTCGATAGATGGATCTATTCACTTATCTGGGAGAGCCGTAATGGCCGAAACAGCGTTTCAAATTCAATACCGGCAGGAATTCATCGCCGCGTTTGAGCAGCACCAGTCACTCTTGCGAGAGAGCACCACGACTGAGGCTGTCATCAAAGGCAATCAGGCGACGTTTCTGGTAGCCGGCTCTGGCGGTGCGACCGCCAAAACACGCGGCGTCAACGGGTTGATCCCTGCGCGCGGCGACGATCTTGCTCAGCCAGTCGCAACACTGGTCGAGTGGCATGATTTGGTCCGCAAGACGGATTTCAATATCTTCGCTTCGCAGGGCAACCAGCGCGCGATCATGCAAATGACCTGCCTCGCCGTCATCAATCGAAAGATTGCCCAAGACATCATTGGCGAGCTCGCAACCGGCACCATCAACACCGGCGCAGCCGCCGCTCCTACGCTGAACCTTTGCCTCGAGGCTAAGACTCGCCTCGGTCAGGCTGACGTTCCGTATGACGGCCGCATCACGATGTTGGTCACGCCGAACTTTGAGGGCGTGATGCTGACCCTGGCATCGTTTACCTCTCGGGACTTCACGCAAAACGGCCCGATCGACAATGTGCCGCAAGCGTGGCGTGATCGCCAACAGTCTTACAAGTGGCTCGGAATGAACTGGATCGTGCATCCAGATCTGCCGGGTAACGCGACGGCTGACGGTGATTGTTTCGCGTATCACCAGAACTCGATCGGCCATGCTTACAATGCCGACAACATCGAGGCGCGCGCGGGGTATGACGAGGAGCAGGACTATAGCTGGTCACGCTGCTCGATCTACATGGGCTCACAACTGCTGCAGAACAGTGGCGTCGTCGTCGTGAATGTTATCGACAACACGCTCATTGCCTAAGGCTGAGGGGAATCGGAAATGGCTTACAATCCCAATAACCTCAACATCGCTCGTCCTCGAATGGGCGCAGGCGATGACGATACTGGCGATGCAGGACTGAGTGCTGCCCTGTTTTGCTATGTGTCTGTTGACGTCAACGCTACCGTGATCGCTGCGGGATACGTTGATGACGGTAATGACAAGGGGCTGCAGGTAAACGATGTTGTTGAAATCGTCGACCTGACAACGCCGCTCGTCAGTCACGCTGTTGTAACCGTAGTAGCGGCCAACGGCGACGTCACGATGGTCTGATTGGCGTAGCAAGACACTTTGCGCGACAATGCGAGGGCGAGCTCATCCGGGCTCGCCCTTTCTTGTCACGGAGTAGGTAAATGTCATCACCAGCAACAGAAGTAGAAACATCACCCGAGCAGGAAGCGGAGCAGCCTGAGGTTGTTACCGCGAAGCCGATTACCGAGGGCCGTATGGGCCTCGAGGTCGAGAAATCAAACCGCTGGCGCGTCGATCTCCCGATGGGCGTCACTCCTAAGGATTGCATGAAGGAAACCTTCTGGCAGCACGTTGCCACAAGGCTGAGACCGGGCGACGAGATAGTCTGTCTGCCCGATAACATGGCGTGGAAACTGGTCCTGCACGTAGTTGGTGCTGGCCGTCTTTACGCTCATGTCGTCCAAGAGGAGCTCTACGAGCTGGCACCACTGGAGTCGACCATCAAATTGCCCTCGATCTATGAGGTCAAGTTCGCTGGTACGCATCACAAGTGGGCCGTCATCCGTGAGAGCAAGCCTCTCAAGGACGGTTTTGAGACCGAAGGACTTGCTCGGCGGTACGCGCAGAATCACGAAGCTGCCGTACAACGATAAGCCGATCAAGGATTGAACATTTGCGCAGGGATGCGCAGGCCTGGAGTACGAAATGACTGACAAGCTCTCGATCTACAACGGCGCTCTGACCATCCTTGGTGAGCGGAAGCTGGCGACTCTCACTGAGAATCGTGAGCCCCGCTTCAAACTCGACGACATCTACGACAACAATTTCATCAATCGTGTGTTGCAGATGGGCCAGTGGCAATTCGCTCAGCGCACTGTGCAGATAGACTCAAACCCCTCGATCTCGCCGTCCTTCGGCTACATCTTTGGCTATGACAGTCCGATCGACTGGCTCAGGACCATGGGCGTCTGCTATGACGAGTATTTCCAGATCCCGATAACCCGATACTCCCGCGAGGGCAATTTCTGGTTCTCGGATGCAGACCCGATCTTTGTGAAATACGTCAGCAATGACCAGCAGTTCGGCGCCGACTTCTCTCTGTGGCCAATGAATTTCACCGAGATGGTCGAGCACTATCTGGCCATGAAAGTGGCGCCTCGCCTGACTGGCCTCGACTACGATTCCAACGAGCTCGCTCGCTGGTACAAGATGTGGCTGGCCGAAGCGAAGGCTGTCGACGCCATGGAGGAGCCTGCAAAATTCGCTCCCAAGGGCGGTTGGGCTCGGTCCCGGCAAGGCTTCCGCAATGCCGACTTCGACGGTGGCTCACGCAATCAACTGATCGGATAGGCCATGAGTCAAGGCGAAAAGGTCCTCCTCGCATTCAACCGGGGCGTCGTATCCAAGCGCGGTCTGGCCAGACTGGATCTCGAGCGTATGTCCATGTCGGCCTCGCAGCAGACAAACTGGATGCCTCGAGTGCTCGGCTCGATGATGCTCAGGCCCGGTCTGAAATACATCGACCTTATGCGCATTGCTGGCGGCGGCGGCGACCCGGATCAGCTCTCTCGCAATATGCCGTTTGTTTTCGGTGTCGACGACACAAGCCTGATCGAGTTTTCATCAGACGACGATGGCGACAACCCGGACGCGACCGGCCCCGGCACCCTCCGGTTCCGCACCAATGACGTTCTGCTCACTCGGCCAGTGATCGACACAGTCGTCCTTGATGGTAATTTCACGTTTGACTTTCAATTTACGGCGTGGACCGAGGAGTCTGACTTAGGCGCCGAGGCCAACACAGACGGCTTTATGCTGAACCTGATCGGCACTGGCGATGCCTTTGCGAGGGTCGTGCAGGAGGTCCAAGTCACCACGCCTGCCGATGAGCAGGTCGAACACTCGCTCGAGATCCATGTCATCACGGAGTTCTGTCGGCTGCGGCTTGGCAAGACAAAAAATGCCGACGATCTGGTCCGCGAAACGCAGCTCGGCCAAGGCAGGCACAACATCGCTTTCATACCGGATGGGTCGAGTTTCTGGATCGAGCTGGCCAGCAGCCTCAACTACATCGTACTGGTTGATGACGTCGAGATCTTCCAAGCCCTTCCAAACAACATCGTCGAGTTCGATACTGGGTGGCCTCTCAGAGATCAGGTCGCTGCTGTGCGGTGGGCCCAGTCCGGTGACGTCATCTACGTCATCTCGCGCAACCTGAATATGCAAAAGATCGAGCGCCGCGGCTACTTCGATCCCGATGGCAATATCGTTCGCAATTCTTGGTCACTGGTGGCCTACGGTCCCGAGGATGGCCCGTTCCAGACGCTCAGCACAGATGGCTCGACGATGACAGTGAGCGCCATCGAGGGCTCTATTCAGATCGAGGCCAGCGATGATGTATTCAGGGAGGAGATGGGCCCAGACGATCACAGGGCCGGCATCTTGATTCGCATTGCCTCCCAGGGTCAGGTCGTCACCGAGCAAGTCACCTCTGAGGACGAGTTCTCTCCGGTGATTCGCGTCACCGGCAACGGCGAGGCGCGGCGTTTCGGCATCATCATCGAGAACATCCCTCCCGGCTCCGGCACAGTCACGGTGCAGTTTTCTATCGGCTCGGAGACCGGCCCGTTCAATGACACCACGCCGCAGTACACGGCCAACACCAGCACCACCTTTCTCGACGAGCAGGACGGTCAGATCATTTTCTATCGCATCGGCGTGAAGGCTGGCGATTTCACATCCGGCCCGATCAACTGCACCCTCAGCTTCACTGGTGGCTCGCGCACCGGCATCGCCCGGATGACCGGCTTTACCAACCAAAGCCTGATCGACGCCTACGTGCTGGCTCCCTTCGGCTCCCTGCTGGCGTCAAAGGACTGGGAGCTCGGTGAGTGGTCTGGGTTCGATGGCTACCCTTCGACCGTCGACATCCATGAGAATCGACTCTGGTTCGCCGGCAACGATCGCATCTATGGCTCGGTGTCGGACAACTACGAATCGTTCGATGACGAGACCGAGGGCGACTCTGGCCCGATCAATCGCAACATCGGCTCAGGCCCGATCCGCATTATCAACTGGATGAAGTCCTTTGGCCGGCTGCTGATTGGCACATCCGAGAACGCGGCAGACGTCGATGCGGCCCGGATGGACGGCAACCATCCTCTCGGGGTGCGCTCGAGCTCCTTCGACGAGGCGCTGACGCCGACCAATTTCAACATCAAGACGATCGCCAGCAAGGGCGTGTTTGTCGACCGGACCCTGCAGCGGCTCTACGAGCTCAGCTACGACTCGGCCGGGGCCGATTACCTGAGTGTGGATCTGTCGATCTTTGCGCCTGACTACAACGTCGCCGGCATCAAGCAGATCGCTGTGCAGATGAAGCCTGACGTCCGCGTCCATTGTGTGCGCAACGATGGCACTGTCGGAGTGCTGATCTACGACCGGCTCGAGAACGTCATCTGTTGGGCCGAGGTCATCCTGGGCGAGGAACAGGCCGTAAATACAAGTATATGGTGGGTTGAGGATGTCGCCATTCTCCCCGGCACGGTTGAGGATCAGGTCTACTACGTGGTTAGGGAGAGGGACACCAGCCTCGGCCCAGTCCACAGCCGATACCGGCATTTGGTCAAGTGGTCGATGGAGGACGAGGCCATCGGCGGCGACGACAACTATCTGGCTGACCTGTGGGGCCAGTACACCGGAGTCCCGGTCAGCACCGTAAATATAACGACCGACGCGACACCGCCTCTCCGATTTGATGACGGCCATTTTAGTGGTGTGGACCTTTCGATCTGGGCTGATGGCCAAGACAGGGGCATCGTCCGGTGTGATAGCAATGGCGACCTTGATCTCACGACCACTGAGATCGACGGCGTCCCGGTCGACAACTCACCGTACTCCAATGTCATCTGGGGAATGCCGTACACGGCCCGGTTCCAGAGCGCCAAGCTCGGCACCCTCGATGGCATCGGACTGCTGGAGCGCAAGAAGGTCAACCAGATTGGATTCATTGCCCAGAATTTGCACTACCAAGGATTACAGTACGGCCCGGACTTCGACAATCTGTATGACCTGCCGCTCGTTGAGCTCGGTCAGGTCACGACTGACGATACGATCTGGGAGGATTACCATGAGGACAATTTCCCCTTTGGTGGGGAGTGGATACCGGATTCAAGAATATGCCTGCAAGCAGCAACACCGCGACCAGCAACACTCTTGGCAGCGATAGCGGAGTTCGAGTCAGTCGAGAAGCGCAGCAACAAGAAGCGCCGCTAATCGTGTCAAGGTTCGCTACAGCCGCGGACATCACCGAATACTACGGGGCGCCGATGCGTGGCACCCTGCGCGCATTTGTCATCCTGATGGATGGCGAGGTTGCCGGATTCATTGGCCTCGTTCGCGAGGGCAGCATTGGCAAGTTCTTTACTGAATACAAGCCAGAGTTGGAGCCGCACCTGAATTCCATTACCATCATGCGCGCGATCCGCGCGTCAATGGATTGGTGTCGTGCGTATCGAGGGCCAGTGATAGCAGTCGCGGAAACCGCCAAGGGCTGCTACATCCTGAATCGACTGGGATTCGAGCACTTGGAAGGCGTCAACTACGGATGGTTCGATAAATGGCACAGATAGCAGTCGCAGCAGTCATGCTGGTCGCCGGGGCCTACAAGGGTTATCAGGCGAAAAAGCTCAAGGAGGAGGAAGCCAAAGGCCTCCAAGAGGCAGCCGTTCGGCAGATGGCCATTACCTCCCGCGAGATGTCCGAGGAGATCCGCAACAAGGAGCTCATGCACTCTCGCGCCATTGCGGTGGCTGGTGCTTCCGGCGCCGGTACGGATGGCCTGACCAAGCTCCTCGGAGATCTGAACACCGAGGGCGAGTACCGCGTCATGTCGGTGCTGTGGAATGGCCAGAACGAGGCTCAGGGTTTGCAGTACCGGGCCGAGGCTGCAGAGCGCGAAGGCAAGGCAGCTCAGACCGCTGGCATCATCGACGGCATCACATCGGCCGTATCCGCTTACGTGGGCATGGGTGGCGCGGCCAAGGATCCGAAAGGCGTGGACATCAAGAAGCTCTACAAATCGGGCTCGCTCGTTGACCCGCCTGTCGATGGCGGCACGTTTCCGGTGTACGTCTGATGGCTGACAATTTCAGAGTCGCAGGATTCGTACTCGGGCTGGCCATCAAGGCACCGTGCCACACTCATGCGGACAGCAATCTCGATCCTCTCTTTGGCACCGGCCAGAACCTCGACGGCTACGTGGTGACGGCATTCGATCGTGTCCTGCTGATCGCCCAGACTAATCCGATCGACAACGGCATCTACTCGGTGCGGGACTCGGCGTGGGTTCGAGATGGCGATGCCAACGGCAACCGCGACTGGGTTGGCGGCACCCTGGTTCCGGTGTGGGATGAGTCGCAAACGAACATCGTCCTGTTTCGCCTCCATGGAGATCCTGATTCCAAGGAAGTCGGCGCCGATGATCTGATTTTCTCGAGCTACTACGATCCGGCCGCTGGCGGCGGTGGCTTCGGCTCCCTGCAGCAGGTCACGGATACCGGCAACACGACCGACAACAACATTGTTCTCCAAGGCACCGTCCTCGATATACGATCCGGTGGCATCCTCGAGATCAACAATGCCGCGGACACCCGCAACTTTGACCTGACCGTTGGGGCCTTACTGGGCGCCGAGGCGGTGATCTTTCAAGCCAGTGCCGGCGTCGGAGTCTACAGCTTCGATGAGCCCATCGACATCAACGCTGACAGCATTCATATCGGCCCGACAGCGCGGCTGGCCTTCTACCAGTTCGATGACGCGGTGACGAGCTACATCAGGGGCGCGTCAGTCTCGGACAATATCGAATACGTTGTTCCGGCCGTAAACTCTCACATTTTCTCTGGCGAAATGGAGATCGAGAGCTACCGGATCCCTGCCGTCGAATTCATCCTCGCCGCCAATGCGGTGACGATCGACGTCAACCAGACCTCGTCGTGCTTCGTGGACGTAGATCCTGCGACTGGCGATTTCAACGTGACCCTGACGGCCCCGGCTGCTGGCACTGGTTTCTATTACGAGCTGGTCATTGATTTCATTCAGGGTAATCCTGACTTCCAGCCGATCTGGCCAGCGTCCGTGAAATGGCCGATTGGCATTGCGCCGACCCTCTCTCCGCAAGAGGACGATCTGGACACAGTCCATCTCTACACGCGAGATGGCGGCGTTACGTGGAAAGGGTCCTTCCTGCTGGACTACTCGTAGTGGGCCTCCTCGCTGGCGGCTCTCTCAAGTATGAGGCTCCGGTGCCGGAGTTCGCGCGGTACGAAACGACCGGGACCTGGATGGCCGTGGCCGAGGATCATGTCACGTACTCGAATGACGGCATCAACTGGCAAAAGGCTGTATGGGCTCCCTCTCAGTTCTGGAATTCCAGAGATATGTGGGAATTTTCCGTCAGGATGGTCATACCGGCTGGCGACATCTTCGGCGCTGCTTTTAGGATGACCAACACCAACCCGGTGGAGTTCACGATAAGCGCGCCGCACCCTGAGCCTCCCGATCCCGGCGAGGAGAACGATGAATTCGAGCCAGCGTTTCGGCTGTCCCACGGCACTGGCGGGTTCATAGGGACCAGCAGCGGGGTCATCAGATCTTCCGGCGATGCGGAGTTCTGGAACGAGGAGCTGCCAGTTCCGGGCGCCTTCGGTGATTCCGGTCTCGGCTTTCAGGTATTCTTTCCTGAGCTTGGAGGCCTGCATATTCGGCTCGGCCATGGTGAATTCGCCGCAGACCCCGCTACTTACTGGACTTCCGGCAATGGCCTCGGCTGGACGCAGCGCAGCTTTCCTGTGCATTTCTCAAGCAGCGTCAATGACGACTGGATAGTCGGCAATGAGGACGATGCTGTCGTGGTAGGGCTGAGTCACAACGGCCAGATCTACAGAACTTTGGATGGTGTCAACTGGTCGCTGCGCTTAGATCCATTCCCTGTGCGAGGCATCACCAACATAGCTTGGAATCCGCAGGCCAATAACGGCGCTGGCGCGTTCTTCGCAGTTAGGGGTGGCACTCAACCAGACAACCTGCTCACCTCGGCTGATGGCATATTCTGGAATGCAGTCGACCCGAACGACCTCCCGATCGCTGGCGACATCGCCTGCGATGCCAACAAGAACCTGATGATTTGCAGGCAAAGCATCGCCTCACAAGATCCTGAATTTGGGAGCAATGCGTATCTCTCGGATGACGATGGCGAGACATGGAAAGAGTTTGGAGATCGAGAGGGTGGTTGGCTCGGATTCATCGACCTGAAAATCGGCCCGATCGTTGACGAAACGCTAAACATCGACACTGGCGCGATCGTCATTTCTGAGACTCGGCAGACCGTCGCTCGGGCTCGGTTGGAGCTCGTTGGTTTCAACACCGATGAAGCCAACGGAATAGATGAGTCCACCCTCGACGGCGGCACCAACAGTATCGGAAAATGGGCCGCTTCACTCGATGAGCTCAACCCGTTTTACCATGAGGCGAGGCTGGACCGGATCAGCGGCGATGACTTCACCACCGGGACGCCTATCAACGAGTGGGTTGATTTCGATGCGACATGGGGCTACTTCTTCAACGCGCCCCCCGAGTCAAGGTCGATGACTGGCACCCTGCGCGTTCGCCACAAGGAGACTCTGATAGAGTCCAATTCCGTGTCGGTCGCGATCGACTGTGAAGTAACCGTCTAAGGACAGGATAATGGCTACACTCCCACAAGCAGCAGACTACGGCCCTCGGGTAAAGCTGGTCTCGAATAGAATCGACCGCCCTGGGGCTGGCGAGAATGCGGTGGCCGAGGCTCTGGAACGAGCTGCCGGCACGTTCGTCAACATGGCGATCGAGCACAAGGAGAAGGACGACGCGCTCAGCTATGCACACGCCAAGAATGAATATCTGATCGCGGACATCGAGGAGCGCGACAAGCTGGCTGACGATCAGGACTTTGGCACTCAGACCGAGCGGTACAACGAGGCCATGAAGGGCCACTACGAGCGCCTGTTCCCCACGGTAAGGTCAGAGCGAGATCGTGTCCTATTCGACGCTGAGGCTCGTCTGCAGAACGCTCGCGGCACTGTCGCCGTTGGTGACAATTCTCGGGTCAAGGAAATCGACTGGAATGTTGCCGAGCTCCAAAGGCACGGCCGGGAGCTGCAGGGCGTCATCTTGGCAGCCCAAGATGCCCCGACAGCTCGGGAGGGGATGTCAGCCTATCTGGAGCATATAAATTCTCTGCTCAAAAAAGGCTTCATTACTGAGCGCGAGCATGAGACTTGGAGCAAGGACTTTGTCACAACGACAGCCAGCAAACGACTGATTGCCATGGATCCGAAGGAGCGCGAGATCGTGCTGGAGCGGTCCATCACGATGGCCAAAACACAAGGCCGGATCACTCGCGATCAGATCTTTGCAGGCGAGGGCTCAGACTCGATCGCTGATTTCATTCCGCTCGATGAGCGCGTGAGAATGCTCGAGGCCACACGCAAGGGCAACGAGCACGACACCGTTATGACCGAGGCCAATGCGCACTTTGATGCGATTCGGGACGTCTACAACGATCCCAAAAACGTCAATGACGAAGTCAGGAGGATCGGCAAGGACCTTGACTGGGATGTCAGGGCCGCTCTGAAAGCCCTGAGTACCGACTATCAGATCACGGAGAGTCGCCTCGCCGGCATGGGTCGAACCAAGGTTATGAGGGGCGCCAGCGCCCTCTTGGATCAGAACATCAATCCCGAGGTCGCCATGGCTGGCGAACAGTGGGAGTCACTATTGCAAGTGCAGAAGGATTCACTCAGAGCGGCGTACATCAGCAGGCAGCAGCGTGATGGCTTCGGTGAGTTTGATGTCCTCTACACGGATCCCAAGCCCGAGGGGTTGGACGCGCATCTCGTTGGCGAGGATGGCCAGATCATGCTCGGTGAAACGTCGCAAGATCCATCGTATTCCCTCTGGAGTGGGATGTCGGAAGCCGAGCGCGCGAAGGTCGACCTCGACGAGGAAACGTGGCGACAGGCATTCACGCACAAAACCTGGACCGACTTCAAGCGGGAGCAGAAGGGCATCCGAGATAGGGCTGACGTCGCCAGCAATAAGCCGCCCACGGAATCACCCGGCCTGACGCCGCTGCAGCGCGTTAATAGCTCGCTGGTGACATTGGAGGTCATACCGGCGACTGATCGAACTCCTGAGGAACATAGAAAATACTGGTCCGCGGTCAAGCGGCTCGACCAAGCGATCCGAGCTGCCGAAGGGGTCAAGGGATCGAAATTGGATGCCGACGAGGAGGCCGGGATCTGGAACAAGATGCTCGAGGACGCGGCATTCACTGACCATTATTGGGACTGGACTGACGGCGCCGAAACGGACGTTTCTGAAAAGCAGAGAATCGTCACGATGGATCCTAAGACGCTCAACAAAGCTCGCGAGCCGTTCACCGGCCGGTCGACCAGACACGGTGGCCAGCCGATGACACACCGGCAGAAGATCGAGCACATGGCCGTTAAAATTGGGTTGGTCGCTGAGAACGTCGCTGAGCGAGATCTCGAGAGGGCGAACTTTGCGCTGATTAACCTGATTGGCACTGACGGCCAGCGATACAACATCTACACGATCACCGAGGCCGAGATGGAAGATGTCAATACCGAGATCTATCGTAGGCTCAGGGCCATAGACTGATGGGGGCCACTCAAGAATACGTTGAGGACCTGCTGGAGAAGCAGCGCAAGGCGCGGCTCGAGGCCGCGAACGTGCAGCAGTACGACTACGACGAGTCTGCCAGGATCTTCGGCGTGGCGGCTGTCACCAAGCTGCCCGAGGAAGTAGTCGCCAACGATCTCGAGGGCATCGAGAAAAGGCTCGCCGCCAGCGAATTCGATTACGACCAATACACCGACCGGATCAATGGCGCCCCGGCCTTCAATCGGTTTGTTGCTGAGAATCCATACCACCTGTCAGTCCTGCAGCGCGATCACAAGGAGCTCTCGAGGCTTGAGCGATCGTACCGGCAGATGTCGCTGAGCTGGCAGTCTGGTTGGGCGATGACCGAGATTGCCGAGATCCGTGACCGCCAGATAACGAACTACGAGAATCCAGACAACGAGAAGGACAAGGCCAAGCTCGATCAACTGCACCAGCTCCTCGAGGGCGGGATGTTTGGCGCCGATACGTGGTACGCGAAAGTGCTTGCAGGCACGGCACAGCAGGTCCCGATCATGGCGTGGCTGACTGGCGAGTCCCTCGATGAGATTGCCGTTGGCGCTGGCATCGGTGCGGCTCGCGGTGCTTTCGTTGCAGGAACATCGACCGCTGGTGTCGGTACGCTTGCGGGTGCTGGCATTGGCGCCCTGACTGGTGCTGGATACGGCGCAAGGGCCGGGTTCGCTGAGGCTGCTTTCCGGCTGGAGCGAGGTCTGGCCTATGACGAGTACATCGGCATGGGCCTCGATGAGGAGTCTGCCCGGTGGGCCTCGGCCGCGGTCGGTGGCGTGAACGCTGCTCTCGAGAGCCTTGGTTTCGGCGCTCTGGCCAAGCGGATCCCCGGCATCAACAAAATACTGAATGACCGGACTGGCGCGGTCATCAACAATATGCTGAACAAGCCGACCATGAGGCAGGCAGTCGCTCGCGTGACCCTGAAATATGGCGAAGGCGTGGCCACTGAGCTGGTCACTGAGGTTGCTCAGGAGGCCACGTTGATCGTGGGCCGTGAGTACCTGAAAAGAGCCGAACGAGCAGCAGGCAACCTCAGTCCAGAGATGGAGGCTATTGCCGGCGATGGCGGCTTAGTCGACATTTTCACCAGTGGAGACTTCTGGGATCAGGCCGGTGACATCGCCATCCACACGCTGTACGGCGTGGCACTGATCGGCGGCGTCGGACCTATGTCTGGCTTTATCCGTGACAGCTCGAAAATGAGAACGGCCGAGGGGCGCCTTGCTGCGTATGAGGCCATGGGCGATGCGGCCGAAAAATCTGAGACTCGCAAGAATGCGCCGACCAAGTACGAGGAATTCGTGCATAAGCTCGTCGGCAAGGACGGCAAAATCCTTATCGAGGCGCGGCGTTTCATCGACTACTTTCAAGAGCAGGGCATGGACGCCGACGAGGTTGCCACTAACCTTGGCGTCGAGAATCTCAGTGAGGCTGAGGCCAGCGGTCAGGACATCGCGATACCTGCAGGCCCATACAT
>SDBT01009965.1_pt1 | contig 15384 bp, 12 predicted proteins | sample 2277101 | NCBI WGS metagenome assembly SDBT01 (sample SAMN10404973, study PRJNA504765) | marine sediment metagenome | isolation source: marine sediment core GS10_PC15, 103 cmbsf | place: Arctic Ocean: Southern Knipovich Ridge | collected 2010 | reverse complement strand
TCCTTGATCATGTAACACTTGGTGAAAGATTAGATATACTGGATTTTAAACGGGGTGGTAAAATTACTGGAAGCGGATTTCCTGTATACAAAGGTATGGGGGCACGCCTGGAACGGGCCCTGATCAATTTCATGCTTGACAGACATATCTATGAAAACGGTTATACGGAAATTTTCCCGCCGTTTCTCGCTAACCGGGCCAGCATGTACAGTACCGGCCAGTTGCCAAAACTGGAAGAGGACATGTATTTTGCGGAGAAGGACGATCTGTTTTTAATTCCTACTGCTGAGGTGCCTCTCACCAATTTGCATCGTGACGAAATCCTACCGGTTGAAGATCTTCCTATCAAATATGTAGCCTATTCAGCCTGTTTTCGCCGGGAAGCCGGATCATACGGTAAGGATACACGCGGATTCCTGCGTGTTCATCAATTTAATAAGGTGGAGTTGGTTAACTTCACCTTGCCCGATGAATCCTATCTGGCCCACGAACGAATTCTCAAAGAAGCGACAGAAATACTTGAATTACTGGAGATTCCCTATCGCGTACTTTCTCTGGCTACGGGCGATCTGAGTTTTGCAGCGGCAAAGTGTTATGATATTGAAACCTGGTCTCCGGCAGAAAACAAATGGCTGGAAGCTTCCAGCGTAAGTAATTTTGAAGATTTCCAGGCAAGAAGAGGTAATATTCGTTTCCGGCATCAACGAGATAAGTCATTGAAATTTGTGCATACTCTCAATGGATCAGGATTAGCGACCTCCAGATTGATGGTATCCCTCCTTGAGATGAATCAAACCGATGAGGGGACCATCATAGTGCCGGTTGTTCTTCGACCGTACCTTAATGATACTGATGTAATTAAAAGGAAATATTAATGATTCGGTCCATCTTTGCAGTCCTCACCATAGTTTTTACGACATTTCTTGTATCCGTATCCTGCATTGTCTTCGGCGTTTTTGGATCTTATAACAAATTGGTCAATCTTATTGCTAAAACATGGACAAGGTCTATTTTATTCGCGGCAGGTGTAAAATTAGATATAGAGGGTCTCGATAAAATTGATAAAACAAAGAGTTATATCTTTATTGGAAACCATCAGAGTCTTTTTGATGTGGCTGCTGTATTTACAGCACTTCCCCTTACGGCCCGTTTTATGGCCAAAAAAGAATTATATAAAATACCCATCTTTGGATGGGCATTAGCTGCCACCGGGACTATAAAAATTGACCGCTCTAACAGGGAAAAATCAATCGCGTCTATGAATGATGCATTGGCCAGAATCCGGAGAGGTGTGTCCGTAATTGTATTTCCGGAAGGGACCCGAAGCGAAGATGGCCAGATACAAGCCTTTAAAAAAGGGGGATTTGTTCTTGCCCTGAAAGGGAGTATTCCGGTAGTACCGGTTTCAATCTCGGGAAGCCGGTTTATACTTAGAAAACACAATGCCAGGGTAATACCCGGAAAGATCAAAATAATTATTGGGGATCCGATAGATACCAGTCAATACTCCTATCAGGATCGTGAAGAACTAAGTAACACAGTCCGTAACTTCATTGTCGAAAACTATGATGAGCATTATAATGAAAGTTAAGAATGAATAATAACAATTTGTGCATTCTCGACCATCCGCTAATTCAACAGAAGATCAGTTACCTGAGGGATAAAAGAACCGATTCTCAAAAATTCCGGACTCTGTTGGGGGAAATCGGTGCATTAATGGTCTATGAGGTAACAAGAGGTCTACCCCTGGAAGAGAGGGAAGTTGAAACGCCCATGGAGAAGACCACGGGATATGTCCTGGCCAACAATGTGACCCTCGTACCAATACTGCGCGCCGGGTTGGCGATGTGCGACGGCATCCTCAATTTGATACCTCAGGCAAGGGTTGGACACCTTGGTCTGTACAGGGATAAAGAAACGTTAAAACCTGTTGAGTATTATTGTAAATTTCCAACAGATATTCATAGATCGGAAGTCATCATTATCGATCCTATGCTCGCTACAGGTGGTAGTGCTGTCGCAGCAGTTGATTTTGTAAAGCAGAAAGGCGTCAAAAGTATCCGGTTTGTTTGCCTTGTAGCCTCACCGGAAGGTGTTGATCTGATGGGACATCATCATAAGGAAGTACCGATCTTTACTGCTGCGTATGACAGGGAATTGAATGATCATGGCTATATTCTTCCCGGTCTGGGTGATGCGGGTGATCGGTTATACGGTACTGAGTAGGTAAGTTCTCAGGCAGAGATGCAGACGGCATTTCTGCCTAAATCCTTTGCCCGGTAAAGAGCCTCATCTGCTTTATGGAGTAACTCTTCTTCATTACGGCCGTCAAAAGGAAAAGTAGCAATACCCAAACTAACTGTCAGATTTATTCTCCGTGCCGTTCTTTTCCTGGGAACTTTTGTATTTCTGATAACCTCACACAATTTTTCTGCCAGGGCCTTTGACTGCACCTTATCCAGTTCAGGTAATATCATAACGAATTCATCACCACCATAACGGGCCAGGGTATCACTTTTTCGAATATTTTTTACAATTGTCTGGGCAACCATTCTTAGGGCTTCATCACCCCTCAAATGCCCCTGAGTGTCATTGTATTGCTTGAAATTATCAAGATCGATCATTGCTACGGAGAATGAGTTGCCATGACGGTCAGATCGAACGATTTCTCTCTCGATCTGGCTCTGAAAAAACCTGTAATTATAGACATTGGTCAGACCATCTGTTATCGCTTCCTGCTCTTTAACCCGGTAAAGTTTCATCATCTTTTGATATAGCATCATATTTTCATAGATAATACTGGCTGTTTGCAGAAAGGTTTTAAAAACTCTTATTTCATAAGGCAGGAAAGGTTTTTGCGTTTTGCCCCTGTCGATAAAAATAATATATTTTTTCGGTTTTTTTATTGCGAACTCATCATCCTCTTCTGCCGAGGATGAAACGATCGATTGAAATATGCTTGTGGCATCCTGCCGGCTGCTAAAGCCAGAGAGTGATGCCAGGATAAAGGATGTTGAATTTAATTCCTGAGCAATTTTGTAGAGATTCTCATCGGGAATTTCATTTTTAGTCTTGATCCACATTAGTTTGATGTCTTCTTTTAAGCGCTGATAAAGCTGGCTGCTTATTTTAAATTTTAATCTTTTTACGTTTAATTCTGATATTCCTGCAGCATGCGCAACCACCAGCCTGTCTTTTTCCTCAAAATATTCAAAAATCAGACAACGATCGATACCAAATCCCTCGATAATATTTTCAGGCAATATCTCCAGTAAAGCATGAGGAGAACTCTGCATGCGCAATATGTTGGCTATATTATTCATGGCATAGAGGCGGTTATTGTAGTCTGTCAACTGTTTCTGCGAAAGACTCAATTCTTCGTTCATGGAGATCAGATTTTTATTAATTTTCTCCATTTCCTCAATTTTATTCTGCAGTCGCTCTCCAAGACGGATGTTGTATTCTGTGAGATACTTTTTTTCGTCTTCCGGTGCAACAGAATCTTTTCTTCCCTTTAAATACTCCTCAATCGTGCTTAAAAACTCTATTATATTTATCGGTTTTGAGATAAAACCGTCGCATCCGGCCGCGAGGATCCGTTCCCGGGATTGGCCGGTTGTCTCAACGGAGAGAGCAATGATGGGCACGCATTCTAATGCTTTAATTGACCTGAGGAGGGTGGTGATTTCGTATCCATCCATATCCGGTAAATTGATATCCAGAAGGATGAGATTCGGAGATTCATTGGTGGCCAGACGAATACCTTCCAATCCACGTGATGCACCGAGAAAACCAAATCCATGCATGTGAAGGATATCAGCCATCATCTCACGTGAATCGCGATCATCTTCAATATAAAGTATTTTTCGTTGATTTATTTCAGGCATCTCTTTTTAAGTATCGATTATTAAGTTTTTTCATAAACCACAAATCACAGAGATAATTATTTAATTTTATTCTAAATATCTAACTTGATCAATTCATACCGCAGCGATGCTGCAATCAAATGGAAATTTCTCTTCTGTCGGTAGGAATCTTCCTGCTTGTCGAAATCGAATCTGCACGTTGGAAGATCCTTCCAGGATGACAGTAAAATTTTGCTACCCTCCACGCTCAACGCCCGCTCCACTCTTCTCTCTTCTTCAAAACGCTCCACGCTCTACTCTCAACGTTGTTTTAATTGCTCCTCTCTTCTCTCTCTTCTAAAAACATACTCCACTACTGCTTTCGGCTTGCCGCATTCTGCTTTCCGTTGGTGGATATAAGGGATTATCGGCATGAATTTTGGTATGCTGAGGTGTTGTAATAAAATAGTAGGGGGAATGAAGTAATTATAGTTGTTTTACAATTACGATCGTGCGGTCATCACTGATATGATCGCTTTGAGTAAATTTATCTACTTCTTCAAGGATTTTATTCCTCAACTCATAACTATTGAGATGCCGGTTTTGTTCGACGACTGATTTTAACCTGTCCTCACCAAATTCTTCTTCCTGAATATTCAGGGCTTCAGTGATGCCATCTGTATAAGTGACTAGAATATCCCCCGGATAAAATGGTACGATAGTCTGCTTATAAATCTGATTTACCAGGTAACCGAGTACGATGCCTCCACCGGATAATTCTTCGATACTGCCATTAGCCCGGAACAAAAATGGCGGGTTATGACCGGCATTTGTATAGGTAATGGTTTTCTGCTCTGTTGAAATTAAAGCGTAGAACAAAGTGGCATAATTGCCATCACTGACACTTTCTTCAAGCAGGTTGTTGAGTCGTGCCACCACCTCGCAAACAGCCCGGCGAGATTTTTTATAGGCACGAAATCCTGCCAATACTAACGACATCATGATTGCTGCTCCCGCACCTTTCCCGGAAACATCACCCACGACCAGACCGAGGAGGTGATCATTGATTGGAACAAGGTCAAAGAGATCACCACTGACCAGTTTGCTTGGAATATGAACGAACGAAATATTTAAATTACTAAAATGCGGTGGATGTTGAGGTAATAAAACTTTTTGTACCTTTCCGGCATCCACGAGTTCATGCTCCAGGTGTTTCTTCATCAAAGAAATCTCATATTGTTTCGCATTATCAAGCGCGATAATTGCCTGGTTGGCAAATAACTTAAGAAGTTCGAGTGACTGATTGGTAAAGCCGTTCTTTTCATTGCTCTCCAGGGAGAGAACACCCATTAATTCATCCTGCTTGATAAGAGGGATCGATACCTGAGACCGGGTTTCTTTGCGTATGGCACAATAATGCTCAGCCGTATCAACATCCGTTATTAGAGATATCTTGCGGGTTTCAGCGACCCATCCACAAGCTCCCTGACCTAATTTTATAGTCAGGTCCTGGCCTTCTTCATAACCCCTGCTCACTTTTTGGTAAAGCTTTTTTCTTTCCGGATCAACCAGGAATATAACACCAGCATCAAAATGAATAACTTCGGCAAGTGCATCAAGCAAAAAGTCGAGAATATCATCTGTATTCAGTGAGCTTAACAGTTTCTTGCTTACCTCAAATACTTTTTTTAATTCAAGATTCCTTTGGAATAAATCAAGATATAATGCGGAGCTCTCTAATATCTGTCCGGTTTTTAGAAGAACGTCTTCTGCCTTTTTATTGATTCTGCGGTCATGAATAAAATCGAGATTTGAACGGGCTGTAAATATTAAAGCAACGATCTGGTTTTTACCCTTAATCGGAATAAGGGTATCCAACTGATGATTTAAAAACATCTCAACGTTAAATCCAATATCTCTCGTGGATGGTTTTTCCAGCTCATTTAAATGTACAATATCCGCTGTTTCCATCTCTCCATAGAAACATATCTCAAGGGGCAAACCCTCTCCGAATCTTGATGTATCGTATTCAACGATCCGAAAGTCTGAATCCTCGAATACATAAAACAACCAGGTTTTCGGGGCAAAAAGTATATTAAATAAATAATAAAACTGGGGAAATAATTCATGATAATGGGATATCTCACTAATCTGATTCTCAAATGTATCAAGACCTTGCTCAATCTTTACATATTTCCCTCTGAATATCCTGCTATACAATATAGAAAACATCTTGTCTGTTACCGGTCTGAATAATAATAACAGTAATATCAATATAAATGCAGCAAGAATATCCGTCACTTGAAAGCCGAATCGTATGATGACGTAGAGGAGCAGAAAAAAGACTACCTGAATAATTATTTGAAGGGTTTTGGATAACAAAAGAACTCCCTATTACAGCATTCTTAGCGTAAGGATGGTTATGTCATCATTTTGCGGTGCACCTGCACAAAATTTATCAAGTTCCTTGATGAGGTTCATGTTGATCTCTTCCGGGCTCTTCCGGCGATCAATTTTCCTTAAAAATTCCATTAATCTTTTTTCTTCAAACTCAACATCATCCAGCGTCATAGCTTCTGTAACGCCGTCTGTATAAAGCATGAGCAAATCATCCTTATTGAGTTTACACGAACCTATATCGTAGGGCATATCCGGCATCATCCCCAATATGATGCCTCCGGTCGATAATTCGTCGATGCTTCCATTTGCATGTAACAAGTAGGGGGGATTATGTCCGGCATTTACATAATATAATATTTGGGTTTTATTGTCCAGATAACCATAAAAAAATGTAATATACTTGTCAGGATCCGTATTATTAAAGATTACATTATTAATTCGGCCAACGAGTCTGTCCAGGGGATAATCTTCGCTGATAAGAGAGTGCAGACTGGCCTGCAAATTTGACATCAATAATGCAGCCGGCATTCCTTTCCCTGATACATCGGCAATAGTGATTCCAATGCCGCCGCCGTCATCCAGTTTGATGATATCAAAATAATCTCCTCCCACATGTTTGCTGGGAATATTTAAGCCATGGACTACCATATTTTCGAATTTAGGCATGGATTTCGGTAACAGCCGGGCCTGAATATTACGTGCCAGGGCCATTTCTTCTTCAAGTCTTTGTTTTTCCAGGGTTTCCTCAAATAGGTGGGCATTTTCGAGAGAAATTATAGCGATATTTCCAAGGGTTTGTAAAAATTCAAGATCACTCTGGGTAAATGGTTGATTCGTCACTTTTTCTCCTAAAAAAATAAATCCCTTGGTCTCAGATTGTATTTTCATGGGAACCACGACCTTCACCGCAGCATCACTGAGTTGATTGTCAAATTCTGTTACATCCTCTGATAAATATGGGGCATTTAAGGCCTGGCAGATCTCACAGAGATTCTCGCAAAAATCACCTTCTTTAATATCAAAAATACTACCCTTTACCATGGCTGCATGAAATTTATCCTCATCCTTCAGAGCGATTATAAAATTGTTAACGGTTACCTGGCCCATCAAGGCATAAGAGAGTAATTTGAGTATCTTTCCCTTTTCAAGCGTTAAATTCAGCTCTTTTCCAATATCAAATAAGGTGTTTAATTCCTGGATTTTATGGTCAAGTTGCCGGTTAACATTCTGAATTTGATCAAAAACCAGAGCGTTCTCGATAGAGGTGGTAGCAATGTTGGTCAGGGAATTTAAAAATTCAATTTCTTGATCTTTGAATGGTTCTCCTGTAATCTTCCGGCTAAAACCAATCATACCTATGGTATCAGTCCTTGAGATAAAAGGTATCATGAGTTCGATTTTGAATTCCTTGAAAAATTCTACCCACAAATTCTCCTCATTAATATCCTCAAGGAAAAAGGAATGATCCGGAATTCCGGTCAGATCGATCTCTTTGCCCTGTAATTTGTGGGGGAGTCCTTTAATATTTTCAATTGTAAATATATTAACCTCTTTTTTTATTAATATAAGTCCTTTGCCCAGCATCATCCGTCCCATTGGAACGAGCAGGACATTATTAAGGATAGATTTAAGGTTTAGAGAAGAATTCAGGGTTTGACTTATTTCAAATAAAGCGGAGAGTTCGAGTAGATGACGATCGATGTCATCAGACTCGAGATTCTTTATATCTTTTCTCTCCTTAAAATTGGCAAGATGATCTGTCATTTTGACCTCAGGAAGCAGTGGGTTTTTGTAAGTACTTTGTCAGCTCAACCTGATTTTTAACACCTGGATTAAATTCATAATTGACTTCATCCATAAGAGTTTTGATCAGATAGATTCCCAGACCGCCATGCCTTGATTCCCTAATATATTTTTCAATATCCGGATCTTTTAATTTTGTGATATCAAAGCCATGGCCTTTGTCTATGATGATGATCTTCATCTTATTTTTATCTGTTTGGATTTTAATATCCATCAGTCGCCGGGCATCATGATGATGGGCATGCTTTATAACATTGGTGCATGCTTCATCGACAGCCAGAGCAATCTGCTCACGGGTTTCCTCATTAAATCCGGTCTTTGCAGCAATTTTCAGAACAAATTCCCGGATCAATTGAAGATTCTCCGTGATACTTGGAATCTTTAATCTATATTTTTGATTTTCGACTTTCATAGTTTTTCCATTCCTAAATGAAATGTGTGCGTCAATGAGAAAAGAAATATTATTTTGTATTATATTCCTTTTCTGCTTCCGCTTCTTCTTTAAATATCTGATATAGTGCTGGAAAACCAAGCAAGTCGAATACTTTATACACTTTGTCAGACATGTTTGAAAGTTTAAGGTCTCCACTTTTTTCACGAATTTCTTCAATGAATCCCATAAACACACCCAGACCGGCACTGCTGATATAGTTAAGATCGGACATACTGATGATGATTTTATAGCGATTCTCCTCTAATAGTTCCTGGATGGCCTGCTCAAAATTAGGTGCGGTATGAGCATCCAGGAATCCTTTTAATCTTAGAATGCTTATTTCTGAGCGATCGATTCGGTCAACATCAAAATTCTCCATCAAATTTCCTCCACATATTTTTTTTGATCACACAAGATTATTCTAAATTTTAACCAGAAGCAGCGTCAAATCGTCTGAAAGACTCTTCCCGTTTAAAAAAGATAATATTGAGTCGATTACAATATCCTTCAGTTCCGGGGCTGTTCGATGCGCATTTTTCTGAATCAATTCCATTAAACGTATATCTCCGAATTCCTGCCCGGTCTGATCGCGCGCTTCTGAAAGTCCGTCTGTATAAAAAACAAATATATCACCTTTATTATATGATATTTTTTGTTCTACTAATAGTTCCCTGAATATGATGCCTATTTCCAAACCGACTCCAATACCATCCGGTTGCAATAATTCCGCCTTCTCTTTTGAGGAATTATAATAGAGCAGCGGACAATGCCCGGCTCTGGCAAATGATAAAGTTTGGGATTTTGAGTCCAGACAAGCCATCAGCATACTAATAAAAGATTTTCGTTCAAGGGATTCATATAGTATCTCATTTGTCCTGATAAGCAATTCCCGGGGTTGGCTGAATGATTTACTGAGAGATTGAACGACTCCCTTGGCCTCGGCCATGTAAAAGGCAGCGGATGTGCCTTTACCACTCACATCTCCAATTATCAAACCCAGTTGACCATCCGGGTAGTTTATAAAATCATAATAATCACCACCGACTTCATAAGCAGTGATTGTCACTGTTTCAATAGAAATTCCGTCAAATCTGGGTGTTTTATTCGGGAGTAATCTCTGTTGAACTTCCCTGGCGATTCTTAATTCCTCCTCCATTCTCTCCCGCTCAAAAGATTCCTTTAAAAGTTTTGCATTATCGAGGGCAATGACACCCTGATGGGCATAAGACTCTAACATCTCCAGATCATCCGGATAAAAGCCAAAGGTATGTTTTTTTGTAGCGAACAGGAAGCCCAGGGGTTCACCATTACCAGAGATCAACGGCGCGCCGATAAGTGATCCAATATCCGACTTCCATTCTCTTATATAGTCGTAGGGATGGTTTTTTGAGATCTCATTAAGTAGAATCGGTTCTTGCGTTTTGAGTAATTTTTCGCTTAACTGAAGCCTTCCGCTTTTGCCAAAACTTTCCAGTTGCTCTTCATCCAAATTCTGGGAGGAGGCTATATGGAGGTCGCGGGTACCGGCATGGTATAGTTCAAGCCATATGGTTTCGGCCCCAATTACTTTGATGGCCATTTCAGTTAATAATTTTACAAGTTTGCTAAAGTCAAATTCTGAACTGATTACACGGTTCAGGTCTCTCAAAGAAGCGACTTCTTGCATTTTTCGATCGAAGACGCGGGCGGTTGGTAATTGAAACAGTAAATGGATTGCCGCGAATAAAACATAGGCCACTTGAAAATACCAGGCGATATTCACGAATACCCCTGTGGCGATACTATGGGCAGGAACGGCCAGCTGAAAGGCGAAATCGTACAGGTATAAAACCGCCCAAAAAATAAAGATGGAAATAAAAAAGTAGGTGACTTTCTTTTTCCGGGAGAGATACGTAATCCAGGAATTACGTAATGACAGGATAATAATCAGGCCAAGAGCTAGTGTTAGAAAAATGTCATTATAGATGCTTGCATCTGTGATGTCAAACTTAAAACTAAAGGGAGTACGGGAAACAACACCGGAAATTATTGCCGCTATTGTAAATATATAAACACCACGCATAAAATTATAAGTCCGGCGGGTTCTCTTATAATAAATCAAATTTTTGATGACAATGAATATTGGAATCATCAGGAGAATTCCGATAGCAGAAACCAGATTGGCATAGATTACACTTCCTAAGGTTTCCGGAAGCGGGGGGGTGTCAAAGAGTGAGTAACTGGGGTTGAGTAATAGCTGGGATATAATGACACTAAGATACATGATGCCAAGCAGGTAGACGAAAATCTTCAGATTTTCCTGTATACTCTTATCCTGGAAGTTGACCCGGTTAGATAAAAACAGGTAATAAAGCAACCCGAATAATACACTAAATCCTTCAGCAATATAATCAACAATAAGGATATCCGTATCTGAGTAAAATTGGTACAAGTCGTAAATTAAGGGTAATACAAATAGAAGACCCAGGAGTGGTACCATTATTTTTGTGGATATCTTCTTTGTCATTATTCTATGAGTACTTTTACCGGAAAAGTTAAATTATGTGTTGATCCGAGAATATTATTATCACGATCATAATGAATCACTAGGCTATGTCCTGAATCAGCAACCAATAAAGTTCCGTCAAAAGGATTTATCAGGATATCATTGGGATTATAATAACCAAATAACTCTAGTTGACGTGATCCTGTTGCAGAAAGTTGCAATATAGCTGAATTCTGTGCATTATAAGAGATCAGCCAGCCCGTTTCATCAAATGAATTTGTTTCTAAATCACCACTATAAAATACGCTATCCAGAAGCGTATAATCATTTTCGTTTGTCCCTTTCGTATAGATATAATCGAATTCGTAATTACGGTCAATCAGCCAGGTTCTGTCATTGATCTCATCAATTACAAAACGGGTGGGTTCTGTCAGTTTTTTACCATTTATAGCCGAGATGGTATTGACAATATTCCCCATACGGTTGAGTTGAATGATTGCCTTACTACCCTTATCGACAACACAGATCAGATCCTTCTCAGGTGCTATAAATAAGGCTGTAGGTTTAATAAAATCCTGGGAAACTTTAACGATTCTATCAGTTTTAGTGTTTAGAGAATAAAGTATGCCACTGCTATCAACAATCCAGAATAATGAATCAACATGATCATAGACGATATCTATGGGGAATTCAATCTGGGTATATTGTCCGGTCCTTTCTCCGTTGAGATTTATTTTATCAACAGTGTTAAATCCCAGGTATAGAATTACACCAACTCCCAGATCTTTTGACAAGGCCATATTCGTAGGAGGCCAGTCTGTATCATAAAATAATATTTTGTGTTCAAGATCATAGGTTGTCTTTATGATTTGGTATCCCCATTTATCAACAATCCAATTAAATCCGGGTCCGGGGTTTATACTGACCTTCTCAGATGGCCGGCTCTCAATATCATATCCGCTAATGGTTATATAATAAATATAGGTTCTTTCATATTCGATATCATTATCAATATATTTTCTGCTACCGGGGGGCAGATCCCTGGCAATTCTCACAAAAGACTTATCGTAGCCTTCTGCTTTCCGGTAGACATTGAAACCACTAAAACCATCTACCTGGGGACGGTCCCAGGTAAGTTCTATATTTTTCTCATAGGACACGATGCCCAGGGACAGAGAAATATCTCCGGATGAGTCAAAAGGATTCACTTTGTCTCGATCTGAACAGGAAAATGTGAGCATTAAACCACATAATATGATCATTTTTATTAACATATTTTTCATACCTCATTAAATTTATATCTGGCGACCACTATATATACTTTCAAAAAGCCAGATAGATTCAATGAATTGGGATTGTTTGCCTGTCAGTATAAAACATAATTTAAACTTATTTATGCTATTGCTGCCGAAAACTTTGTTATTAGCAAAATTTTAGTGTCATCCAGAAGGGATCTTCCAACTTGCTGATATGATTTCGACAAGCAGGAAGATTCCTACGGAATGACAGAATAGAAATTTCCATTTGTTTGTAGCCCTGTGCTGCGGTATGAATAGATCAGGCTAAGATATTAAAAATATCGTTACGGACTTCATCAACACCGCGCAAACCATCAATACTGTAAAAATCACCTTTTTTTTCATAATAATCCCTCAAAGGTGCTGTTTGCGCCAGATATACTTTCAGGCGGTTTGAAATCGTTTCTTCATTATCATCTTTGCGCTGGATAATGTTGCCTCCGCATTTTAAGCAGAGCATATCCCGGGGTGGTGGATTAGTGATTAAGTTATAGTCTGTCCCACATTTTTCACAAAGTCGCCGGCTAATCAGTCGATTGATGATCTCATCATCCGGTACATTAATCTCGATGCAGGTGATATCCGGTAAAGACAGATCAGTGAATAATTTGTCCAGACCTTCTGCCTGGGCTATTGTCCGCGGAAATCCATCAAGGATAAAACCTTTGCTGCAGTCTTCCTTACTGATTCTGTTTTTTATCAGGGCCAGCATTATTTCATCGGGAACCAGTTTGCCGGCGTTCATAAGTTCTGATGCTTTTTTACCAAGATCTGTCTCTGCTTTAACAGCTTCCCGTAACATATCACCGGTTGATATTTGCGGTACATTATACTTTTCACTTATCAATTTCGCCTGAGTTCCTTTTCCCACACCCGGGGCTCCAAACAGTATCAAATGCATTTTCAAATCTCCTGGTATTAATTTTTTGTTATTTTTCTAGCTTTTTTGATGTTGTTCTTAGCATACAATTGCCCGCAGGCTGCCTGAATTTCCCACCCCTTGCGAAGCCTGACCGTGGCGGTTCTGCCCCTGTCATGCAGATAATCTCCAAACCATTTGACTGTTTCATCATCTGAAGGAGGATAAGCGGGATCGCTGGAATTGCACGGGATCAGATTGATTTTACAGGGTATCTGGCGGGTCATGGTTATCAATCGATCTGCATCTTTACGACTGTCATTAAGTCCTTTAATCATAATATATTCAAAGGTTACCCGCTTGCCTGTCATCCGGACATAATAGCGGATATTCTCCATCAGGAGATCCAATGGAAATTTTTCTGATACGGGCATTATTTTCTTTCGTTTATCCTCAAATACAGCATTGAGAGATACGGCCAGTGAAAAAGGAACCTTTGAATCGGCCAATTCGCGAATGACGGGCGCCACACCGCTGGTAGATATGGTGATTCTTTTTCGTGAAAAGGCAAGACCCTCAGGATCTGACAAAAGATAGCTCGCTTTGATCACATTCTTTACATTCAACAGGGGCTCTCCCATACCCATATAGACAATATTCGTAACCGGTTTTCCGGCTTTTTGAATCATTAATAAAACCTGTTCAACAATTTCTCCACTGGTCAGATTTCTTAAAAAACCCATCTTACCCGTTGTACAAAACTGACAATCAAGTGCACATCCTACCTGAGATGAAATACAAAAAGTAACGCGGGAGCCCTCGTATATGATGACACTTTCTATCTTTAATCCATCAGATAATGACCATAAAAATTTTGTAGTTCCATCTATCTCTGAAACGGTTTGATCACTGAGTTGCAAAGTGCGTAAAATCGATTTATTATTCAGATCGTCGCGGGATGTTTTAGAAATGGTTGTAAGTTCTGAAAAATCCGGCAGCTTTTGGACATAAATACCCTTAAATATCTGATCAGCCCGGTAGGTCTCCATCCCCATTTCCTGCACAAAACGTATCACTTCTTCTCTTGAATAGTCAAGCAGGTATTTCCTGGACTGATTATTGGTTTGCATTATGAAATATGGCTTTGTAATATTATTTTTTAAAGTGGACCTGTAAAAAACCATTAGGTAAAAATTTACATACTCTTAAATTGAAGAACAAGGGAATCTAAGTAATGGCTGAAAAAAGAAGAGATGACGATGTAGAGGCTATTGAAAAACTACCTCATGTATTTAATAATATTAAGAGTGAGATCGCTAAAGTAATAGTCGGGCAGGAAGATATCATCGACCAGTTGCTAATATCGCTTTTTGCGCGGGGTCATTGTCTGCTTATAGGGGTCCCCGGTCTGGCAAAGACTCTTTTGATCAAAACACTTGGCGAGGTAATGGATCTGAAATTCGCCCGCATTCAGTTTACCCCTGATTTGATGCCTTCGGATATTACAGGTACTGAGATAATTGAGGAGGATCTCAGTACAGGTAAAAAATCCTTTAAATATATTCAGGGACCGATATTTGCAAATATTATACTGGCAGATGAAATTAACCGCACCCCACCTAAAACTCAATCAGCTTTACTGGAAGCGATGCAGGAATTCAAAGTCACCTCGGCAGGTGAAACGCATGTCATGCCATTGCCTTTCTTTGTTCTTGCCACGCAGAACCCGATAGAACAAGAAGGGACTTATCCTCTTCCGGAAGCACAATTGGACCGGTTTATGTTCAACCTTTGGCTTGATTATCCCTCGTCTGATGATGAAAAAATAATTGTCACCCAGACAACAGGCGTACAGGATTTTGACTTAAACAAAGTCATTAATAAAGAAGAGATTTTATTCTACCAGGATCTGGTTCGAAAAATTCCGGTTGCGGAAAACGTGGTGGATTATGCCGTGCGCCTGATTTCGTCTACCAGGCCGGTTAAAGAAAATGCATTTTCCTATATTAAAGAATGGATACGGTGGGGGGCAGGACCGAGAGCCTCACAATACCTGATTCTTGCTGCCAAGGTAAGGGCGGTTCTCCTCGGGAAAATTACACCGGATCTCTCCGATCTCAAAGCGATGGCGTTGCCTGTTATAAGACACCGGCTTGTCGTCTCATATCATGCCGAGGCGGAAAATATTTTAATTAACGATATTATTGAGAAATTGATTTCTGATCTGGATGAGTGAAAATTATATAATGCAATTGGGAATT
>SDBT01009963.1_pt1 | contig 15385 bp, 13 predicted proteins | sample 2277101 | NCBI WGS metagenome assembly SDBT01 (sample SAMN10404973, study PRJNA504765) | marine sediment metagenome | isolation source: marine sediment core GS10_PC15, 103 cmbsf | place: Arctic Ocean: Southern Knipovich Ridge | collected 2010 | reverse complement strand
TTCCATTGCTCCCTGCGCAGGCGATCGTGGCGGAGTTGCAGACGAAGCTTCAGGCCCAGAACACCACCCTCCGCACCACCGCCGAGACGCTGGAAATATTCCGAGCATTTTTCTTTGGGTTCACAGGCACCCCCTATGATGCTGTGACAGCAGAGATTACTGATTATATTATTCAAGGTGAGAACTTTCGAAACCAGATTATGAAGCTAACGATCACCACGGCCCCGCCACCAACATCCCTGGACAATAAACAAACGCCGCACAAGGGCTGTCAGGGCGTCTGACGTGCATTGTACGGCCCAACACGGCCCACCCACGGAGATCCCATGTCTGGAACAGTAATCGCCCTAGCCTCGGGCGGCTTCATGTCCTTCCCGTTTCCCAAAGTAGAACAGATTAAGATTGAGGACATCGCCCGTGGACTCTCTCAAATCTGTAGATTCGGGGGGCAAACCAGGTGCTTCTATTCTGTCGCAGAACACTCCGTCCGCGTGTCTGAATTCTCAGATAGACAGGACGCACTAGCGGGGCTCCTACACGATGCAGCAGAGGCATACATTGGGGACCTGCCTTCCCCAATCAAGGTGCATCTTCCAGGTTACCAGGAACTTGAGACTCGGATCTGGAAAGAAATAGCCTTCAAGTTTAGCCTTCTGCAGAAGCTTCCCGAGTCCGTGAAGCAAGCGGATTACTTTATGCTGGCTGTTGAGAGTAGGGATCTTATGCCCACTTCGGCTGTTTGGAGATTTGAGCAACTTGCTCTTGGAGCTTTAGATCCCGCATTGCATCCTTCTCTCTCTCCCTGGACTTCCAAGGTTGCAGAGATACAGTTCCTCGCACGCTATGCAGATCTTACCGCGTGCGAATAATTGAAACCGCTAAGCTCGCAGATCTTAAGCTCTCCCTCGACGAAACCTACTACACTTACAATGGCCTTGACTCTTGCCTCACGCTCGAAATCCACAGGGAACTAGAGAAGCTCCACACTCCTGAGTCCAGGGCCATCTATAATTTCGAGCTAGCCCAACGCTCCCCTGCTCTCGAAATGATGACCCGAGGCATTGCGATTAACCCTGTCGCCCATGCCGAGATGATAGATGATGTGCGGGCTAAGGCGGTGGATCTTCGAGAATGGATTACAGCAATTGTAGCTGTAATCTGGGGAAAGCCACTCAATCCTAATAGCCCAGCGCAGCTTCAAAAGCTCCTCTACGAGCACATGCACTTTGAAAAACAGTACGTCTATGCGAAAGGAGAACGTCGTGTCTCTACTAATCGTGACTGCCTCGAACGGTTATTCGAAAAGTATCTATATTCCAGGCCATTCATCTCCGCTTTGTTTGCGCTCCGAGATGCTGAAAAGAAAGAAGCAGTTCTTAGGTCTTCCGTGGGGTCTGACGCAAGATTCCATACTTCATATAATGTGGGTGGGACAGAAACAGGTCGTTGGTCCGCCTCGAAAGATGCATTCGCTGAAGGCTGGAATGCGCAGAATATTACGGAGAGCTTGCGAGAAGTCTTCGTTTCCGATCCTGGTTATAAGCTCTGTTATGCTGACTTGGAACAAGCCGAGTCAAGAGGGGTGGCCTACCTCTCTGGAGATAAAGCTTATATCCTCGCATGTGAATCAGGCGATCTACACACCACTGTCGCCAAGTTAATCTGGCCGGATCTTCTCTGGACTGGAGATCCCATCAAGGATCGAGCAGTCGCAAATGCAGCATTCTACCGGCATTTCTCCTACCGAGATATGTCAAAGCGAGGCGGACATGGAAGCAACTACTACGGAAAAGCCTACACAATGGCTAAGCATCTCAAGGTCGAAACCGCTGTCATGGACACTTTCCAGGCTAATTACTTCTCAGCTTTTCCAGGCATTCCCCGTTGGCACGAGCACGTACAGCAGGTTCTCCAGGCGGTGGGAGCGATCACTACCCCTCTGGGACGGAAACGTATTTTCTTCGGGAGACTACGTGATGACAGCACTCTCCGCGAGGCAATCGCGTACGAACCGCAATCACTTATTGCAGACATTCTTAACTACGGCCTGTACCGAGTGTGGAAGTCGTTGGGTACTAATCCCGCTTTCCAGATCCTGGGCCAGATCCACGATGCTGTTCTATTTCAATACAGAGAAGATCAGCCGGAACTTGTACAGAGTGCACTCGACCTCATGCGTTTTCCAGTACTGGTCAATGGTCGCATTATGGAAATACCTGTGGAGGCCAAGGTGGGGTACGACTGGAAGAACTTGGAGCCCTTAGGTTCAGAGAAAGAGATCGCGCAAGTTCGTCCTTCCTACTCTCTCTTGGATAGAATATACAGATAATGAGTCGGCAATTTCCTGATTGGCTTGAAGGCTTTGTGGAGTACTCAGATGACTTTCCCTCCTCCTCTCTCTTTCGTAAATGGGCAGGCATGTCAGCCGTGGCTGCCTGTCTTCAGAGACGAGTCTTTACGCGTATTGTTGGAAGAAAACAGTTTGCAAATTTGTATATCCTCCTTGTCGCGACGCCTGGTGTGGGTAAGAGTGTGGCAATTCGGGCTGCTCGTGAGTTATGTAGAGCGCACTCAGGGACTATCTATATCACGCCAGCTCGCATTACCCCGCAAGCTCTCTACATGGAACTCGAAGACGCCCAGCAATCTCGGATCAACATCACCGCCGGTACGGCCACCATTCACCACTCCCTGAACGCAATGATAGATGAGTTTGGGATCTTTATCCGTCGTAACGATGTGGACTTTATGGCAGATATGGCGGACCTTTATGATTGCCCCGACCCTTTCGAGTACAAGACCAAGACCGCAGGAGAGCAGAGCGCCTCCAATTCCTGGTTCAACTTCATCGCAGGAGTCACACCCAGGACTGTAAAAGAAACCTTCTCCGATGATGCCTTGGAGATGGGATTCCCTGCCCGGACAATCTTGGTCTTCTGCGAGGAAGCTGTTGTACATGATGAGCTTTTTGTTGAGGATGGTACTGATCTCTTCGACGACTCAAACCCCATGTTCCAGAAGCTCGTACTCGACATGGGGGAGATGCTGACACTTGATGGAGAGTTCTATTGGACACCTGAGGCTAAAGACTTCCTACGTTCCTGGTATAAGAGAAAGCTAAAACCGGTGCCGACTGAAACCAAACTTGAACACTACTGTGTAAGAAGGCTCACCCACTTCACTAAGCTCGCAATGATCCACAGTGCTTCTCGCTCTAATGACTTAGAAGTAACCATCCGGGATGTGCAGACTGCAAAGACTTCACTACTTGAAGTAGAGTCAATAATGCACTTGGCTGTCGCAGGACTCGGTAGTAACCAGTACTACGTGAAACAGCAGGAAGCTGTTGCTTGGCTGTACCGCCAATGGGGAGAGTCCAGGCATCCGGTGCAGGAATTCGCCCTAGTGCGGAAGCTGGAGAGAGATATCCCTACCATCTTTATCTCCCAGATCATCGAAGGTATGCTTGCTGCGAAGCGTATCATAACCAGCGGCATAATCGCCGCGCCTGGACAAAGGAGTTTCATCCCAGATGCGGAATCACAAGTTAAGATTCTCGATCGGACAAAAGCTAAGGGCGGGAAGAACAAGGACAGGGCTTAGCCTAGGGGAGGCGGCGTTTGCAGCCTGCGTCGGTACTACGCAAATCTCAAATATTGAAACAGGAATAAGCGCACCATCTGTAGAGGTCTTACACGCGCTCTGTATTGCGTATAAGGTCAGTGCAGATTGGGTACTAGGTCTTTCCGCAGAGTGAGTTGGAGGGCCCGGAAGAAAACCTGTATGGGCAACGCAAATTTTGCATAGACCATACAAGCCGACCCAACTTCCGGACCCTCGGAACTACAGCTTACTCTCCAAAGATTCTTCTCTGTTCCAACCTCGCACTTATACTGGCCCGTCGGGAGATTGAATCCGTACCCGCCTCTCTCTTACTCAAGTGAGCTTTCCGAGATCTTGCCACCGAATCAGTCGGCACACCCAAGGCAACCTCATCTCCACGTAGTCGGCGGAAAAGCTTCCAGTCCTTTGATGCAATCGCCTGTGCCTCGGCCTCTCCGAAGGTCTGGATCTGCCGGTTACGGGCATCTGCACTCCTGTTAATCTCCGCCGCCTGGTCATAATGCTTCGCAACTTTTAGCGGGGAGATACCGAAAGTATGTGCCATCTTCTGAAAGGTATTAAGCTTCGCGATGGTAAGATTCCCTGTCTCCAGGTTCTGCAAGCCCTCTGTGTAGACTGTCTGCATCCCCCTGTAAAGAGTCCTAGGTCCAAAGGCTCGAGTCATCTTCCCCCAAAGCCGAACATTCTGTGATGGGTGCTGGCCCGTATCTGCCATAGTCTTCCAAGCTTCAAAGGCTACATCATTAATCCTACCCAGCCTATCAAACGAGGCCATCTCAAAGAGCCCGGTGATATCCCTAATCGGATCAGAAGTCGGAACGCTACCACGACTCTGCATAGAGAGCCCTGCGCCTATGATATCTCCGAACGCGGGCAGTCCATAATACAGGGCATCTGTTGAAGCCTGCTGGACAATCCCGCCCTCCGCATACCCAGACCAGTCATAGAGATTAGTCATCAGACTTCGATCTGTAGCCATCCGAGAAAAGCCATCAGCCGCTGCGATCAAGGGCACACCGCCAAGCCCTGCGATGGAAGCTGTCCCCATCATACTCCAAAGCATAGGCTGCCAGTTGCCCCTCGCGATTCCCTCATCTCCATAGTGGGCCAGATTCCCAAGATAATGGAACTGCCAGTTCTTAAAGAGCCCAAACATATTCCCAATCGGACCTGTCATGGCCTTAGCTCTCATAGGCTGAGCGTAGAGATACATGGTCCTGTTGGTAAATTCCGAGGCCAGTCGAAAGCCCCTATCTCCAGTAATCCCCATCAGCTCACCCACAAGTTTGCCTACAATAAACGCATGAGTCCGTGCAAACTCCTCACTCTTCGCGGGCATGAAAGCATTAACGCTTTTCAGCCAATCAACGAATCCTTCATCTCCATCCAGCACATGCTTGAACCGGACGTTCTCATTCAGCTCCCCAAGGAATTCTTCCGCAAATCTCGGGTTAATTGTCCCTTCATCTATAGCCTGCCGAATCCAGGTCATGAGCTCCGGGTCATTAGACCTCATCATCTTCATGGCTTTAGCGGTGATTCGGGCAGGATCTAGGAAGCTAACGGGCAATGCATCTGCCCCTCGAACAATAATACTATTAGCATAAAGCTCCGCAAGCTTCCCATCAGAGGCACTTAGAACCATGGAGACTTCAGGCAGGACCGTCTGCAAAAAGGTCACAGCATTGAGCGCAGGGAAACCTACATCAAGAGCTCCCAAGGTCAGGAAGTGCATCATCCCATTAACTGCACCCACGATTTTGGTAGCAGAATCTCGGGTACCCAGGATCGGTCTGAGGGCAGCATCGACAAACGTGTTCTGTGCTTGGCTCAGTGGGCCTGTCGCACCACCCATCGCGTTAATTCTCTGGTTAATCTGCTGCGCCATCCGAGGACGAACTCTCGACAGCCAGGCAAGATCTCCTTTCAGCCCGTGCTGTGCGAGGTGCTGAGCCATGGTTCTATTCATACTCTTCAGATGCCCGAAGACCTTAGCCTCTAGTTCCCTAGTAGTTAGGTTCTTGGAAAATCCAACCAGACCCTTTCGCTCCCGCAACACCAGAGGATTCTTTGCCCTCGTCCGAAGCAGTGCATCTCGAAAGAGTTGCCCCTGCCCACTATTATAAGGAGTCTTTATCTGCGCCAAGATCGCAGAGGTCTCATCCCTCCCTGCCTGGAAGATATCCAGTTCCTTTCCGCTTTTAATGCGGAAGGCCCCTGCACTCTCCTCAATAATAGCCGCAGCCTCTTCGAGCACTTCTTTTTGAGTACTCCCTGAAGCGAACCCAGCAACTATATCATCATCCTTATTCAACACCGCAAGCCGTAGATCTCCTCTCCAAGTATGTGAGAGCAGTAGATGATCTGTCCGCCGCTTAAACTTTGCATTGAAACCTGTAAGCTCAGCTACCTGCTCCATCTCAATGCCCTTGGCCTCACCTAGAGCTTCAAGTCTATTTGCCGTTGCCGCTACATTTGGTGAGTACCCTGCGTCAATAAGTTGCTGCTCCGTCCTGCCCTGAATTCCCTCGATGAGTAGCCGATCCTGAAGAACACCTGTTTCCGTATCAGACATTCTCCGAATCACACCTCGAACCCCTCCGCTGAAAGTATCAGTGGAAGAAAGCACAGTATTCAACGGGGTGTCGCTAGCACTAATCGCCCGAGTACCTGCAAACTCCAGCGTAGACTGCGCATCCCCGAAGTCAAACATCGCACGGGCTTTCGCGGCCATAGTAACTGCAGGCGGGAAGTCTGAAAACAAGGTAATCATCGGGGAGAGTATGTTCTTCAGTTCCGTCTGATTATACCTAAAGACACTCTCGATTCTCTGCTGAGTTTCAGGAGTCATGATCTCCTGGACCTTCCCGTGTATTGCGCGGGCCTTTGCAACCTTGGCCCTGAGTGGCGCGCCCAGTGGAGAGTACACTTGCTGGAGTTGATCCCACCGCCTACCCAAAGGCACACTAGCCCTGAGGGCCACATCCGAAGCTTTCTCCGCAGCCGTCTGCCAGAGCTGTTCAATGGTCTCCATGGACCATGCTTCCTGAGAGGGGAGAAACATCCCAGGATTATCCGTCTTGAACATGAGATATTCTCTATCAGGACCTACTTGCTCCTTGGCGAATTGGGGCTTCAAAGGCTTCTTTCGAGTGAGTTCAAGCTTAACTAATCTCTCCAGCTCCACCCGATCCAGCTTTCCCTTCGCCCCAATCTTTGCTAGCTTCTTCGCAAAGACCTCAGTGGCTGAGAGCCTCCTTGGAGCTGCCTTTGCAATTATTCTCGCAAGCTCAGCAGGCAGGGCATCGGGGGCTAGGTTCTCAAGTCCTCGAATATCCAAGATCTCATCAGCACCTGCATCTATTCTCTTTGCGATTACATACAGCCCATCGGATTGCTTAGCCCAGAAAGTATTATCCTCTGCCTTCTGCATGTCGGAGATAATCCCCCGAGCTTTATCCCCCTCCTTTGCAGGGGAGATCTTCAAGTACCTGGGGTGCTTCATATAGGGCTGTAGATGCTCAGAGATCTTTCCGCGCTGGTAAACGCTGATAATATCACCTTCAGGATTTTTCCCAAAGAACCCATTTACGCCCTTGATCAGCTGCTGAACAGAGAAGCCTGCTTTCTTTTTCTTTGCTCCTGTAGGAACCATAAGCTCATTCATCGCCCGAGAATCTATGTTTTGATCTAGGCTGGTGATGTGGGCTTCCTGTCCCTTAATAGGAAGGTCTCTTCGAATTTCATCCAGCAACCCTCTCTCTTCCGCTGAACCATCTCCCTGCAAGGATCGTTTGATCGCAGAAAGAAAGAATTCTCTGGGTTCTTCCGCTGTTCTCTCAATAGTCTCTAGTTCCTGCAGTTGCCTCACTCGCATCTGCAACGGGGCTGCGATATCGTACTTCCCGGCAGAGTTATTAAAGACAACAGCTTCTGCTTGACTATGCTGAGCAATAGAAATGAGCCCGCCAATCTTAGCACCTGCTGCCCCAAGAACGGCTGAACCTGGAAGGTTAATCGCTATTTCTAAAGCTACACGCTTAGGATCTCCGACGGCTGCTGCTACTCCTAAGCGAACAGTTTCCTCTGCTGCGGTAAGCGTGGTAAGATTCAGCCCTCCACGAAAAGCTATGCTCTTCTTGGCGACCTCGGAGGCCTTAAGAGCCTGGAGCATTCTCCCAAGAAGTGGAAGCTTAGCGGCCGCTGCTACGGTACCACCCAAGGGGCTTGTTACCATAGAAAGGCCCAGGGAGGTAGCAATAGCAGGAACTAGGAAACCTGCAATACCAGAGACAAAGCCCGCTTTCGGATGCTCGCCTCGAAATTTCACAGCCTCCCGAGTAGGATCTAGGCCTACGAACTCCCGAGTCGCACCAGAGGAAATACTCGCCCCTAGTCCACTTAGGTAGAAATTCGAGAGATCTTCCTTCTCCCTCACAGCCAAAGGAGAGAGCCGTGTACCTCGTCTCTCACGAATCGCAGACAGCGCATTCTGAATTTCCAAACTACCTTTTAGTTCTGCGAGCCCGTTAGCCATTACTGTCCTTGTGACTCCTGCTTTGCTGCACCAAGAACTACTCGAATCAAATCCTCATCTGAGAATTGAGCAAGTCCTGGATCCTTCCTAAGCTTCGCAACTTCTGAAGTCAGAAACAACACGAGCTTTTTTGACTTATCTTTCTTTAGACTCTGCAGTCCCTCGGGATCTGTTTGTTGTGTAATCTCAAAGAGATCAGATCCAAGTTCCTGTTGTAGTGTTGCAGAAGTTATTTCCTCCACCTGTGGACCAAACTCACTATCAATAATAAGCTTATTCAACACACCCGCACTTGCTCGACCCTCTGGATCATTCGGGAAATATCCTGCAAAATTGATCTTCAGGGGTTTTGTGGACCCTGTACCCCTGCCTTGTCGTTGCGTAATCAGCTGATTCTTAAACAGGGTATCTGCAAGGATATCCAGGTTACCTTCCAATTGCATCTTAACTCGCCCATCTGGCAGCCGCTGTGTGGTAATGGTTCCTGTCGGAGTCAGCCCCACCTCCGGTGCCTGACCCTCCAGTGTTCTAGCCTCGAATTGGGCAACCGCACTATCCTGTTCATGCTGCAACTGTGCTCGTATGAATTCTCCATCATCTATCTTCCCTGCATCCCGGAGCTTAAGATTCAACCGAAGTTTATCAATAGAAAGCTTCTGCGTCTTAAGAGCCTCCTGGTATTCCTCCTCATCTTCCTTCGCAACAGTTTGTGCTTGGGACACGCCCGCTCCCGCACCTGCAAGTACACGTGCGAAACCACCAGAACCTACTGCATTTACACCTGCCGCACCTCTATTCGCACCTGAAATGAAAGTACGAAATTTCTCTAAAAAGGTAGGAGGTGTCCGATCATCTGTCCCCTCAAGAGAAGTAAGCAGCGCATCAATCTCTGCTTGTGCTGCATCCCGTGCATCTGTAGGCCTGCTTGGAACAGGGGGAAGATTCAACTCCCCAAAACCAGGTACTGCCTCCCCCAAGATTGAAGAACCAGAAGATGGAATTGCAACATCTGCAAAAGAATTCGTAGCTTCAGAAGCAACAGGTATTTCCGGTGCTACAGGCGGAAGAACCGGACCTGCAAGTGCTCCTGTTATACTTTCTTCCCTGCTCCCACCTGGACGATGCTTATTTACAAAATCCACAATTTGCTGATCTATGTTATTAAATCCCTCCCGCAAAGACGCTGCACCCTCTTGGAAGTCCCCGAGTATCTCTCCTCCACCTACTTGCACTTGCGTCTTGAACCGCTCCACAAGTCCCTGTAATAGAGAGGACACATCAGAAGCCTGAGAGAGTTGGGAGTTTACATTCTCGGTAGGCAGCCCGAGCCCAGAATCCACTCCACCTCCTGCCGTGGCAAGAGCTAGCTCCTCAATCAGCTTCCCAATATCCATAGGAGGTTGGATATCCTCTCCTCGACGAGGTGCACCCCTACCAAAAGCTGACAACGGATCAACCTGTGCTAGTCTCGGATCAGGCTGTCCTAGGGACACCCCAGTTATCGGTCCAGGAAAAGGATCAGGTACTTGCGCATTCCCCAGAGCCTGAAGCAATTGTGCAAATGCCTGTTCTAGTTCTGCCATCTTTTACTCCTACGAGAATAGATCAAAAACTCCACCGAACAGATCCAGAATACCAAGCCCGCCTTGCAACCCTTGTGAGAAAGGAGAAACTCCAGGGCTTGTCTGCTTTAGATCTGCAGGAGCCCCTGCTGCGGCCGTAAGAAAAGGCAAAGCGGCGCGACCCGGACGAGTAATAGCATCCTTTTGTTCCCTGAATTGTGCCAGTTCATTCTGCAATCCTCGTTGCTCATTCTGCTGAAAAGCCTGACCAACACCTGAACGAAGCAGATTAGGAAGCAGAAACTGCTTAGTACCTGAGGCTAGAAGCCCTGGGGTAGTCTGCTGAATTCCTCGTTCCCGTGCGAAGTTCTCCCCGAAGAGCTGGGTGGAAATATCCCCAATCTGATTAGACACGCGCCCGCCGAGATCACTTTCCAGCAATTGTCTCCTCGTTGAGTCAAACGCTCCTGCACCTTCTATCCCGCTACGCAAGGAAGGAAGCAGGACATTCTCAAAGTTCTCCACAACAGGACGAACAGCTGCATCTACAGTATCTCGGAGAAACGGATTGGAATCAGGGGAAAGGAAGTCTCCTCGAATCTGCTTCTGCCCAAGATCTAGAATATCCCCGCCAACCCCTCGGTTACTAAGGGAACTCGCATCTAGAAGCTGATCACCAAGTACACGCTCTTGTAGCTTATTAAAGAGCGCGAAGAAATCACCTCCAAAGGCTTCCCCTAGTTCCCCAGAACGATCCAGTCCAAATTTCTGCCCAAATTTAAGTAGCTGCGATTGTGCAGCTTTAGTTTGCGGGGAAACTTCAGTCCTAGTTGTATTGTCACCCTTCGCCATTGGTGATCTCCTTCTCAAGAATTACTTGAGTAATCTGCAGACCTAAACCGTGTCGCTGAAAAGCGTCAACTAGATATGGCTGCACTTCCATGCGAACTCGCGTACAATGCTGGGCCTGCGCATACGCGTATAAAGTATCATGAATAGCCACTAGGTCATGTACCATTCCTGCCCCGATGACCTTCCAAACATAAAAGATTTTGCTATGAAAGACCTGGTGAATCTGCGTAACCACCAGTCCGTGGAAGCCCTCCTCCAGTCTTTCATAAAGCCAGATCTGCGCTTTATCATTGGCAAGTTTCTCCAACACATCGACAATCGTACAATCTCCATCGAGCTTACCCACTTCCTCCAGCATTGCAATATGCTCAGACTTAAGCTCCTGAGGATGGACAATTCCAAAAGACATCTGCCCTTTTAACGGTTCCACGAAAGATCCTCTGCTTCGATTGTAAGGCTGAAATTACCTGCAATTAGTGTGTGGAACTCAATAAGCCGCAATATCTCACCCGCTTCTACTTCTGCATGGGCAGTACACAAACCTCCTGTTGCTGCAAAAATCGCCGAAGGTGCGGATGTTTCAGGAGAAGAGACAAAAACAGGAGATCCGTGTGTCCACTCTAAGTTTACAGCAGTTGTAGGGGGTGTTATTTTTGCAATTACCACCGCGCTTGTCGCTGCCAGCCCATTCCAAGCATTAGTCATTCCTATAATTCTATAGGGCAAACGCGCAGTATAGATTACTGAACCTACAAGCGTATTAGTTACTTTTGCTTGGTAATTAATAAAGAATCTACCCAGTCTCTGTGAAACCTCCCTTCTTCTCTCCATCTCCTCATCGACAAGATATCTCCCCAGAGCCTTGGCCCAGTCTCTCCAATCGGGATAGAGCTCCTCGGGACCAGGGAAAATGGGCACCTAGAACCTTGCCCCAGTATACTTCCCATAGAGACTAAAACCAAAGAATCGCCAGAACTCGGTCACACCTTCATCCTCAAGCCTAATACGAAAAAACCGATAACCTTTGAGATGGAGCTTAATCGGGTAGTCACGAAAATCCTCCACGGAAGTATAATCCGCACCAACATCCTGAGTTGGAGGAAGATCCGCGTTCTTAAACTTTCTCCACCTACGGACAAGATCAAACAGGGGAATCGTCGCCAGCACTATATGGGGCTGATCAAGATTATTCCTTGCTTTGATAATTATTCTCATATTGGTTTCAATATTTGGCCTGGGGCCCTGCATCCAAAGGTGCATACGTTGGATATGCTTCAGTTGCAAGGGATCACCAAGATCCAAATCTACAGATTCCAAGAACACAAGTGTCGTATCCGAGGTTTGATTCCCGGTAGTATTCCCTCCAATAGTAAGACCGAAACTGCCGCTAGCTAGAGCCAATGTCGTCTCCTAATCTGTTCTCTCCGCCCCAGCCGCCAGCATTCCAGCCACCACAATTCCACTGATGTAGAATCGTAGACTTAGACTGCAGGCGAAGAGGAAGTCCTACAGATCCTGTGACCAAACCTGTCGCGACAGAAGTCTGCCCATGAGCAGCCTGTGCAAAGACATTTCCCTCTTTATCACCAAGAATCGCAGAACCAAAGATCTCACCTTCCGTTCTTGCTGTTCGATTATAATCCATCGACCACCAAGTGCCCTTGGAGTAATTAAATGCAATTGAACGATCATTGTCAACTGAATCTTTTCCTGGCCAGAAGAATACAACAGAAGTTTCACGAATATTATGCCAAGCAACAACGTACTTTTGCTTATCAAGATCTTCTGTGAAATTTGAATAGATAAAATGATTTACTGCTGTTGTGTCAATATAGTCATAGGTATTTCCATCTGATCGCCAGATACCCTTTGGGCCAAAACCATAATGAATACCCTTCACTGCCACTACAGACTGCGGAGAAACAGCCCCGATACCCTTGGGAATAATCTTATGAGAGACAAGATACAAAGGAAAGCCTGCATTCGTAACAAGATGAACTTCGTTGCGGCTGTATACTCCAAGGCCAGAACCAAGTGGAACTACACACTCGATCTCCCCGTCCATGTCAGTGAACTGGGAAGCGCCTGCTGCATTATTCGGAGTAGATGTCCAATCAGTTGCTTCATTCGTATCACACCAAGCCCAGTGGCGACTATCAACATCTGTGTTAAAAACTACCAAATGCCGACCGAGCTTCATCAGGATTTTTCCTGTAGTCCAATTCGACGCTGTTGTTATGAGGAGGAAATTCGCATCTCCATCCTGAATCCGATGCAAACCTGAACTACCAATGACGAAAACATCATCAAAGAATTCTTGAAAAGACCAAAAGTCTGAACGAGAACGAGTTCCAATTGCGACAAGAGGCGTAACATCAACAAGGCCAGAACCATTTAGAATAAACCTATAAAGATTATCAATACTTCCCCACCAAAGTTGTCGCTCATTATCTACCCAAAGATTAGTCTCCAGCATTCCAAGTATCGGCGAAGAGGTAAGTCTGGGCACAACAGAATATTGTCCGGCCACAGGTTGGACAGAGCGTCCCATGGAGGTAAGATTTGCCCCCTTGAGCCACAGCACACCCTCAGCCAGTTCTTCATCTGGCCGAATCCCTGCCATTACAATTCCGCGCGCTTCGAGTAGTTTATCCATAGAAATTAAGAGATATTCCCAAGTACTTCGCCTCCGCCTGTTAGGTTAATAACTGCATTCCCGGATTCTGAATAACGAACTGCAAATCCTGCTGGACGTGAAATACCATTAACTCCTAGAGTAGTTCCCGCAGTTGGCTCACGAATAGTAACTAGATTAAAAATAACACCCGGATCACCTCCGGAACCTCCACCGCCAATTAGACCCGAAAGGTTAATGGTAACAGGATGGTTAAGGAGAATTGCATGTCCTCCTGCAGCTCCCAATTGTGAATCCAATGCAAAAGAAGGAAGTTCTGGGCTATTTGCACCTGCCGCACCCGCAGTAAGTCTTGTGCCACCTATTCCACTAGTTGCAGGGGGAAAAAAAGCAAACCCACCAATACCGAAAGGAACACCTGCGCCCCCGCCCCCGCCACCGGCTTTGAAGATCAAACCAGGATCTGTAAAACCTCCGCCCTCACCGCCATCTCCACCTGAACCAATAATATCTCCATCCACAAACCAAGTACCGATCGACGCAGGATCAAAACCAGAAGCATCAAGACTGGCTCCTCCGAAAAGCGGCGGAGATGAAATGGTTGCTCCCGTTGAAATGTAAAGAAAATAGGTAATAGCAAAAGAGGGGCTACCAAATAGCGCAAACAAATCAACGCCCGCAGCATCTACCAGAAGAGAACGTGTATGCACACCTTGCAATAGCATACTATTAGTAAAGGGCATAATTCCCTGCCCAAATATCCGTACCTGCACGCTTTACAATTGTATAAAAGCCGAAAGAACCAACTACTGGCGTAGGCGGATCTCCGCCTCCGGGCCAGAAAATTCCCGAAGCTGCAGAAACAGCATATTCAACTGTCGGATGCTGGTTAATCTCTAGCACAATAATCTGTGCATCTGTTATTGTGAAAGGCGTACCTGGAGCTGGAAGAGGAATTTCAAAAGCGGCACCAAGTGAAACGACTACAAAATCGTCAGCAGAATCAAGAACAATAGTCCCGCCTGCTGGTGTTTTTGCTACCCATTTACTAACCTGAGGCTTTGTCCAGACATCTCGTTGGTCGATTATCTGGCCTTTAATAATTCTCCCAAGACGCGCCCAAACTGCTCCTACCGCATCCCCTTGTGTCTGGCAGAGCCAAACAATCGGAGGGTCATTTCCATCAGAGATAAGCTGATTCTTATACCCTGCAACACTTCCCTGAGGGTTCGCATCGGCGGCAAGAGTCGTCCCGAGCATGGTATCCAGGTGAGTGAAGTTCCCATCAATCTTAGGACCGTAACCAGGGCTCTGGTCCTCAGGCTTTACAAGTACAATACCTGCCGTAGGTGTGGTAGTATCAGCCATTGTTAAGTTCCAATCTTATCTTCCAGGTGAGCTCGATATCATCACCATTGTTAATAGGTTGTTCTCCAAGCAGGAAGCGTGCGAGCATCCAAAACTCCGCCCCATCAAACGCTGAAATTCCACACTCCCGAATGATTTGTGTTGCTCCTGTGTAATTTCCCAACGTCAGATCTACATCAAGCCCCCAACCATCTGTGCCGAGCTTCTTGGTAATTGTAAGGGCCTTAGATGGAGCACCTGGAAAGAAACTGGAATTTACAAAGGAAAAAAGCTCACCACCCTGTAGGCTCGTTTGCGATTCCTCCACGATGAGAGCGGAAGAGCCAAAACTCACATTGCTGATCTCTCCGTAATCCGGAGGCTGCAATAGCGGATCATTCTCTCCGGCAGTAAGGAGCCAATGATGATGAGGCCAAGCGGAGAGGCCCCAAAGAAACCAGATTTGTCCTTGTTCTAGAATAAGATTCTTACCTGAGAAGGAAGAGACTTTTCCCTCTCGACTAGTTTTCTTAAAAGTAACAGAGCCAATGATTTTCATGGCGCAGCGTCAAACCAATTCTGTGAGAAAGGATATCTCGGATTTTCAGTCCAATCCGCAGGAACATTACCCATTGCGAAGAACCAACGAGAACGCAGACGCGTAGGAGTAGGAGCCGCAGGCATTACAAAATCTGGTACAACTACTCGGGCAACCATAGTTTGTGGTACCATCTTATACGAATACCGAGCAGGGGAATTATCAACACCATCTGAAATATCCCAATCAGAAGTATAAAGCCCGATCTCCCGAATAAAGAAAGGAGTTCC
>SDBT01009962.1_pt1 | contig 15385 bp, 17 predicted proteins | sample 2277101 | NCBI WGS metagenome assembly SDBT01 (sample SAMN10404973, study PRJNA504765) | marine sediment metagenome | isolation source: marine sediment core GS10_PC15, 103 cmbsf | place: Arctic Ocean: Southern Knipovich Ridge | collected 2010 | reverse complement strand
CCGTCAACGTGCTCGATGACCCCAAGCCTGTCCCATTCCCAGGGACATCCGCCACAGTCACCACCTCTATCCTTCTATACACCTGAAAAAATTTTAGAGATTCCCGCACAATCTCATGCCTTAGATTCACGACTCTATCTATATCCTCAGTTTCAGCATATGAAACCCGCACCTTATCGTCAAACTTTTCATTTACCCCCACATAAATATACTTATTGATCGCAAAAGAGACCACCGCCCCATCAGATCGCCGGAAAAACGGCTCCATATCCGTTCCCCCACCCACCAATGAAATTCGTAAAGGAGTTCTAGTCAATATCATACTGTAAATACCATCAGGTTATCCCACATATAATCCAGACTGCTATCAATATTCGACCATAGCAATCCTAGTTTCAGGGTCAAATATCCGTTATAGCTCAACCCGCGTAATATAAACTGCTCATGCCAATAATGTGCTGGCCTGCACGCCACATGCCCGTTCCCAGCCTGCCCCGGCCTCGCCGCAGAAAATATCAGGTGATTCCCCGCCTCCTTGATCAAATTATGACTGATACTATCGCAATAGGTCGCATGCGCGCTCTCATGCAGATGCTCCGCCACCTCAAAAGAACTGATCAATGCAACCGGTTCATCAAGTTTGAATTCATTCACCAAATTCGCATGGTAAAACCCATCTCTCGGCTTATCCTTATCCACCAGTTGGTCCACCCCATACGCCCTCACCCCCAATTTCTGCGCTATCTCCACCATAATACCCGTCCCGCATCCCACATCCAGATACGATTCCGGCACACCGATCAACGCAAACAAGCTCAAAATATGCTTGATATTATGAGCATCCATATCTTTCAAACCATCCCACATCTCTTGGGGCACATCATCATAAGTTTTTTTCATGCAGAATACCTTACATTTCCAATATGGTGAAACACTCCCCACGCTGGGATATCCGCAGGGCGCCAGATTGCAGGTCCATCGCTCTTTCTAAAACGCCAATCCAGGTTCAGTTCCAATTCCCCCGGTCTCATCACCTCCTCAGAAAAAGGCCCATACTTCGCAAACCGCGCATGTCGAATATGTGGGTTTCCAGAGTAGGCATAAGGCGTACTTTTCAAATAATCCAGATAATGGTGCCCATTATGCCCCACGATCTTCACAACGCTATCCACCGCCAGCCCGCCCAACCGCACCATCCCCACATCTTCGCGCTCAGAAAGCATCTCAATATAAGGTCTGATATCCAATACCCCTGAGTTCAAATAAGGATTTACCTGGAATTTCCCCTCTTTTCTGGGGCAATCCGGATTCATATCAAATTTACCCGAAAGTTCCCAGTCATCCTCCATCACCAGCACATAATCAGAAAATTGGAAAGCGATTCCAATCGCCTTATTCCACCCGATCCCCGTCCTCGGCGAAAACCGCTCAGAATGACTCCCTATCAACTTCTCCCCGTTCCCCAATATGGTTTCAGTTAGTATCTCAAGGTGATTTCCGGGCGTTCCATCATCCGCCACATACCAGCTCCTCTTCTCCTTTGGATAACCAAGATTATTGCAAATTCCCTCAATTGTTCTGCATGCCTCTGGTGTCCGCATATAAGTCAGTAACACGATCGCCAGATTTGGCCACTCAGTCATCCAAAAGCTCCAATAACTCCTCTTTCGTCAGCTCCCGCGCCATATCGCTGGAATAAGGCTTTTCAACTAACTCATTTGATAAATCTGGCAAATAATCGACCGTGGAAGGATGAATTACATAATGCTCCGCTTTTGGAAAACCAGGATATGTATAGTTCATCTCTTCCACAGTCACCAGCGTCTCGTGCATCTTTTCCCCCGGCCGCAACGGGATTCTTATTGCATCAATACTACCTTCGCTACCCTCAAAGTCTACGCCCGAATAATTGTTTCCCGCCCCTAAAGTAAAAGCGGCTAACAAACCAATCTTAAGTGCTGGCATTTTTGGTACATAAATAATACCGGGTTTTATAAGTAGCGCCTCCTCCACATAATCCACCGCCTGTCTCGGACTCAACCAGAACCGCGTCATCTTCGGGTCCGTCATCTTGATCGGCTCCCCGGCCGCAACCGCCTTCTTCCACGCCTCCACCACTGAGCCATTCGATTCCAGCACATTTCCGTACCGCACTAAATGAAATTCCGTCTCTATCCCCGGCACCCTCGAATATTCCTGCGCCGCTTTCTCCATCAGCAGCTTCGTCGCCCCATACGCATTCGCTGGGTGGCACGCCTTATCCGTGCTGATTGCCAGTACATGCGCCACGTTTGCCCGCACCGCACACTGAAACACATTCAGGCTCCCCGTCACATTCACATCAAAAGTATCGATGCTCCAATATTCAGATTCAGGAATCACCTTCACCGCCGCCGCGTGGATCACCACATCATGCCCCACCATCGCATTATATAGCGTCTCGTGGTTGCGGATATCACCCTGCACATACTGCACATCCGGGTGATCTTTGCGCATTACCTGGTGATTAAGGTTACTTGTGGAATATACCGTTAATTTCCCTGTCCACCCTTCTTCTTTTCTTCGTCTCGCAATTGCCCTTCCTAAAGTCCCCGCTCCCCCTGTAACAAAAATATTAGCTGCTTTCAGCATAACTTCCTCTTTTCGTCATCTTCCTCCATCATATAGTGGTAGGCAGGAAAGGGCGAGGAAGTACCCGACTGTCGTAGCGCAAACTCAACAGCTCCCACCCACCATTATACAATAGAATTCAAAAAAAAACAGGATGATGGCAAAGCCACCATCCTGTTGGTCTCGCTGAATACGACTCTTAGGCACCAATCCCTGGGCCATCCGGATTCCAATCGCTGTAAGGCGAAGCAGTCGGGTAACCGGTGCTGATTCCACCATTGACATGGTAGTCCGAGCTTGGCAGTGGGTCGTCGGTGTGCTGCAGCGGCACATATTGCACATTTTGCAGGCGTCCTGCAAGCTGTGGGGTCAACAGGATCAACCGTGGTTCAACCTTGCTGATCACTTCAATACACCAGTTATCTGGGGGCTTCACACCCCACAGGAACACGCCGCCATCACTCCAGAAATACTGTGTGGCCCGCATATCCTGTATATTCGGGATCACGTCTTTGTTATAGTCGTAATATTCCCAATACAGTGTCCGCAGGGTTCCGCCGCGTGCGGCGAATGGCACGATATAAATATCACTCGCAAACCCGCCGATATCCAGTGCGTCTGCATCAGCCTTATTCTCTTCCACAATGCAGTCATCCTGGATCACCGGGTATTTCCGGTTGTCGATCAATAGATACGATCCAGATCGCATCTCATTCTTCATCGCCAGCGCGCCCTCAACCGAGAACTGCCCAACCGGGTCAATATTGTCGGTATCGATATTCGAGCAGCGGTAGGTCAGGTAGTTGCATGGCCAGATCTCGGTGATCGCGTAAAACAATTCAGAGCTCATCACCAGCCGCAGGTCAACCGGTCCAAGGTTCTGTTGTACAGCTTTCCTGTTCAACACATGCATCATCGTGGTCAGCGTCCTCACCAGGGTCGGGTCATCAGATCGGTCAACCTTCCCATAGTTGAAGTCCTTCACATCGCTGTAAAGACTCGGACACGCCGTTCCGGCCAGCGCATCCACCTTGTTGGTACCGATCAAGAGGTCCAAACCAGGGAATTCCTTATACCCGCCCCCAGCCGAGTTATTTCCCGGGTTTCCGGTAAACACGGTCGGGCAGAACCAGCGCTGGAAAGCCACGCCAACTTCAATAAAGCGCATCAGCATTTCTTTCCCAGCCTTTACCGCATCATTGCTCGACATACTGCCAAAGAAACCGCTCATCAGGCCAGCCATCTGGTTCACCAATGGACTATTCAGCAATTGCAGGTCCATAAATTCACCACGATTGATCCGCTGCCCGATATGGTTCACCTCAACCTGGCGGGTTTTGAATTCCTTCCGCCCAAATTGCGCCGTCTGGATACAGGTTTTATAATTCGCTGCGGGTGGGGGGTCATCACACACCGCATCTTTTTCCTGTTGGTCAGAGCGCAAAAAGCCCGTGATATACGGGAATAATGGATTCAGTTCATTTTCCTGCCGCTGTGCGGAAGTCGCGCCAATTGGGATTACCTCACCCAATGAGCCCGTAATATTCGTATGTGTGCTGATAATGCCTCTTTTCAGGCCTCGCACACCAAACAGCCCGCCCGGCCCATGCATATAAGGGCCAACTGGCGCACCTGTCGTTTGCGCTTTTTGCATTGGGCCTGCTTGCCCCAACGCATCTAATATGGCTTGGCCGAGCATCGAAGCTCGATCCTCACCTACTTGTACTTGATTAAACATAGTACACCTCCAGGTTTATTTCTCTATGCAGCAACAGGCACCACCGGCTCAGTATTGGTCACCTCAGATAACCAATTCTCATCTTTTGGGCCTGCTTTCTTTTCAATCTCTTCTTCAGTCGCCATGTTCTTGGTGGACTCAGATTGCCGCGCCCCTTTCATCCACGAAAATACGGGCGGCGAAATTAAATCTTCCAGTCGCTCATCCTGGGTCTCATCCAATTTCTGGATCGTTTTCACCTGATCCTTGATGATTCCCTCCAGCACCGGCAAGAGCTGTGCTGATTTTTGGAGATTTTCGATCGTTTCGCTCAGATCTTTCAACCCAAGCGCCTTCGAGATCTCGTCCAGGACCTCAGCGCTCAAACCGGTCTCACCCTTGGCTTGTGCTTGCTCGGTCGCCTTTGGCGTTTCCTCAACCTTGGCCTGCTTCTGCTCAACACCGGCCTCCTGCAGCTCGGCCTGCTTCAACGATGGTTTCATCGAAAGGGCTGCCACTGCCTTTTCCTTGGAACCCAACAGCGTGGTCAGGTAATCAAGTTGTTCTTCATTCTGTTTCGCGCTCATTACTGCCTCCTTGGAGATATCCGATATGCCAGCATAAGGGTTATCAGCCATATTCACTGCCAGATCGGTCACTTCAAAAATTCGATATTTTGTGATCAGGCGTGGATCCTCAGGGTTTCCCCTGATTCCCCAGCCCGTATGCGACATCCCCAGGTCAAAATCTTTCTGAACGCGCAGCAAACTCACCGCTTCTTCCTCGGTCAGCTTCCCGCTCATCGTCAAAAATCCATTCTTATACCCAACAAAATCGACCGGATGCTCCCTGGCCGTAGTCGGTGCATGGTTCGATGTGAAAACAGGCAACGCTACGTCGCCTCTCTCCTTATTCCACCACTCCACAAACTCCAGGTGCGCTTTCTCCGTTATAATATCGTTGGATCGATCAACAAAGTTATTCGATGGCCACCCAACCCATCGCCAATCACCTTCGGCGTCCTTCTGTATCATCAGCCCAGATTTCCCGCCATCGTCCATCCCCTTCGAGATTCCCAGCTTCATTGCCTCGGCCTGCAGTTCTGGCAGAGATTCCAACGCCTTTTCTGCCTCATCGCCGCCTTTTTCTATCGCCTCGGCCGCTTCTAAGAGGCTTTTCCGCACAAATTCCTTTTTCGGGTAGAGTTTACCCGCATGTTTCTCAACAAAACCCATCTGGCGTGCATCTTTGGCCAGTAAAGCCTCGATTTCCAGCACCTCCACCGGTTTTTCCTTCAGCATCTTGGCGGGCGTATCCATGATTTCCCCAACCCTGTCACCAAAATCATTCCCGGCTTGTTTTATAAAAGTGGCCTTTTCCGCTGGTTCCAGCATCGGATGGTTCACAATATTACTTACCAAATCCTGCACATCCCAGGTCTCTTCTCGGATCAAACCGGCTTTCTTTCTCGCTGCCTTTTGCTCATCAAGCTGATCAAATGTCACCGCCCCGCCTGCCGCCCCCATGCTTGCCATGGGTACAGAATCATATGATTCATGTCCGTTGTAATGCTTCTCCACCCCTTCCACATCATCATCTTCTATGGAATCAGACTCCTTCGCCACAGGGATTTCTTCCTCAGCGGGCAGACCTCCCTCCCATTCCTTCAACTCAAGTGCGGCATCATCTTCATCCAATTCATGCCGTCTTTGCCTTGCAGTTCGGCCCTGATCCCGTCTACGTTTCAATTCTTTTTTACTCGGTTTTTTCTTGGTCATACCAACCTCGGCAATAGACATTTCTTTGCATTATAGCATAATCCAGTCATATGTAATATATTTTCTAGTCAAAAATAATAATTACACCCTCGCGCCTGCTTTCACCGCCTCATCGATATCCTTCGCAAACTGTGGCGCCACCGCCTCAGCCACCGTCTCATCAAACCTTCGTGCCTCAAACCCCGGATGGTTTACAGCCCGTGCCGAGATTGTTCTCCCACTTCTATGTGCCACTCGAGTTGTCAGTTTCCCAGGCAAAGTTGCAGAGCGATAGCCAGGTTTAAAACGTAGGAAACCTCCGCTCCTCGCCGCTATCCTGTGCGGGCGCGCACCGGCATTCACCAATCCATATTGGTCAGCATTCGGACCGCTCGCCCACACCGCAATCGAAAGAAAATTCGTCCTGCTCGTAAATTTCTGCGACCAGCTCGGCTTATTCTTCCACCTGACGGTTGTCTTCTGAAAATTCCGTCGTATATCCGGCCCCGTCTTCGTCCTCAGTGCCCTCTCGATCTGCCTCCGCATGGCAGCCTCATTGATGATCTCATCCGGCACCGTCACATTCATCTTTATACTGACCACTTAGAATAATTCTTTCCACAAAATCCCTGCTTCTACAGTAGCGCTATTTGCACTTAATCCTGCAATCGTAATCGTTTCTCCTGGTGGAAGAATCAATTTGTGAGGAATTAACTTTTCTTGTACACTGTCGTTTTTTCCTGCCAATGGACTTGAATAAATCTCCTTCCCGCCTGTAACAGTATTGCCACTGGTATCAATTTCTACAACAGAGTTTTCAGTATTAATATCACTATATGAAGGTATTCCTCCAAGGGCCGCGTTCTTTACCAAGCGAACATTTCCAAGATTATTAGCACTATTCGCCTCAATTGAAGACCACATGTGCTCTAAAACGATATCAATAAAGTTTGTCTTGGAAGCATATAAACTTTTATTCCTGATCGTCAATATGGCAACCTCTAAAGAAACCGATGTTTTCTGTCTGTTCCCGCTTGAATTGACCGGCTGATGTAGTTCTATAAACGAAGTTTTTCCTTCGACAAAATAGCCATACGATGATGATTTTATGATCAAATTATCGGTAGTAGCCTTATTAGCAACATGGATATGAAAATGAAAATTTGGATTAAAAGTAGAAGGAACAACATTTATTCCCGCATATTTATCTGTGTGAACCAATACTACAGCGCCATTCTGTTTTTCAAAGAAAATCTCAATGGCACCTCCACCAAGGTATTGATATTGGATAAAGAAAACATTTAACTTTGTTTGATCAATAGTTTCCCCGCTTGCGCCTGTCCCATCCAAAGGATCATCCCAATTAGCCAACGGCGTGGTGAATTTTACGTCGTTTCGAAATCTGTGGTAGCCAAAGGTAATCCCATCATAACCTACTACATAGCCATTTTCGAAAGCCGCAGAACTCCCATGCTCATCAGTAATACCGATATATTGCTCTGTTGCTTCAATAGGTGTGGTGAACAATGCTGTGAATCTCATCAGGCCACCTAATCCTGATTTATATCTCGCGTGGCGCACACTTTGCAGCATTGCCGTGCTGGCCGTTGTAACAGATGTTGCGACAACAGCCATTCCCTCCGATTGAGTGATCGTCCCTCCCCCTGAAGTTATCTTACTCATCAAATCAGTATTATCTACTGTATATTCAAAGCTGCCTTGAAATTGCGGGTGTAATTCGGCTGTTCTCAAGTCGCCAAAGGCAGTCAAAGGAAGGCTTATCGTTTCAATATCGCCTATATTCCCAACATTCACATCCACGATCTCGGAAACCACCACATCCAGCTTTTGAGAACCGTCAGAATCGCGAAAATACCCCGCCAAAGGCATCGTGATCTGGCTGTGTAATATCTTCAATGCTTTGGAAACAATACCCATTACTTTATCCTAAATATCTTCTTCAACCGCCCGCCCCCGGTCTCATTCACCTTCCCGCTCGGGTTTCTCTTCCCATCCTCAAGGATCGTATTCCCGCCCCTCGACCCCACAGTTTGCTTATTCTTCTCCTGGTCAATATTCATCTTCCAGAATTCTTCCAGACCGGCAATTTCGCTTTCTTCAAGGATTCCACGGTTCACAAGGCTTCTCGCTGCCGCCTCAGGCGAAAGGATTTTACGGCTCACAGCAATAGCAGCCTCCTCCATCGCTCCCGTGCGTACAGTCTGTCTCTCCAATTCCTCCTGCTCATCCTTATCGTTATAAACTAGCGTATAGCCACGGGGCAAAACCCCATAGTTATGATAAGCCTGCACCTTCTTAAGCATATAAACAGCCGGGCTCTTCCCGCTCGTCTTCCTATGCAAGATCATGCTCTGCTCACTGCTCCCGATATTCCCGCCCGGCAGGGGTGCAAATTCCTGATAATCCACCCCAAAGGCCAGCGCCAAACCCGCAATATACCATTCCATCTCCTGGCCCAGGTCAAAGCCATCCGGCAAATTCGCCAGGTTGATCGTCGCCACACTCACCGGCTTCTCCGGGTCCAGCGAAGCGATCAAGGCAGGCATGATAAATCGGATCTGCCCCTGGTTATTCGCCTCCTCCTGTCCCCGCGCCATCTCATCCTTGATATCCTGCCTCCCCACCCCGGATACGAAATTTATTTCCTTGAATTGCCGTCCGCTGATCTTCTCATCCTTGAAGATCTCAATCGAGCGCATGATCTGCGCCATTCGTAAGGCCCGTGTCACACTGCAATGCCCCACCCCATGCATGCTCTCGATTGGTGAGGGGAAATCAGATGACACGATCACCGAATACCAGGGCATTTTATGGACTTTTCCGTTTTTATCGGTATAAAACACAGGAGTTTTCGGATCGCCCGTGCGAACGCATTGCGCGGCATCCAGGTGCGCGATCCCGATCACCGGTGCCTTCTCATTCTTGAACTTACTCGCCCCATCAATTCCCGGATCCCGGATCAACTCCTCAAACCGACCATTATCCTGAGAATACAAATCCTGGCACCCACCCATCTCATACGGTATCCACCCGATCTCCTGCCCGGCCGGTCCGATCGCCGCATCCAACATATCCGTCAATATCTGCACGATCTTTGGGTTCGGCCCCTGGATCTCCTTATCCATCGTCGCCCGTTGTGAACACACACTCGCCAGTGCCCCTGCCAGGTAAGTCTCTGAAGGCCAAAAATCCCGCAGTTCCTTATCCCGCCTCACCACATTCTTCCCCCAGGGCGTGATCGCATCCGCAGCCGATCCCAGCGTCCAGGTAAACAGATTCGTCCCACCGCTCCAATCCATCCCATCTGCCTTATCAAACTCCTGTACAGAGCCCTTGATTGCCTCCTCGGGGAATTGATTCTCCGGTGTTAATTGCGGTGGTCTGCCTTTTGTGGGTTTTTCAGCCATCTTTTACCTTCTTTTGAAGAAATAACCTTGAATAACGCCTGTTTCAACGCCTTCTATGTCCGTTTCTTCCACAATTTGCACGATTCCCGTGCGTTTCTCCAGCCAGGAGCGCACTGGAGGCCGTAATTTGTAAATAAATGCCGCCCAGCGTGAAAATTTCGGCATATCGTTCAATAACTGCACCTCTGGCGCGCAATCTGCCAGATGGATGTATCCTCTCAGATGATAAAGCATCTCGCCACACCCTTTTCCGCATTTCTTGCAGATCAAGCCCTCATCCCGCGTCGTTCTCGCGCCGATGATCGGCTGCTCCAGCATCACATTCAGTTGCGTTCCGCAAATATTCCGGCGCCCGGCCTTTATCTCATGCGTCGGATGGCAAAACGGACACATCAACGCGATTCCCGTCTTCATCTGCACCGGTATCGGTGCCAATCGCCTCATCTTGATAAATCTCTTCCTCTTCTTTTCGCTCATTTCTTCCTCTTAGCTCAAATTCAACCTGATCAGCTCCCTTGTCCCCATCGCTGCGCACACCGCAAGGTCATTATGCAGCCTTTCAGTTCGCTTCACGATCCTGATCTTCCTGTCCTCAGTATCCACCTTCGCATCCGCATTCTGGATGTGCTCGGTTAGCCCAACCTCACCTCGATGCCAGAACCGCCTCTCCCGTATAAAGGTCTGCAGCATGCTGTCACCGATCAGTCGTTCATTCCCCTGCGGAAAGTCTCTGAAAAACGCCAAACCTTCCTGGAACAACTTCGAGCAAAAAAAGTGGAGCTGGTGTTGATCATAAGCCACTTCCACCACATTATACTCTGAAAGTAATCGCCTCACTTCCAGTTCCGGCCCTGGGTCATTTGGCGTCCCTGTATAATCGATCTTCCCATCCCCTCCCTTTGGAGGTTCCCACTTCTCTGCATATAGTGTCAGCACCTCGTCAGGGAATTCAGGGTGCAGGCATCCCAGCCACACCCCAAAGCATGCCCCGGATACCGCCGCATCCAATGCCATCACCACCGGCCAGGTTTCCTTGCAAAATGGCCGCTTATAGGCCTCCACCTTGTCCGGTCTCGGTACCCACTTCGGCCATTCCTCCTCTGTCCGTTCGCAGGCATTCCACCACGCGATCGGCACAAAGGTCTCCGTCGAGCTCACCCACTGATTCCTGTGCATCCTCTGGAATTGGAGCGGGGGCATCGTAGCCGCTTCCGCAGCATAATATTCCTTCGTTTGCCACGGGTTCCTTGGCAAAGTATTCCACATGCATAGCATCCTTGCCTTCTTGTTCACATACAATTCCAGTGGCGCCGGTTGCCCCTCCGTCACATCATAAAGTCTATCCGGCCACAGCAGTTCCCCATCCTTCACCCCCGTCTGATACAGGGAATACAAAAGCTCAGATTTACCCGTGAACCCGGCATACGTTTCCACCCACCGGAAGGATTGCCCGTGCTTTGTCGGGCTCAAGGTCATCTCGGCCCACATATCGTTTTTCGCCTTCTCGTTGACCCCCCATAATTCAGACCAGGTGACTTGGTCTGCATTCGACCCCGCCTCACCGCTCGGGTCGATCGGGATCGCCTCGATCGTGCTCCCGTTTGGCAGCGATATCTCATACCCACTCATCCGGTAATCCCTGTTCTTCTTCGGGTTCGTCTTCGGGTTTAATATCAGCGATCGCCGCACATACCGACTCACCCGGCTGTTGGCCTGCTTCAGGTCATTCGCCACAATATAGAATTCCCCCCACTCCACCGTGTGCGCCCGCGCCAGGTTCACCGCCGCCGAAATCGTGCTCTTGATGCTCTTCTTGATATCAGACCAGATGATGATCGAATATTTATAATTCCCATCCTCATCCCTGCTCAAAGCCTCATACAATGCATCCCGCTGGTAGGGTTGTAATTTCAAATGACCCTTCAAAACAGGGTCTTTTTTTGTCTCAGGGATAAAGAATTCCTTCTCTATCCATGCCACAGGGTCCTTATATAGTTCAATTTTTTCTGTTGCATCGCCCAGCTTTTTAGCCAGGTCTCTCACCAATGAGTTTTGTAAGCTCATATTGATACCTCTTCAGCTTTGCCGGATCTTCCTCGATGCTCAATATCACTGCCAGGATATCTTTTACCATCGAATACGCATCCTCCGCCGTGATCATCGCATGCATTTCCTTTAATATCTTCACTTCGGCTTCCTTCAATTCCTTATCCAGTCGCAGCACATCAAACATCTGCTTCCAGGATGCATAATCATGATAAGCCTTTTCAAATTCTAAATCAATCAGTTTTTCTATGGCCGGAACCAAAGCTGGATCCCCTATCTGTGCCAATCTCAGTTCTTTCCACAGTTTATTCAAATTCGCCAAACGATTCGGCGCCTGGTTCGTATCGATTCTATCAACCAGTTCCAATATACGCCTTTGCATAAGGTCAATTGAATTTCGGGTTGATAAATAAACCCCACTCTTCATCAATTCATTTTTCTTCGCCGCCAACCTGGTGATCTGGAAGGAGGAACCACTGCCCGTGCTCAAACCACGCCCCGGGCCATAATAACCCTTGCTTGGATTAGGTCCACCATGCACCTCACAACCCTTATACCCGGCCACAGCCTGCTTTCCGCAATTCCTGCTTTCCCCGCACTCCGGGCATGGATTAGTCCTGTCATGCTGCTTAAAGCGCCTCTCGCATTCCCTGCAGGTCGTGCGCAGTCCGTTGCAATCCACATTATTCCCTCAAAGCCTTCGCTATCGCGTGGCAAACCGCCAGATGCACATCCTCCTGCACCGTGATATCCGGATCCTCAGCGCAAATCAAGACACATTCACTGCTTTTTATAGTATCAGATTTCAGAACAATATCGCTTTCCATTGGCTTATCCCCCGTCAAGATAATCAACCGCTCTCCCCACCAATGAGCAGCCTCCACCACATTCTCCGAATTCCCGCTGCACGAGATCACCACCAGCACATCCTGCGGCCCATGCAATCCCAACAATGGATTCTTGAACATATTCTCCCACCCATCATCGTTTCCATATGCTGTGATAGTTGGCACCATCCCGGGCAGTGCAATTGCCCTGATTCCCGCCATCTTCAGCAGGTCATTCGAAAAATGCTCCGCTGTCGCCGCACTCCCCCCGTTCCCGATCACCCACACAAACCCCTTATCCTCTTTGGCTTTGCGCAATAGTCCGATCGCATTCTCCACCTCAACCTTATCGACCTTCTCCAGCGCCCTGGCCACACCCTCAAAGTGTTTTCTTGCTTCCTCTTTGATATCCATGCCCCCAATTATACTTTATCTTATTTTTTTATCACCTGAATGGGCGCTTCACAATAAACGGATAATTCAATTGCAGTCGCAACCGCATCTTTGGCGCTATGACCAAGATGAAGCGCGGCAAGTGCGAAATCCATCCCTGCGCCAATTGCCTCATACGATGCAACAGAGGCAATAAACCAATGGTTAATATAAAAGACAATCCCGTCGAGGCCGATAAAATAGGAATTTTCAATTTCACTCTGGTCAGTGCGCTTCTTCTTCCAAGATGAAAACTCACCCCAAAATTCTAACATTCCCTCTTCAGTGGCTGCTGCTGGCTGATGTGTTTTTGAAAAGATCTGCAATAAACTACTCTCTTCTGCCAGGCCAACAGAGCCGATCACCATATTATTAACTTCAACCAATTTCGAGCGATTGATGTTATTTTTTGTTTGGGTTGATCCGCGCACAGAGATGGAATCTGCGGCTATTTCATAGCCATCTTTTGTTATCTTGCAAGCAATAATACTCATTACTCCTCCATCCCCACAAACAAATGCCCTGGCACGACCAGTACATTTGGTCGAACGACCAGTCCCGCTGGTCTAACAAAATCCTTATCTATCTCCTGGGGGCACACATCCACCGCATCAGGCGCTCTTCCATACTTCGCCTCATAAAACTCCACCGCCTTCTTTACCTTCGTCCCTAGCGATTCATTGCTCCCGTTATACCAAAGCATAAAATCATCGTTCATTTCACCACCTCGAATTCAACCACCCACACCCATGGGTTTTCTTCCCATCCAAATCCCCGCTTTGCATTGATAGAATCCCATAATTCAGCAAACCATATCCGTGCATGGTCGTGAGCCAATGTCTCATCTCTGTGGAAAGGGGCACCTTCAGCAATAATATTATCCAAAGTTATTTCCTGCACCCGCTCCACCCGCACGTCCTTCACCCTCAGCGTAATCCGGCTTACCCAACGCGGCATATGTATTGATGGTCGCCAACGTGTGGGAAACGGTTGATCACCAATCTCATAAATATCACTGTCCTCATTTAATTTAATGCCATCTTTTTCGCAATCTTCAGCGGATTGGATCCACATGCGCTCATACCAATCCTCAATACCTGACTCGTAGCCATCCGAAGTCTCTTCTCTGGTTTTCCCATCTTGATATTGGATCGTTATCGGTTCACCTTCGTGCCAGCTCCACACTCGCCACATCTCCCGCACCCACAGCAGGTCGCCTGACTGGCCGTAAGGACACTTGACTTTAGAGCGCGTTATAACTTTTCTCTCACTATCTTCGTATGGTTGCCAGAAATTTTCAATGACACGCACCCATTCCCGAGCAAATCTTTGGTAAAAACCAACAGGGTACCCTTTAGGAGGTTTATTCACCCGCCTCGTCTGCGTCTTCCTCCCCTCCAATACCGCTTTCACCATCTCTGTGTTGAACAAAACTGATCTCTTTGCCATGCCTTACTCCTCATTTAATTTCGCATAGTCATTAACATCTTAGGGTATTACTGATTACATCGCTCAAAATAAATAAACCGACTCACCCAGCCCTCTCTCGTATCCTATCTATCAGTGCCGTCGTCATCGCCTCCAAGTGAAAAAAGCCTGCGGCCACATATCCCCTCCGCACCACATACAATTTCTGGATCTGCGTCCTCGGCGCCAACACCGAATCACTCGCCGCATCAAATAGCCTCCCCAACCTGCCAATCTCCGCGATCCTTGCCTGCTGCACCTTTGACCCCTTCGCCTTATGCACCGTCACCTGCAGCCCCGGCTTCGTATTATTCCGAGAATATGCCCACGGCGAATTATCCGACATCACACCAACCCGTGTAATTCTGCTTCCGTCTCGATACTCAGCTCCTCGGCCCGCTCCGGCGTAATCCCCTTCCCCTTCCTGAAATCGGCGATCGGCCACTTCAGCACCTTCACCCCCGTGCTGTGGACCCACACCACCAAAGATATCGCATTCCACTCAGCGTTCATCGTCAACCGCCCCGGCTGGTGAGGGCTGAAATCACTCCACACCAGGTTGTGCTCCACGGTTTTCACCTCGGCCAGCACCCGCCGCCCATCACTCAGGATCCCATCAATATCAGCAGATACTTTTTTTAGATATCTAACGCGACCGCGAATCACAGTTTTCGGGGTTGCGATTTCCTGGACCATATGGACCCCCAACCGCCCCAGCACCCCCGCCGCCAGCGATTCCCCCGCCTTCCCAATCCTGCTACTGTTCGTCATCATTCACCTGGAATGTCATTGGGATACGGACAACTTCAAAGCGATCTGAATCGTCCAGCATTTCTTCGAGATGTTTTCCGCAGCTTTCTGTATAATCATCTGGCCCTCCGCCCGAATAAATAATATATTCAGCACTTTCACTCACATTGTCACTTCGTATGACTGAAAATCCCTTGTAATAATTCATAGTCACTATAGAAGAATATAACGCTGTTTTATCGATTCGTCCCCATTTTGGTTTGTATGTCTCTAATTTTCCTTCTATCAGATATATTATATTGTGGTTCGCTAAGTTTACATTTTGTAAACGGAATGAGTGCGAATAACATC
>SDBT01009961.1_pt1 | contig 15386 bp, 10 predicted proteins | sample 2277101 | NCBI WGS metagenome assembly SDBT01 (sample SAMN10404973, study PRJNA504765) | marine sediment metagenome | isolation source: marine sediment core GS10_PC15, 103 cmbsf | place: Arctic Ocean: Southern Knipovich Ridge | collected 2010 | reverse complement strand
CGATTTCGTATTTTTTGAATGCCATATGAAAAGACTATCTATTGCTGACATAACTTGAGAAATATGTTGAGAAAGCTCTAAATCTGGATGATGATGAGATTTCAGATTTGTCATAAAAACATCAATACCTTACCACTAACTTTATAAGCTTGTTCTGCATTTTTTACTGGAATTGTCATTGCATCACGCTCCATAAAATAAGTGCAATGTGAGAAAATTCTGTCAGATGTAAGAGATCGTGGTACCCTAATTGAATGAATTGCCAATTCTTTTTCTATTATCAGATCAAAGTCCAGTATAGCGACATCCTTCTGAAAAACAGATTGAATATCATAAGAGCCTTTTGGCAAAGGGGAGCTTTCATCGCTACTAAGATAGTCAATATTTGCCATCATTTCTGATAAACCAAGAGAAGGATGGAAATGCCATCTTCTATTTATTAACCGCTCTTCAAGTTCTGCCTTATAGGGTTCTGGAATTGAAAGAAAGAGGATTGGTTCGTTTTATCGGGCTGTCCGGTCACAATAGAAAATTGTTTCCGGAACTCGGGAAACAGGGAAATTTTGATCTGTTTCATGTTCGATATAACGCGGCACACAGGGGAGCTGAGACCGAAACTTTTCCTGTTCTGGATGAAAAAAACCGGCCGGGGATTGTATCGTTCACTGCGACCCGAATGGGACAGCTTCTAAACCCTAAAAAAATGCCAAAAGGTGAAGCTCCGCCGACTGCGGTTGATTGTTACCGGTTTGTGCTTTCTAATTCGTCGGTGGACATCTGTATGATCGGTACAAAAAACAGCGATCAGATGAGAGAAAATTTAACCACACTCGATAAAGCACCAATGAGCAAAGAAGAACTGGATAGAATGAGAAAAATTGGTGATTATATCTATATGAAATGACTGTTTGATGCAGCGAAGCTGCTTGTGAAACGTCAAACGTGAAACGTGAAAAGTGAAAATCTACAGCACATAGGCCGAACGTTTTTCGCCCTGCGTTATGAATTAACCGGATAAAAGAAAACCATTTTGGAGGATAATTTTATATGCAAAACACACTAATGACCGGATTGGGGCGGTATATAATTAATGTCCCGCCGTTTTTGTGGGAAAAACAGATTTATAAAGCTAAAGAAAAATTTGAAAATGAGTTCGGATACCTGTCAAAAGAACATCGTTTAGTTCATCATTTTGTGGTTAAAGAACTCCCGTTTCACGGAAAACCTCTAGCTCCGGAATATATAGCGGAAAAGTTAGGATTAGCCGTAGATCAGGTTAATATCCTCCTGGATAACCTGGAGAAACGAAAAACTTATCTATACCGGAATAGTGATAAAAGTGTGGTATGGGCATATCCTGTGACTGTGGAAAAAACACCCCACCGCGTCACCTTTGATTCCGGTGAGCAATTGTATGCCGCCTGAGCGGTCGACGCGATTGCGACACCCTTCGTGCAAGGGCGCTTAAGAGAAAAAGAGTTGTCGGTGGTGGTTAATACCGAATGTGCTCACTGTTCCCAACCGATTGAAATTGAGATAAACAGTAATCTTGATTTTAAGAAAAAAGATACCGGTTGTGAGCTGATGGTATTTGTACCTTCGGTAGATCTGTTAAAACTTAAGGACGACAGTATTATCGATGGATTCTGAAGAAAAGCAATATTCTTCTGGTCAGAAGAACATGCAAAAGAATATCGTAAACAATCCCATAGAGTACGTGGCGCATATTTTACGGTTGAACAAATTAAAAAAATGACAAAAATTATTCAAAGTGCCATATTTGGATTTGAGCAAAAAGATTAACCGCGAAAGTCGCGAAAAACGCGAATGATATGAAAAACACAGAAAACACGGATTACACCGACGACACCGATTTTGAATGACCTGAAAAACATGATTTAAGCGGAACAAAAAACATGTTTTTACGTTGATAAAGTTAATCTGTTTTAAAATTAAACCTTGCAGATCATGAAAAATAAAAATGTAAAAAACTTCCTTTTTAACTCCTTTTTTATCATTGTCACTTCATTTTATTTAGTCAAGTTTGAAAGTGATATATTTACAGCTTATGATGAGTGTGATTCTCCCAGATTGACAAATATTGAGCTTATTTTATATTCTCAGCCAGGCAGTAGTTTAAAGCTTACCAAATATCTTAATTCAATAAAACCTGAAAATTTTGAAAATAAGATTTCTCCGTTTAAAAGCTTTGCTATAAACAAACGGGCCTTGATATTTTCTTCATTATATTTTTATCACCCAATCCCGAATGGGATACAACCATTTTCACCGGGCCGACAAATATTATCCGTTCTCCAAAAACAAAATATTTTGCACCAATCCTCAGAAGACGAACCACCCTTTAAACAGTTGTTATCAGACTGATTAAAAGCATCTCCCGGTTAGCACTCTTTTTTTTATTTGAAAAGCCAAAATTGAAAGAGACTTTTCCATTTCACGTTTCACTTGTGACATTTGAAGTGCTTTTATAGGCTGCTTTATTAAAATATATGTTTAAGGGAAAAAACCATGACCAATAAAAATATAAATACAAAGTTAAAACGACTCTATAATCGTCTGAATGGTTCTACAATCGAGTATGATCTGAAATCGTATTATAAAATATTGGATAAGATCAAAAAGCATGGAACAAAATTACAGCACAAAACTGATAATAAACTCAAACAGATTTCTAAAAAATTACGAAAAAAAGCTCAACAACAGGATCCTATTGCAAACGATCTGTTAATTGAATCATATGCTCTTGTCCGTGAAGTCGCAGGCCGTGTATTAAAATTATATCCTTATGATGTCCAGGTTATCGGCGGTATTGTGATGTCCCGGGGTAAACTTGCCCAAATGGAGACCGGTGAGGGTAAAACGTTAACCGCTCTGTTTCCCGTATATCTTCATGCGCTGGCAGGAAAAGGGCTGCATGTTCTTACTTTTAATGATTATTTAGCCCGCCGTGATGCCTTATGGATGGGTCCTGTTTATAAATTTTTGGACTTAAGGGTCGGTTATGTTCAGGAGGGTATGAGTATAACCCAACGGCAAAAAGCTTATGGGGCAGATATTACCTATCTCACAGCAAAAGAGGCGGGATTTGATTATTTACGTGATAGCCTGAGTTATGACAAAAAAGCGATCGTCCATAGGAACTTCAATTATGCCCTCATTGATGAAGCAGATTCAATTCTGATCGATGAAGCCCGAATTCCACTTATTATTGCCGGTGCAGCTGATGATTTTTTAGCAGATACCTACAGGTTAGCTGATCTTGCACGAAAATTAGAAAAAGGGATTGATTTTGAATTTGATGAATACGCCAGAAATTATTTTTTAACTGATTATGGGGCAAATCGTGTCGAAAAAATTTTGAATTGCGGTAATCTATATGCTAAAAAGAATGTAAATCTGATAATCCGGTTAAATTGTGCTATTCATACGGAATTTTTGCTGCGTAAGGATGTGGATTATATCGTTCGTGATAATAAAATTGAATTGGTGGATGAATTTACCGGTCGTATTGCCGATAAACGCCGTTGGCCGGACGGACTTCAGGCCGCCCTCGAAGCTAAAGAAAATATCGCCATTCAATCCAAAGGGAATATTTTGAACTCAATTACACTTCAGCATTTTCTAAAACTTTATCCAAAGGTCTGTGGCATGACTGCAACAGCTCAACCGGCGGAAGAAGAATTCCGGCATCTTTATGGCCTGGATATTGTGGTCATTCCTCCAAATCGACCGTGCATTCGAATTGACCACATAGATTTTATATTTAAATCCAAAGCTGAGAAGAACGAGGCGCTAATTTCTGAAATTATTAAAGTCCACAAAACCAAACGCCCCATACTGGTAGGCACCGGAAGTGTTGAAGAATCGGTTAAACTTGCTGAAGAATTGTTTAAAAACGGCATAAAAAACCGTGTACTTAATGCTAAAAACGATGAAGATGAAGCTCAAATAATAGCTCAGGCCGGCAGGTTGGGCAATGTCACAATTTCTACAAATATGGCGGGCAGGGGAACCGACATCCGCCTGGGCGCCAGGGAAAAAAAAGAAAAACGTTCCGTGACAGCTTTAGGCGGCTTGTATGTTATCGGCACCAACAAACATGAAAGCCGGCGGATAGATCAGCAACTTCGGGGACGCGCCGGACGACAGGGTGATCCCGGTTCCTCCCGCTATTTTACCAGTTTCGAAGATGATCTGTTGGTTAAATATCGAATAGCTGATCTGCTGCCCAATATTGTTCTGGAGGATATTCAGGGAGGAAGGATAGATAATCCGATTGTCAAAAGAGAAGTGGATCGTATCGGGCGAATTGTTGAAGGACAAAATCTGGAAATAAAAAAAACGCTTTATAAATATTCTATGCTGATTGAAAAACAACGGCAAATTGTTTTTGACAGACGTAAAACTGTTCTGGATAAAAATAATTCAGCAGAATTTTTTAAATTATATTCGATAAACAAGTTCAATAATTACCATGCTTTAATAGGAAAAGAACAATTATCTGTTGTGTGTGAAAAAATAATATTGTACTGTATTGATAGATTTTGGTCCTTTTACCTTGCTGAAATTGCTGATATTCGCGAAGGAATTCATTTAAAACGAATTGGCGGCCAGGTGCCATACATCGAATTTCAAAAAATATCAGTAAAGATGTTTTCCGAATTATTAGAGGATTTGGATAAAAAAATGCTCGAAATTTTTAATAAGATCAAAATCAAAGATAAAACGATCGATTTGGAAAAACATGGCTTAAAAGGGCCTTCGGCTACCTGGACCTATCTGATAAACGATAATACTTTTGAAAATATACTCGGATTGCAATTTGCCGGCAATATCGGTATGTCTATCGGCGGGGGAATGTTGGGACCGTTGATGGTTATATCTCAATTATTACGGAAGCTGGGCAGGAAAAAGAAAAATCGGAGGTCAAACACTGGCTAAAGTTGAAAAAAATGAAATATCCAGCCCCAACGAGGCGAAAGCATGTAGCCCCCGCTAGAGTAATAGCCGGGCACGCGGGGTGTAAACCCCGGGAATAGTCAAAAAAAGTAAAAGCCCCAACGGGGCGAAATAACATAGCCCAGGGCATCGCCCTTGTACTGGAGCAATAACGGGGTAGATGAAGTGGTGATCTACGGTATTTGGTGGATGACCGCCTACGATTTGAAAGATGGATCGCAGCGATGGTCGGTGCCGGGCCTTACCGATGAACCGTGTATCACGCCGGTGACCGGTGAGGGAATGATATTTACTACTTCCTATAATATGAAAAACAATCCTGAGGTAATCGGACTTCCGGAGTTTGACCAGCTTTTAAAGGAGTATGATAAAGACAATGATAATCAACTGACCCGGGAAGAGATTTTATCTAATAAAAGTATTTTATCACGCTACGACGCTGACGGGGAGGGTGACCATCCGTTACGGGGCTTTTTCAGGTATTTAGATGTGGACACCAGCGGCAAAATCACCGTTAAGGAGTGGGCTAAAATGATCTCATTTCTTAATAGCTTTAAGCAGGAAAATGCCCTGATGGCAATTCGACCCGGTAGCGATAAAAATTCTGAACCGGAAGTGGTATGGAAGCATAACTACGGTGTACCGGAATGTCCTTCGCCGTTGTATTATAATGGACGGGTTTATATGGTAAAAAACGGCGGGATTGTTTCATGCCTAATCGCTGAAACCGGCGAACTGAAATATCAGGATAAACTCCGGTCCGGAGGACCTTACTATTCGTCTCCGGTGGTAGGAGACGGGAAAATATATGTTGCTTCGACACGGGGTATCGTGACGGTTTTCCAACCCGGAGACGACCTGAAAGTTCTGGCACGAAACGATCTGAAAGAACGAATCATGGCAACTCCCGCCCTGGTCGACGGCAAAATTTACGTAAGAACCGACAAAAATCTTTATGCGTTTGGTCTGAACGGTAATTGATTTAATTGTCAATTTATTTCCCCTCCTTTTTTCAAGAGCTTGTCCTGCTTGCCCGGCTATTACTCTAGCGGGAGCTTTGTCGAAGGAAGGGGTTAGGGGAGGTAGCTCTTTTCCTGGAATGTCCGAATATTCACCTCCCGCAAATTGCAGATAAAAAGAAATATGCATCCGTATGGAGTGATTATGGAGTGCAGCATCAGTGATGCTGCAAAAACGTCAATATTATTCCCATAGTCTATCATTACTCATTCCCTTTTTAAAAACTTTACTACACCCACCAATAAAAAACCCTGCATAACAGATTATTTATAAATAAATTATAAAACAGCTCAAAATAATTCTTCAAAAATTATGGCATAAAAAAAACATTTATATATTAATTTATATGTAGAAAATAACTAGTTTAAAAAGAACATAATTTTTCATTAAGAGGGAAAAAAATGGACAGCTATACTTCATCAATTAAGAGCCATTACGGTCAACCTGACCTGGATAAAAATATTTTAAATGCTTATAAAAAAAATGGCAAAAATATCAATGAATTAAAACGTGATGATATCGCCTCATTTGATGAGTTCCATATCAGGGGACGTGAAGCGACCAGAGATCTGGCTTTTTTGGCCGATTTAAGAAAAAATATGACTGTGCTTGATCTGGGCTGTGGTGTCGGCGGTCCGGCGAGAACATTAGCAGCAGAATATGGCTGTCTGGTGACCGGAATTGACCTGGTTGAAGAGTATTGCCAAACGGCAGAGATGTTAACGGAGATGGTGAATTTGAGTGACAGTGTAAAATTTCGCCAGGGGAATATATTGGATATGCCATTTGAAAACAGCAGTTATGATGTGGTTTGGTCGCAACATATTACCATGAACATTGAAGATAAAGATAAACTGTTTAAAGAAGTTTACCGGGTTCTAAAACCGGAGGGCTTTTTTGTTCTGTATGAAATATGTAAAGGTTCAATTTCACCGATATTTTTCCCGGTTCCATGGGCCGGTGATCAGGCGATCAGCTTTTTAGAGGATACGACAACATTCCGCCGGATGTTAGAAAAAAATGGTTTCAGCAAAAAAAAACTGGGTCGATGTCACCAATCCTTCATTACAATGGTTCAAAAATTTGGTGGCAACAATGGCTGACCGGTCAAAGGATTCCTCCACTCCTTTAGGTTTAAATTTGTTGATGGGAAAAACCACTCCTCAAAAAACCGGGAATGTCGTAACCAACTTAGAAGAAGACCGGATCAGAGTAATTCAATGTGTGATGCAAAAACCTGAGAATTCATAAATTGTAAATACAAGAGGGAATTTTTATTTTTTCTTTAATCTTTCCTGCCCGATGCGCTCTTTGGCGGGAATCTTGCTTGCCCGATGAGCTATATAGGGGGTTTCTTAATTTTTTATTCTGTGAAAATCTGTGAAAATCTGTGGTGAAATTTCTTTAATCTTTTACCTCCGTGGCGGGAATCTCCTAACCGTTAAACCCTGAACCCGGAACCTTTTTTATCTCATTCATATTTCAGCGAATTAACCGGATTTGAATTAGCAGCTTTAATTGATTGATAACTTACTGTCAACAGCGAGATAAACAGGGCAATGCCGGCCGATAACATAAAAACCGAAAACCCCAGGTTTGTCCTGAAAGCAAAATTTTTCAACCAATTATCCATTAAAAAATATGCTGCCGGCCAGGCAATCAGATTTGCGATCAGTATCCACTTACTGAATTCTTTATATAGCAGCATCAGGATACCTGAAACGGAAGCACCTAACACTTTTCTGATCCCGATCTCTTTTGTTCTTTTTTCAGCCATAAAAGATGCCAAACCGAATAAGCCGAGGCTTGAAATAAATATCGCTAATATTGTGAAGTAAAGAACAATTTTTCCGATACGTTGTTCACCCCGGTAGAGACCTTCCAGTCTATCATCTAAAAATCTGCTCAGAAAAGGATATTCGAGAGAATATGCCTGCCATTTTTTTTCAATAAAATCTATAGTAGCCGGCATGTCGGCGGATTTTATTTTTACACACACATAGTTGCAATTTTGAGGGACTAATAATATAACCAACGGTTCAATTTGAGAACGTAAGGAGCGAAAGTGATAATTTTTTACCACACCAATAATTGAGGGCATATATTCATCTCTGCCAAGGCGTTTTCCTAATGGAGACTCCATGCTGATCGCCTTAACTGCCGCCTCATTCAAAATAATAGCATTTGAGGTATCGGTAGTAAATTTTTTTGAATAGGATCTCCCTTGTGCCATTTCCATATTAAATGTCTCAAAATAATCATAATCGACAAAAACAGCGCGCATCAATATTTCATCATCCGGATTTTTTCCGTCCCAATCCCACAGGCTGTTTGAAAAAGAATAACCCGAGGTCGGCAAATTTGAAGTTGCGGTGACCTTAACAATATTGGGATTTTGCAGCAGTTCATTTTTTACCGTTTCAAATTTTTGCCCGAAACCTCCCCGCATAACTATAGTAAGGATTTGCTCCTTTTCAAAACCCAGCTTTTTATTTTTCATGTAATTTAGTTGATTGTATACTACTAATGTTCCGATGACCAGCATTATTGACAATGAGAATTGGGTAACGACCAGAACCCTTCTTAAAATGGAAGCACTGCCTCCTGCTCCCAAGTTAAATTTTCCGGTTAAAATTTTTACCGGTTGAAAAGATGACAACAGTATTGCCGGATAACTCCCCGATATAATACCGGTCAAAAATGTTATTACAGAAAAGATCAGTAATATTTGAAAGTTGTCTGACAGTCCTAAACTAATCTCTTTTCCTGCTAAGGTGTTAAAAGCCGGTAACAGAAGTTTAATGCATAGAGCTGAAATAAACAGGGAGATAGAAGCTATAAGTAAAGCTTCACTATAGAATTGTTTAATAAGGTCTTTTCTAATCGCGCCGACGACTTTTCGCATCCCGACTTCTTTTGCCCGGTTACCTGCCCTTGCCGTGGCCAGGTTCATAAAATTTATACAGGCAATTAATAAGATAAAACATGCTATAATAAAAAAGATTCTCACATATGTGATATCGCCATGCGCCATGTCAAAATCATAATTTGAATATAGGTGGATACGTTTTAACGGCTGCAATGTTAGCTTGACATTTTCCTCTAAGTTCGGTTTGTCGTCCAGATAGTTTGAGATTTTATTAATGACACTTTCACCGGGTATACCGTCCTGAATTTGAACATAAGTTCTGAATTGACTGTTTTGCCAAACATCCACTGTATAGTTCAATTCTCTGCCAAAAATAAAAGGAATGATAAAATCGAACTGTAAATGGGAATTTGTTGGGGTGTTTTTGAAAATTCCGGTTACGGTAAAATCAAATCGACCATCGGCATTAATGGTTTGTCCTATCGGATTTTGATCGCCGAAGTATTTTTTAACCATATCCTCAGATAAGAGTATCGAACGGGGATCTTTCAAGAAGCTTTTGGGATCTCCCTGAATCAGCGGAAAGGAGAAGATCTCAAAAAGAGAAGGTTCGGCCAAACCAACTATTTCATCGAATTTCTTTTCACCATTGCGGAGCTGAAAACGGCGCCCTGTGATTCGCACCGTATTTTCTATTTCTGGAAAATCTTTTTTAAGAGCCTGACCCAGAGCGCCCATATTAATTGCCCAGGAGGGCTTGTGATCACTAAATTGAATATCCTGAATGACTCTATAAATATTATCGCCATTTTCATGGAATCCATCGTAGCTAAGTTCGTCCTGTACCCATAACAGGATTAGAATACAGCAAACCATTCCGATAGTGAGTCCCGCTATATTAATAAAGGAATAAACCTTATAGTTTTTAATATTCCTTAAAGCGATTTTTAGATAATTGGCAAACATAATAGTACTCCAATAAACTGTGTTTTTTATTACTGTAGGAATTGTTTTAAATATTTGAGACCAAAGCCACCATTTTGCTTGAATTTTACCATAATCTTTTGCGTAGTGTTGGTACAACTCATCAAAATCACCAAAAAGCGCCTGATGATCGTATTTATCGATAAGCAATTTTAAAATAAAAAAAGTAATTTTGGGTGATTTGGTTTTCATCTATTTGATCTATGTGTTTTTTTATTAGTATATTTATTCCACAAAACTAACATTCAACATTTTCTGCAATGAGCGCTTAATGATGGGAAAAGTATAACTTCAAGTTATCTCAAAGTAGATTCTTCCCGCCAGTGGTCGGGCACGGCTCTGCGTCACGACTGAAAACCGTCGTTCGCTCAGAATGACCACTTTGGTTGTATGATTAGTCATCCTGCGCGCTCAAAATCTTTTTAATTTTTAATTTGTCATTTTGCATTTTAATTTTTGATTTTTACATTTTCTCAACTAGATATTTAAGCAATTATACTTTTTGGCTATTTCTAAACATCAATAGACTGCATTGAAATAAAACAACCTAGTCGTTCTCAGCGGCGAAATCTGAAAATCCATCCCAAATTCGGTCATGGACTTTTTTGGATTTGGCCAATTCGTTTTTACCGGTCTGAGTTAATTGATAATATTTTTTTCTCATTCCGCCACGGACCGCCGTAGGTTCGCCGATTTTTGAACTCAATAATCCTCGTTTAGTCAACCGGTCCAAAGCAAAATAGACCACTCCCACCTTAACCTTAATCTCAGTGGTTTTTTCAAGCTGCTGATAAACACTGACACCGTAAGCCTGATCTTTCAGTCCGCGAACGGTTAATAAAATCTGATCTTCTAATTTGGTAAGCATCTTTCACTCTTATTTATTCATAATTCATGAAAATATACGGCTCAGTCTATCTTATTGTTTCATAAATTATGAAATAATTGTATTTGTTAGATGGAGATAGCAATAACTGAACTGTTATGTTGCCAGGAACGTGGAAAAAAAGTAAGTGAATAATTTAATTTATAGTGTTGTAAAAAAAGTTGTTTTTTTGAGAAAAAATTATTTAATTAAAGCGATTTATCTATTCAAAATTTCATTTTAGACGAACTAATTAAGTCATTTGCAGCTCTTTTATGCCGTCAGAATATCCATGTGGATAGCCTGTTTTTGTAAAAAGATAATTTTATGAATAAAGAAAAGATACTATATAGCATCATTTGTGTCTTATCAATTGTTTTACTTTTTTCGGTTTTGAAAAATTATGGCAATTATGTTGATCAATCAATTGCGGTCCTTGAAGATGATGAACCTATTGCTTTTAAATCATTAGAAACACCGGTTGAAATTCAAGTTCTCAAAAAACAGGATCTGATTCAGACAATTACTTCAAATGGGGTGGTAAAAGCACAAAAAAGGTTAGATATTATACCTCAAGTTTCCGGAATTATAAAAAGACTGTATTATACGGAAGGGGATTTTGTTAAGAAGAATGATATAATTCTAACCATAGATGATGAGTTATACCAAATTGAACTACAGCGGACTCAAGATCAACTGGACGTGGCATTAGGTGAATATGGAATTAGTTTGTTAAAGGGGAATGAGACCTGGGACTATAATGGGGAATTAGATACCTTAAAGTATGATAAGATTAAAATAGACCATAAAAATCAGAACGATGTTGAAGCATTAAATATATTAAAAAAGAATCAGCACAAAAAAATGCGTGCGATTAAATCCGGTCTTACAATGGCGAGATTAAATAAGCAAAAAGCGGAAATAAACCTGAGGAATACGGTTATTCGAGCGCCATTTAACGGATATATTGCAGAATTAGATCTGTTCCAAAATGATCGTGTACAAGCCGGCAAAAAAGCGATGAAGATCGTTTCACTGGATAAATTATTTGTTGAAGTTGCAATTTTAGAAACAGAAATAAATTTTATTAAAAAAAGAGTAAATGCTGAAATTAAAATTCCAGCATTTCCGGGAGAAAAATTTATCGGATTTGTTAAAACTATAAGCCCTATCCTTGATTCTGAAAGTGGTACTTGCAGAGTCCAATTAGAAGTCGAAAATCCCAATAAAAAAATTAAACCGGGGATGTTTGCGAATGTCAGTATTACCAGTAAGATTTATAAAAATAAACTGCTAGTGCCCAGAGACTCTATTCTTCCTCGTGATGATAGAAAAGTATGCTTTGTCTATCAACAAGGAAAGGCAAAATGGAAATATGTTGATACCGGCCTGGAAAATGAAAATTTTATTGAAATACTGAATGATAAACTGAGTGAAGGGGATAGCCTTATTGTTTCCGGACATTTTAACTTAGCCCATGATGCATTAGTTGTGATTGTTGATAAAAATTGATGCCGGATAATGTAAAATCATTATTTTAAATAAATCCTTTATAATAAGTGTCTTATCTGTCGCTTAAGACACTGTGTTTTGCTGTATCTCATTTTCCTATCAACATTCTCTGTAATTTCATCCAAACATTGATTTTTTGTAACTACCCAGGCGCGGTTTGAAAAACAGATGCACTATCTAAAGCTTAACAAAGCAGCCTCCCGCAGGTTTTCTTGTTTTATCTGCGTAGGGGCGAAGGGCTCTTCGCCCTTACTCTAACTTTCATACTACGCCTGCGGGAGGTTTTTTCACTGAACTATACTCATTATCCATTTGAGCCAAAAGATTTATATTAAAAATTGAATAAATTTATGCATATTACCGAATTTGCTATTAAACGACCAATAACAATTTTAATGCTGTTCCTGCTATCCATTATGCTCGGAATGTTCTCTTTCCATAAATTGAGTATCGATTTTTTGCCGGATATTGACGTCCCAAAACTTATCGTGAAAGTTGAGTGGCCCGGAGCAAATGCCGGAGATATTGAAGAGAGCATTACCCAGCGAATTGAGGCAAATCTCACCGCATTGCAGAATGTTAATAAAATATTTTCTATCTCTCGTGACGGAGTTGCGTTTATCCATGTTGAGTTTAATTGGGGCACTGATATGGATATGGCATTTATACAGGCACGCAGTAGATTAGACCGCATGCAGGAAGGTTTTCCTGAGTATGCTGAAAGACCGGTACTATTACGCTCAGATCCTGCATCCACTCCCATTATGATATTTGTTGTGAAGGGAGATAGAATTGAAAATCCCAAATCACTAAAGGATTTTCAAGAGGCCCTCGTTGAGTTAAAAGACGTCTCTTTTGACATCATAAAAAGACGCTTGGAACAGATAGATGGAATTGCATATACCATGATTACCGGCGGTCTTGAGAGAGAAATAAAAGTATTTTTGGATAAAGATAAATGTTCCGCATTAAATATAAGCTTTGGTGAAATAGAATCGGCTCTTAGGCGATTTAATGTTAGAAGTTCCGGAGGAACTGTTCGAGAGGGCTATTTTCAATATCCTTTGAGAATTCAAGCTGAATATCAAAATAGTGACGAGATTTACCAAACACCTGTTAAAACCACAAAAAACGGTCATATAATCATTCTAAGAAATATCGCCAGAATTGAGGATGGATATAAAGACCGCACCGGATTTACCCGGTTGAATGGCAAAGAAGTTATTTCACTCTTCTTATTCAAAGAAGCCGGTGCAAATACTGTAGATACATCTCAGAAGGTTTACAAAACATTGGCAATGTTATATCAAGAATATCCGGAGTTTCAAGTCCGGCCGGTTTTTGATCAAGCGGAATTTATTCAGGAGGCGATCGATAATCTGTTTCAGTCCCTGTTTTTGGGCGGTATATTTGCATTTTTAATTCTTTTTTATTTTTTAAAAGATATAAAAAATCCCATTATCATTGGTATCGCGATACCAATTTCAATCATCACAACACTTATCTTTATGTATTTTTTAGATATTAATTTTAATATCGTTTCTTTAGGCGGACTGGCACTGGGAATCGGTTTACTAGTGGATAATTCCATTGTGGTTTTAGAAAACATTATGCGCTATAAGGAAATGGGATTTTCATTACGCGAGGCTTCAATAAAAGGAACAAAAGAAGTAAGTTTAGCTATTACAGCCTCCACGTTTACTACCATATCAGTATTTTTACCACTTGTGCTCATGAAAGGTTTGGCCGGAGAACTGTTTTATGACCAGTCGGTTACAATTGTTATTTCTTTAACAGTCTCACTGATTGTATCTGTTTCGCTGCTTCCTATGCTTATTTCCCGGAGCAAAACGCCATTTTTTCAAATAAAAAATAGATGGAACTTCGATGAGTATCATTTAATTCCAATTGTCCTTAAAAAGAAGGGGCTAATTGGAAAATTGTTCATAGCTGTAATGTGGATTGCAGAAAACATTTTATATACAATCTGTTTTTTACTAAATAAGTTATTGTTCAGTTATGTTTTTCATTTTTTAGGTTATACTATCCAAAAGTTTCAGTTGTTTTTTGATCACACGATGGCCTTTTACGAAAAGAATTTGATAAAAGCTTTGAACAATAAAAGCAAAGTGCTTTTAGTCGTATTTTTATTGTTAGTCATAAGCGGATTTATCACACTGTTTCTAAAAAAAGAACTCATGCCCCCGGTAGAACGAAAACAGCTTGTCATCTCCGCTGAACTGCCGGCAGGTTCGAGTTTAAATGCAACCACTTTTAATCTAGCCAAACTTGAAAAAACAATAATGGAGCAAAAAGGAGTAAAACAGGTATTATCTTCTATAGGGATTACTGAAAATGTTTTAGATCAAACCTATCGCCCCGGTGTTAATAAAGCTATACTTGATTTAGAAATTAATGATAATGTAAGTACATTTGATGTAAAAACAAATTTGGAAAAACTCTTTTCAAATTTCAAAGATATGAAATTAGAGATCGAACGCAGGGAATCTATTTTTGAAACGTTGTTTCAACAGAAACAGGATTTATTTGATGTCAGAATCAGTGGGCCGGATTTACAGATACTTTCACAAATAAACCGGAGAATTGTTGATTTTATGGAGAAAGAGTCCGGTTTTGAAAATGTAATCTCAAGTCTCCGGCAGGGCCGCTTTGGATATGTCGCTAAAATAAACCGTGAAAAGATGATTCGTTATGGAATTTCTCTTTCGGAATTAGCCGGTTTCCTTAAACAAAATGTTCAAGGCAGCGTTGCAACACAATTTTTTGATTTTTCCGATAAAATTGATATAAAAGTTATGAATAAAAATATTAATGAAATCGATCTAAATAAAATATTACAACTGCAGTTTCCATTTTATGTCAACGGTAAAAAGTTAAGCATCCCAATTAAAAAATTGCTATGGATAAAATCTGAACCGGAATATTCTGAAATCACACGAGAAAATCAAAATCGAATAATCACAATTAAATCTTCTTTATATGGAATTAATTTTTCAAAAGCGAAAAAAATCATAGAGGAATGCGTAGAAAATCTCCCCGTTCCGGTTGGTTATTTAGTGGAGGTTGGGATATCAAAAAGAGAGATGCAGGAGAATTTCCGTAATTTATTTCTAATTTTTACCATTTCAATAGCCC
>SDBT01009960.1_pt1 | contig 15386 bp, 19 predicted proteins | sample 2277101 | NCBI WGS metagenome assembly SDBT01 (sample SAMN10404973, study PRJNA504765) | marine sediment metagenome | isolation source: marine sediment core GS10_PC15, 103 cmbsf | place: Arctic Ocean: Southern Knipovich Ridge | collected 2010 | reverse complement strand
TCATTGTAATTACATACTTAGTTACAAATATTTTTCAATTCATGTGATTTTGTGTTCTCAGAATAAAAAAGAGTGAATTCATCCTCGATTCTAAGTTCCCCATCTATTGCCTTATCTGCTTCTTGCATTGGCCAACAATGCGTCGAAAACAAAATAAAGAGTAATATGATTTGTTTCATGTGCATCCCTTAATATTTATTTTTAAAGTGAGCGACCTCAGTTTGTATTGGCCCTTCTGGCAAGCCGCGAATGAATTGGTAAATATATTTATTGTCTGATTCCCAAATGGTTTTCGCATCGCCAAAGAAATCAATCTTACCTTCATACAGCAATGCAACTTTATCGGCATATTTTTAAAAATGTCAAATCATGTGAAATAACGACTGAAGTAACACTATTCCGGTTGATACGGTGGTGGTAGTTCCGCTTCATATGGATGTTCTACTAGAGGGGCTGACGGCTCAACTGGTCTTCTTCGCCGCTCTCTTCTATGTCTTCTGGAAGCCCTAGGGGGAAGCTCTCTTATTTTATCATTGCGAGCATAATCAAGAGCAGTTTCACCCTTATCGTTAGTTCGTTCTCTTGCAAAATAACTATTTGGACCGTGTTGATAATTGCCTTCTGCATCTTTGGTAATGATCCCTTTTTCAATGAGAGAAGGGTGAAGAAGAGCAGGACTTACTACCGGTCTTTCTTTAAAGTCTTTTTTTAATTTGTATAATAAAAGTTCTAGTGGGTCATGTTGATTCTCTTGGCACCAACCATCAAATTCTGTATAGGGAGGGAGGAATTGGAGAGTAATCTTTGCACCGGTACGTACCATTGTATATTCTACTGTATCAGTGCTTTTTTTGTTTTCGAAAAGAGAAAAGGGAAAAGGCACCGGTCCTCCTGCTCGCCTCTGCCAGTGTTGATTGATTGGAGAATCTCTATTCATCAGCCATGGTGGATCGCTTTTAAGTTCATAAAGTCGTATCGGAACGCATGGGTCATTTGCTGAAATTTTAAGCCCCAAATGCTTTTTCATAGCCTGTAAGTACTCAGGCCATGTATAGTACGGTCTACAAGTAATTCTACAACCATATGTTTTATTTGTATTATCAGATTCTTCCATTGCATTGCAAGCTAATAGAACTAATAGAAGTGAAGGTGTCCAAACTTTTTTAATATTATCCTTTCTTAATATTTATCCTTAAAGTGGGCAACCTCAGTTTGAATTGGCCCTTCTGGCAAGCCGCGAATGAATTGATAAATATATTTATTGTCAGATTCCCAAATGGTTTTAGCATCGCCAAAGAAATCAATCTTACCTTCATACAGCAATGCAACTTTATCAGCATATTTAAAAATGTCTAAGTCATGTGAAATAACGACTGAAGTAATATTCAGTTGCTTCTGCATGGTAAACATAAGCTCATGAATCACGCGAGAAGTGATTGGATCTAAACCGGTAGTCGGTTCATCATAAAGTATGATTTGTGGTTTCGCGACTAATGTGCGGGCGAGACCAACCCGTTTTCTCATACCACCAGAAAGTTCTGAAGGATATTTATACATTGTGTTTTCTTCTAAAAGTACTTGCGCTAATTTTTCTTTAACAATCGGAAGGACTTTATCTGGTTTTTCTCCAGCTTCCAGAAGAGTAACACCAATATTTTCAAATACATTGAGAGAATCTAAAAGTGCAGCAAACTGGAAAACGTACCCGACTTTTTTATAATATTCGCGCAATTTACCAATAGATAATGTGGTTATATCGAGGCCATCAACAATTATTTTCCCAGAAGTAGGTTTGATCAAACCTACGATTTGTTTTAAAAGAACTGATTTCCCTTCGCCTGATCGCCCAATAATTACCGTCATTTCATTTTCTGCAATATCAAGATTAACGCCACGCGTTACCCAGTTGCCATCAAACTCTTTTTTGAGATTTTCTATTTTGATTAGCGTGCTCACTACATCCTCCTTACATCTGCTCGAGCATTTTGGTCAGAAAGTAGTTAGCAATCAAAATCATAATTGAACTGAGCACCACACTTTGAGTTGTAGCTCTTCCAACGCCACGCGCGCCACCGTGTGTATAATATCCTTTGTATGCTCCTACCCACGTAAGGATAAAACCAAATACACACGATTTAATAAGTCCACCTCGAATGTCTGCAAGTTCTACGTAGGTGCGAATGCTGGTTCGATAATCTTCTGGGCTTAATAGCAAAACATGCACGCATACAATGTAGCCACCTATAATGCCACTGATCATCGCAAAAATTGTAAGACATGGCACCATTGTGATGCCCGCAAGAATGCGAGGAACAATTAAATATTGAAAGGTGTCGATGCGCAACGTAACCAATGCATCAATTTGCTCTGTGATCCGCATGGTACCAATTTCTGCGGTTATTGCAGAACCTGCACGCCCTGTTACCATCAAACCGGTCAGCACTGGCCCGAGCTCTCGAATCAATCCAAGTGCCACAACCGCACCAATAAACTGTTCGCCACCAACCCGCTGAAAGCCGATGTAACTTTGCAGTGCAAATACCATTCCGGAAAAAGTACCGGTTAAAATAACAATCAGCGTTGATCCTACGCCGATACGATTAGCTTGAAATAAAAATTTTGATAATTTTAGGCGAGTGGTAAAAAGCGTTTTGAACGCGCGCCAAATAAAAAGCGTAAAGTTGCCAAGAAGCGTACATAAACTCAGTACGTACGCTCCAACATAATCAATAAATCGAACTATACCTACTCTCACTATCTAGTTCCTTTATAATATCAAGCGTTTGGCGTTTCTCCATCGGATGTTGGTTTTGTGTGATCAGGAGTTGGAGCTGTTTCCTTTTTCTGCCCGGCAGGAATTGTTACTGCGCGGCGTTCTTGGGCAGGAGTATGGTCAGTAAGAGGTTTTGGAGTGGCAGTTGGTTGTACATATTTAAATGCTTGATGTTCGCTTACTTTCATTAATGAAAGGATTAATGAGCCAAACAAAAAAATGGTCACGAATACCCAAGTAATTTTTTGAAAAATGTCTTGCCCACCGGATCCACCAAAGAGCATTTGAGCGCCACCGCCCATGCCACCAAGGCCCATGCTTCCTTTTCCTTTTTGAATGAGAATAATTAAAATGAGAAAAAGGCAGACGAATATGTACACTGATAATAATAACCCATATAGCATTTTGAGTACTCCACAATAATTTATAATATCCCTAGCATGCTAAGGATACTATTTTCTGGAATTTTTGAAAGTCGAGGCTGGCCCCTCCTATAAGAAAGCCTCCTACTCCTTTGATGGATTTCAGCTCTGATACGTTCGATTCGTCTACACTTCCTCCATATAAAAGATTCCAATTTTTATGAGAAACGTTGTTCTGTACCTGATTTGAGAGCCAAGTATACACATCTTGTAAATATTCTTTTTGAGGAATGATGCCGGTGCCAATGGCCCATATGGGCTCATAGGCGATTGTGAACGGTTTTTCATATTCCGCTATAATTGTAAAAATTGGATTGAGTTGAGCGGTTAAGATTTCAAAAACTTTATTTTTTTCATACTGCTCTTTGCTCTCGCCGATGCAGATAATTGGTTCAATATTTTGCTCAAAAAGGCGTCCCACTTTTTGCGCAACTTCTTCATTGGTTTCTCCACAATATTGGCGCTGCTCACTGTGCCCTACAATGCAATAGCAGCATCCCACATCTTTTAATGATTGTGCGCTCACTTGCCCGGTGAATGATCCCTTTTCATACGCACTGCAATTTTGCGCTCCGATGTTTATCATAGTTGGTGCACATATATCTGCTAATGTAAAAAGCGATGGGAAAGAGGGGCATAATACAATTGTGCAACCAGGCTTTGCAGCAAGCTCAGTTAGTGGCTCGAGATTATGTTTGGTAAATTCAACTGCTTGTGAAAATGATTTGTTCATTTTCCAATTTGCTACAAAAAGCCGCTGCATTAAGCTCCTAGATTTGCTATGATGTATAGAATAACTCTAGGCATCAACTTAGCGATTTTTTCATTTGGAGGCATCACTGTTTGAAATAATCGGACAAGAGAATTACCGGCTGCCTGTGCATCATCATAAGTTATAGAATAAGCATAAGAACTCATGCACAGCATCCCTAAAAGAAAAGCTTGTTTTTTCATCTGTATTTCCTTTTTATAAATTGGCGATAAAACAAGCTAATCTTTTTGATACGTTTGTGCAAATACTTCTCAATTATTGGATTAAGTGTTATAAAATGTAATCGCCGGCATCAAAAGTTTACATGCATAATGAAAATGCTTAAACAGAGGAAAAAAATGAAAAAGTTTGTAAATATTACAACTCTAGTTACCATGATTTTTTTTGTGCCTGTATTGGGAATAAATGTGTTTTCAGGCTTGCGAAAGAGTATAAATAGTAACAGGTTAATAAATGCGTTCTACAAAGAAGATCACAATAAAGCACTCGCTATTTTAAAGAAGGGTAATATTGATCCTAATTTTAAAAGGACGGTTAATGACTGGAATACAATACTGCGTAGCTGGGAGACACTGCTGCATTGGGCCATACTAAAAGGAAACATTGGTGAGGTACGGCAACTTTTACAGTATTCAGAGATTGACGTTAATCTCTATGATATCCTTAATCTTGCCGGCGCTTCTCCTTTGTGTGATGCAATCTACAGAGGAGACATGGATATATTTAATGCTCTGTTAGCTCATCCAGATATTAAAGTTACTGAGAATCGTGGTTTAGATCCATTGTATTATGCAATAGAAAAAGGAGGCGGTGATGTGGGAGACATGGATATATTGAATGCTCTGTTAGATCATCGAGATATTGATATTAATCTTATATCGCACCTTCCCGCTAAACATTCGGACTGGTACGATAAACCACTTACGCCATTGACTTGGGCGATATTTATCGGGAATGCTGATGCAGTTGAAGTTCTTATAAAACACCCAAGCTTTAACAAGGGCTGGCAGCTCAAATATTTACGGAAAGCAAAAAAAATCCTATCTGCAAGTGAAGAGCAGTATCAAAAAATAGTAGACCGTATAACAACCCTAGCAGAAAGCATGCGATAAGAAAAAAGCGTTCAAGAAGAAAAACATTTGATATTCAACCACCGTCATATGAATTTGCCCTTAAAAAATAAAAAATTAGGCTTGCCTATAAAATTTCATAATGTAGGCAAGCCTAACTGATAGTTATCTTGCGCGTGCTTGCATCAAGCGAGCACCTGGGGCCGTATGCGGCGCTTCATTCGGATCTGCTTTTAAATACTCGAGTGTATTTTCTACAAAGTTACTTTCATCTTCTTGAAAGTTTACATGTGTGCAATGTGCAATATGCAAATGAAGTCGTCCTGTTTCATGTAATGTTTTTAAGCCAAGCAAATCTTTTTTATAAAGATCAGTTTCGAATACTGTTTGAACTACTGTTTTTGAGCCTGGTTTATAAAATCCAAAATGGCATGAAATTCGTGGTTCTATTATGTCATCTTCCGTAGACATAACCAGTACCATGTTCTTAAGTTTACAAACGTTTTCTTTAAACAGTTCAAAATGTTTATGATCTATATGATTATTGCAAAATGGAAGGAAAGTACATTTATCTAAATATTTATCGTAATGCAATGTATCATGCCAATATCCAGCAAATCCGATTATACTTTGGCAAAATTTTGAATAGAGAATGTAATGGGTATAATTTTCTAAATAATTAAGCCATGTAAATTTAACATCGTAGGTTCCGGGCAAGCCATAGACCCCTTGTTGCGGAGATCCCCATGAAATATACGTAAGCACCTGCGGGTCATTATACCGTTGCATGTAAAAACGAGAAACAAGGCCACCTTGTGAATGTGCAATAAGATTGAATCCATTTTTTAATTTTGGATCATTTTGCACTTCTCTTTTGAAGCACTTAACTTGATGATAAACATTCAGAGTAGAGCTAAATTTTCCCGCGCATAATTTTATATTTTTTATGTAAACATCTTCTCCCATATATTTTTTGATGAAATGTTCAGTTGGGGCCATGGAATATTGGTCTCCCATTACTCCATGCACCAACACAATAGGCACATAAGCATGAATGTAGATAGTGAAAAAAAGAGCAGTAAATAATAGATGTGAGTGATTACGCATTGCAATACCTCCCCAATTAAGATTTATAACTTTACATGAGGAAAGGATAGGAAGATATTTATTGCCTATGCAACGATTTTAATATAATGACTGAATAAGTTTATATATTATTATTATTAATGATCAGGAAAATAATATTATAAATTGCGCTTAATATTCTTTAATACTGCTGCTTTGAGAAGACTTAACTCATCATCTGAGAAATCAACTTTATTTTGTACTCCGATATTTCTTAAAAGAGTAGGCAATAACTCTTGTATTTTCAGCGCAACAGATCGCCATTTGTTTTTTAAGTCTGGGTGTGCTTTTTCAAATTGCCCTTCTTGGTTAAAAGCAAAAAGAGCCTGAGCTATCTGAATTTCCTCTTTTGTTAGATTGCCTGCTTGCAAAGCTGTGGTTGCTATAAAAAGAGATAAAAGGGCTATTGTTTTCTTCATATTCAGAAAATCCTCCATTTAGAGTAAAAAAGACTAATAATCTCCTTAGTATAAGGAAAAATCTTCTATTTGAAAAGTGGCCTATTTTTGAGTGTTATCTCGGAAAGAGCGGATGAGTGAGAGACTTATCGAAAAGATTTATATCTCCTTCTCTAAATGCCTTGAAATACTCTTTGCGCCATTTTTTGAATGACTGCCGTTTCGGTTTATCAAGTTGAATGAGATCTGTATGAGACCACAAATGAATTGCCTTTGTCAGGTATTGCTTGATACGATTTTCTTGGAAAGCTTGCCTAAAATATTCTCTATTGGCGTACATCATTTGTTGAATTGCAAGAGTAGTTACAGGAAGTTCAATTGTTTTAAATCCGGGAGGAGAAGTTTGATTTATAAACGTGCAGAGGATCTCATATACCTGCATAGGAGTTCGTTTGTATCGAACAAAATTTTCAGTTCTCTGAAATTCATCGTTAGTTCTTTCAAATCCAGGAAATTGTTCAGATGCAACTTCAATAATCTGTTTTTTGCCTTTGAGTTTATTAGTTTGGGTAACGGTAATTTTTTTATTCACAAAAGATTTGAGCCATGCTAATGCTTCAATTCTATCAATTGTTCCATCTTGCAAGCCTAGTAATGAAAAGCTGAAGCCAAGAAAAAGAATTGCATAATTTTTCATCGGATTCCCTTTTTTGTGGGATTGATTATTTTTTAATGATTAGATTGAGTTTTTAGTGGAGCTTTACAAGAGCAAAAAGGAGGGTGTGTGTATGCCCATTTTTTACCAGATTTTTTAGCAAGTCGTTTTCTTTTTTTTTGATAGCAAGTTATGCACACCAAATGACCGCATGGCAAACCCATTTTATAAGCTTTATTTTTTTTGCATCTGCATTTATCAAAAATAGTAAATTCTTTTTCTTCTTCTTCAGAAGAATCGGTATAGTAGTGAATTTTATAATTTTTTTGAGAATCCTTTTCACTACGAGGTGGGTAGGTGTGATATTTTTTTGACACTGCTTTTTGTTCCATACCGATGCTTGTCATAAAACAAAAAAAGAATAATCCGAACAGTATATATTTCTTCATCTAGTATTATTCCTTAGTTATATTATTTAACGATAATATCTCCTTTTTCAATTTTGACCTCAAGTTTTTTGGCTTCAGGGTGCTGGAGCAAATATTGAGAGATAGGAACAGAAATTTTTTTCTGGATAGTGCGCTTTAGTGGGCGTGCGCCAAATTCAGGTGAATATCCAAGTTCAGCAACTTTTTTAATAACATCGTTAGTAATGTGAAGGTCAACGTGTTGTATTTTGAGCCGCTCTTCAAGTTCTTTAATATGTATTTTAGCAATTTCCATAATATCTTTTTCTGAAAGTTTTTTGAAAAAGCAAATGGCATCAATACGGTTTAAAAATTCAGGGCGGAACGTGCGATGGATAATTTTTTCTACTTCCTCTTTTACTTTCTTAGTGACAGTCTTTGATTTTAAAATAATATCTGAGCCAAGGTTGGAGGTCATGATAATAATGCAGTTTCTAAATGAAACAGTGCGTCCTTGCCCATCAGTCAGTTTGCCTTCATCAAGAATTTGTAAAAAGATATTAAAAACATCGGGATGCGCTTTTTCAATTTCATCAAATAAAACAACGCTATAGGGATGGCGCCGCACTTGCTCAGTTAATTGCCCTCCTTCTTCATACCCTACATACCCCGGAGGTGCACCGATCAATCGTGCCACCGCATGCCGTTCCATATATTCAGACATATCAATGCGGATCAGTTTAGAGGGATCATTAAATAAAAATTCAGCGAGTGTTTTGGCAATTTCAGTTTTACCAACGCCGGTTGGGCCTAAGAATAAAAACGTACCGATCGGTTTATTCGGTTCAGTGAGCCCAGTGCGATGCAGTTGAATAGCATGCACCACCTCTTTTATCGCTTCATCTTGTCCAACTACGCTTTCTTTTAAAATGGCAGCCATATTGAGCAGCTTATCTGATTCGCTTGTTTCTAATTTTTCAACCGGAATGCCAGTGGAGCGGGATACAATTTTGGCGACATCGTGCTCATCCACTTCTTGCTTGAGCATTTTTGATTTAAAGTTTTCTAACTGCTTTTGCTCTTTCTCAAGTTGTTTTTCTAACTTGGCAATCGTTTCATATTTAATTTCTGATGCTTTTGCATAATCACCTTCTCGCTCTGCAAGGTGATATTGATTTGTGGCTTGCTCAATCTCTTTTTTAATTTTTTTCAGTTTTTCAAGTGGTGCTTTTTCTGCATTCCATTGTGCGCGAAGGCTTTTTTGTTTTTCTTTTAAGTCGGCAAGTTCTTTTTCTAACTCTTTTAATCGTTTTTTACTTGCGGTGTCTTTCTCTTTCGAAAGTGCTGCCTTTTCAACTTCGAGTTGGCGAACCTTGCGATCAACTTTATCAAGCGCTTCAGGCTGTGAATCAATCGCCATTTTTACCATGGCGGCAGCTTCATCAATCAGATCAATTGCTTTATCAGGCAAAAAGCGATCGGCAATATTTTTTTCAGAAAGCAATACTGCATCAATGAGCGCCTGGTCTTTTATGCGAATACCATGATGCAGCTCAAACCGTTCTTTCAAACCACGTAAAATTGAAATCGCATCTTCTTGAGTTGGTTCTGGCACGAGCACTTTTTGAAAACGGCGCTCAAGTGCTGCATCTTTTTCTATGTACTGTTTATATTCTTTCAGTGTGGTGGCCCCAATGCAATGCAAAATGCCGCGTGCTAATGCCGGCTTTAATAAATTAGAAGCATCCATGCCGCCCGTTCCAGTTCTTCCTGTGCCTACGAGCATATGGAGCTCATCAATAAACAGAATAATGTTGCCTTCACTTTGTTCGATTTCTTTGAGCACTGATTTAAGACGATCTTCAAACTCACCTTGATATTTCGCACCGGCGATTAGCAATCCTAAATCAAGTGCAAAAATTTGTTTGCCTTGCAAACTTGCTGGTACATCATTATCGATGATGCGTTGTGCTAGGCCTTCAACAATCGCAGTTTTACCAACACCCGGTTCGCCAATTAATACCGGATTATTTTTAGTGCGGCGCGATAAAATTTGCATAACGCGTCGAATTTCTTCATGCCGCCCGATTACTGGATCAAGTTTTCCTTGCCGGGCCTCTTCCGTTACGTTGATGCAATATTTTTCTAATGCCTGATATTTTTGCTCAGCTGTTTTGCTGTCAACCCGTTGCCCTTTGCGTAGATCTTTCATATGGGTGAGCAAATTATTTTTGCTAAATCCTACCTGCTCAAAAAATGATTGGATACTTTCTGGAAGGTATGGTGTTTGCGACCATGCAAGCATAACGTGCTCTAAACTAATATATTGATCTCCCAGAGTTTTGGCTTCTTGCCGGGTTTCTTGCAAAAATCCTTGCAAACTTTGATCAATTCCCAACTGCCCGCTGCTGCGCGGCAAAAGCTCGAGCTCTTGCTGAACCAATGCATTCAGTTGTTCTATAGGGATTCCCAGTGCATAAAAGGTAGATTGGCAAAACTCATTTTCAAAACTTGCAGCCAAAAGATGCAATGGTTTGAGAATTGGATTTTGCAGCTGCTGTGCAATAGAAGCCGCATGATTGATAAGTTCTTGCGTGGCGTGGGTAAACAATTCGGTAATTTGATTGACCATTATGGCTCCATTTTCTTAACTTGAGCTTTTATTTTAAACGTATTCATTTTAAAATGAGTTAACAATATCTGCAAGCTTACATATTTGATAAGAAGAATTCCTTTAGGAAGACGATAAAAATATTAAATCAATAATAATACAAGGAGCGCTATGAAAAAGTGTATTTTCTTATTTAGCTTAGTTTTTTGCTTAGCTTGCAATGCTGCGCAGGATGGAGATGACCAAGCAGATCCAGCGGAAGGTGAAACGTATGGAGCTAAAGCTCCAATGGTCGATAATGTAGATAAAATGCTTTCTAATATTGAGAGAGGTGCTACCGGAGATAAAGCTGACTTAGAAGGAGGTACGGGTGGAGGTCTTGCACAGCAAAATGCAGCCTTTATAGACGACATGAAAAAATTAGACAGAAAAACAAAATTAATCAATGGTAGAGTATGTATCGCCATGGGTGCTTTATCGACGTGTTATATTGGATGGTGTGTTGCTGTAGGATTTTTTATTAAATGGGTAGCTGAGAATGTGTGATCTTAATTCTATGTTTTAAGGAAGTTGTTATGAAAAAATTGAGTTTAATTTTGTGTTTTACTATTTGTTTTGTTTGTAATGCCACCAAGGAAATTGGAAATCCGCCTGGAAAAAAGGCTGTGGTAGTCGTCAGAAATAATGAGCAAGATAGCCGAATGATAAAAAGAAAACGGCAACGTCAACTTATTGTCCTTTGCGGTTGTGGAACTGTTTGTATGGTTGCATTATTTATTGCAGGAAATATATATAATATATGGAAATCAGACTAATAATTATTCCTCTATTTTCTAGATTGTCTTTACAACAGGAGGATTTTACCAATGAGATTAATAGTATTTTTTTTGTTTCTATTATCAACCATACCTTGTTTTGCGCCACCAAAAGAAGAAAAGCATCGCCATCGGCATCACCGTAGAAAGCACCGGAGAACCCAAAGCTGGGATAAAACCGTAAAATCTGTCAGTGCATCTGAACTAGTAAAAGATTGCACAGGGTTAACGCGGTTGTGTAGGCAATATAATTTAAAAACAGCTAGCAGTGATGGTGAAATTGGAACAATGGTTCCATGCCATAGAAGAGCTCTTAGTGAGGGAGCTTCACCATTAAAAGCAAAGAAATCGCCGTATGCTAAATTGGGTGTTTTAGGTTGGTATTATTCTCAAAGTGCCCAAAGCAAGAAAGAAGGTGGGCTTCCACCTCACGTTAGCGCCACAGAGGAGAGTGGTAGTTATGCAGCAGCTGATATAAATTTCGTTGGAGACGATGCCACTCCAGTCAGTGAAACTACTTTAGAAGAGGGCCAAGAAGAACCTGTAATGAGCAAAGCCTGTAGAAATTTTATACTATGTTCAATGGGATGTAGCAGTTCTTTTTTAGTCGGTTTTGCAGTTGTAATTATTGTAATAGGAAGTGAAGGAGGGCTGTGGTGAGGAACTCAATTCTTTGTGTCTTCGTAGTCGATGATATGAAATAGCAAAATGGTGCGCGTAATCCCGAAGTGCAATAAGCAATTTACCGATATCGGTTTTTACATCAAGCTTGATGCCCTCAGGAATTTTTTTGCTATATAATCGCTCTTCCCGTTTTGCAAGTGAAACAAAATCTGCTTGGGGATAAAGATGCTGTACTGCATTCAGTTGCCCTTTGCCTCCATCAATTAGAATAAGATCGGGAAGATCGTCTCCTTTTTTGTATCTGCGCGATACAATTTCGTGCAGAGCTGCATAATCATTTTGTTGTTCTAATGTTTTAATTTTAAATCGTCTGAATTTGTTTTTGTCCGGTTTTCCATCTACAAATCGCACGCATGAGCCCACGATAAAACTGCTTTGAAAATGTGAAATATCAAAACAATCAATAGTTCTGATTGGCGCAGCTAAATCTAATAATTGTTGCAATTGATCGCTTGCAGTGCTCGTAATTTCTGCTACAAAACTATGAGGCGTGGTTGCCACGAAAATATCAGTTTCGAATCGCTTTGGATTATATTTGGTTTTAATGGTTTCGAAAATATGTTCGAAATTTTCTAGGTAATGCTGCAGTTGCTTTGATTGCTCAAACTTCATTTCCTGATTTTGTTGCTCGATTTTATCTTGAAGTTTTTTGATAAACTGCTTGTGCTTATTTTTAAGAACTGCCATTGCGAGTTCTAAACGGAATCGATACCCATCCGGATCAAATTCTGGTTTGCAGGTTCCTGCGCAATTTCCGAGATGAAAATCTAAGCACCCATGCTCAAGTTTTTTATTACACGTATTCAGTTTAAACGTACGCATCAAATAGGCGTGTACTCTGCGTGCTTGTATTTTTTGTAAAAAGGGGCCAAAGTAGGTTCCCCGTTTTAGCTTTTTATTGCGAAGAATTTTTATAGTAGGAAGACTGCTTTTTGGGTTGGAAAAATAGATATACAAAAATGGTTGGCCGTTTTTAAATATGGTATTAAATTTTGGCTGATATTTTTGTATAAGCTCGGCTTCCAAGATCATCGCTTCAGTTTCGTTTTTAGTCAGAATATAATCGAGATCAGCATATTCATGCAGAATTGTATCTGCTTTCCAATCAATGTGCCGCTGATGGAAATAAGAGTTGACCCGTGGCCGCAATGATTTGGCTTTGCCAATGTATATAACGCTCCCATGGGCGTCTTTAAAAAGGTAGACACCTGGTAAGGTTGGAATAATTTTTAGCAATGTCTTTTCCATGGGAACCTCAGAATGGTATTTTATACTATAATTATACCATTTTTTCCAAATAGAAAAAAGGACGGGGGATGAAAAAAGGGATATTTTTGCTATGTACTGTATTTGTTATTTCAGCTATGGAGCCTACAATCGAGAAATATCATCATGGGCGAGATAGTGGTTTAGTGGCCTTTTTACTTGAGGCTGAGGCTAACTGGTTGATTATTGCTTTTGAGGTGAAGCAAGCTATTGAACTTGCCAAAAAGAACATATTAGAAAAAAAATGGCAAACCTCGGTTCTTCTTAAAGAGTCTCCAATAGGATTTATTTCTTATGATCAATCAGGAACTATTCATCTATTGGCAGTCAAAAAAGATGAAAGAAGGAAGGGCTTTGCAAATAGATTGTTGCATCATACAATTGCACAGATGAAAGCAAGAGGAATAAAAGAAGTTAGGTTTGCTATTAAAAAGAGACATGCGATTATTTATAAAGTTAAAGAGGATCAAATTTTACCGGATGAACTCAAAGGGCTTGCATATCATCAATGCGTATTGAATATTGAGGCAAAGAAGTGCTCTGGTGTCAATTATCTTCCGGTTTCAAATCACTGAGCTGCATTTGCCAGATAAGGTGCTGAGTGCTAAAATAAGCGTATTGCAAGACGTTTAATGGAGGCAAGATGTATAAGTATTATTCTATAACGCTCCTTTTTCTTGTCGGTTTTTTTTCTGTTCAGGCTTATGAGTGGGTTAACCCTCAAACCGATAAAGATATCCGTACTATTTTTATACAAGGGATTGTTTCTACACAAATTCAATGCGCAAAGTACTGTGGCCAAAAAGGATTCCAAGCACTTACCGGTGAACAAGTTATGAGCCCGATCGCAGGTGATTTAATCTATAATCCATATATAGGTGCAGAGCTTGAAGAAGTTTTATTGAAAAATGAATCTCCGCGCAAGTGGTACCAACGAATGTGGTTCCGCCCTGTTCAAGAATTTTTTGTGTCATGTAAACATCAAAAATATAAATATCAGGTAATTGGAACCAAAGAAGGTGCACCCACGGTAGCCACTCATGCTATCGATTTTTCGAAACTCAATATTGGTCAAGAACCAGACATGGCAGTGCACGCTAAAAAAGTAACACAATGCAATGTAGATCATCCAGATGCAGATTTAGTTTTATTTGGGAGCTCTCGTGGTGCTGCAACTACCTTTAATGCGTGCGCAAAGTATAAATATGATAATGTAAAATTGGTGGTGCTAGAAGGTTGCTTTGATAATGTTCCTCATATAATTGATAAAAGATTTCCTACATTGAGTAAGTTTAAACTCTCGCTTTTTGCGCACTACTTGTTTCCTCTTGCAACCGCATACCGGAGAGATGGGATGACTCCGGATAAGTGCGTTGATAACTTTCCTGAAGGAGTTCCTATTGCGTTTATCTCTTCCAAAGCGGACAAAAAGGTGCCTTACGAATGTACCGAACGATTAATCGAGAAATTAGTTGATCGCGGTAAAAATCCTATTTATTATTTGTTGCTTGAAGATGCAAAACACGTTGCTTACCCTCTTGGGGATGGAAAAGACCAAGAAAAGTATCATCAATTTTTGCATGCTATATACAAAAAATATAATCTCCCTCATATTCCAGAATATGCCAAACAAGGAAAAGAACTTGCAAGGCGAATTACTGGTTATAGTTATGAAACCAAATGAGCATGATACGGTAAATTATGTTTCTGATAAAAACTGTTAATTGATTGCTGCACGGAAATAAGCGGCGTGAGCCTGCTATGGGTAACTGAACTATCGTTAACTCTAATAAACTCAGCTTTTTTATTGTTCGCTTTTTTTTCAATAATCTCCATTAGTTTTTTCTGGCTTTCATCAGAAATGAGATTATCTGGTGTTCGGTATGCAATGAGTATCGGAAGATCTGCTTTTAGATGAGCAAGTTGTTCATATAATCTTTCATCCTCATTGGTATCATAACGGGGATAGTAAACTCTGAAAAAAGTATGCAATATTTCTTTTGACCATGATGCGGGCAGCCAAGAAGGGAAGTAGCATTCAGCTAGACGATCAGAAAGTTCTCGCGGCGAAATAAATGGTGCCATGCAAACGAGTGCTTCAATGTTCTGTGGATTTTGTACTACTTCTTGCAAGACGGGGCGGCATCCGCGGCAATCAGCGATTACTACAATTTTAGCATTAGGATTTTTTTGTAAAATAGTTTTTTTGATATGGCTAAAACATTTATGTTCTGGCTTTCCTCCCATGGCGAAATCACGACGGTTATCGGGATAATCAAATCCGATAATTGGTATATAATCCAATGCAATATTATCAGAGTATTGAATAAAAGCCCCTTTTGCACCTCCTCCTTTGCGAGTTAAATCATAGAAGTTTTGTTCTGCTTT
>SDBT01009959.1_pt1 | contig 15387 bp, 7 predicted proteins | sample 2277101 | NCBI WGS metagenome assembly SDBT01 (sample SAMN10404973, study PRJNA504765) | marine sediment metagenome | isolation source: marine sediment core GS10_PC15, 103 cmbsf | place: Arctic Ocean: Southern Knipovich Ridge | collected 2010 | reverse complement strand
AGCTTCAAAAGCAATAATATTATTTAATTGATTCAACAGAAGAGCAATGGAAAATATTAATCTGATAGAGACATTTTCCGAATTTAAGGAATTAAAGAACATTGACAGGGTGACCATGATGAGTGTCCTGGAGGATGTATTCAGGGGCATGCTTCTTAAGAAATATGGCACAGATGAGAATTTCGATATCATTATTAACATCGACAAAGGAGATTTCGAGATCTGGAGAAACCGGGAGGTAGTGGAGGATGATGAAGTAGAGGACACTAACATTCAGATTTCCATCACCAGGGCCAAAGAGATTGATGAGGATTATGAGGTGGGCGAGGATGTGACCGACGAAGTAAAGCTGAATGACTTTGGAAGACGTGCCATACTGGCGCTGCGGCAGAATCTTTCTGCCCGGATCATGGAGCTGGAGAAGAACCATCTTTATAACAAATACAAAGACCGGATTGGTGATGTGGTAACCGGTGAGGTGTACCAGGTATGGAAGAGAGAGATCCTTATCCTGGATGACGAAGGAAATGAACTGATCCTCCCCAAATCAGACCAGATACCATCAGACTATTTCCGAAAGGGAGATACCATCAGGGCGGTGGTTGTGAAAGTTGATATGCGCAATGCCAATCCGTTGATCATTCTTTCGAGGACCTCTCCGGTGTTTCTTGAGCGTCTGTTCGAACTTGAAGTCCCGGAAATCTTCGATGGACTGATCACCATTAAAAAGATTGTCAGGGTACCGGGCGAAAGGGCCAAAGTTGCTGTGGAATCCTATGATGAAAGGATTGATCCGGTGGGTGCCTGTGTGGGAATGAAGGGATCGAGGATCCATGGTATAGTCAGGGAACTGAAAAATGAAAATATTGATGTGATCAATTATACGACCAATGTCCAGCTCTTTATTACCAGGGCGCTGAGTCCGGCAAAGATCACCTCCATTAAGCTCAATGAGGAGGATATGCGTGCTGAGGTTTACCTGCTGCCAAAGGAAGTTTCGCTGGCCATTGGAAAAGGCGGATTAAATATTAAGCTGGCCAGTCAGCTATCAGGCTATGAAATCGATGTATACCGTGAATCTAATGAGGACGATGAGGATGTGAGCCTTGAAGAATTTGCTGATGAGATTGAAGGATGGATTCTTGATGAATTGAAGGCCATCGGTTGCGATACGGCAAAGTCTGTTCTGAACCTGAGTGTGGAGGACCTGGTTAAAAGGACGGATCTGGAAGAGGAGACCATCACAGAACTGGTCAATGTGCTAAAAGCTGAATTTGAATAGAACCATATGGCTGAAAAGAAGGCAACAAGACTTAGCAAAGCTGCACGGGAACTCAATGTGGGGATCACCACCATTGTAGAATTCCTGGGCAAAAAGGGCTATGAAATTGATTCCAACCCTAATACCAAGGTGGACCCTGAGCAGTATGAACTTCTGCTGGAGGAATACAGCTCGGATCTGAGTGTGAAAAAGGAGTCAGAAAAGCTTACCCTGAAAAACCTGAGGGAAAGGCAGGAGTCCCTTTCACTGGATGACGTTCCTGTCCCGGCCGATGGTGAAGAGGTTGAAGAGTTACTCATCACAGATAAAACTGCCAGCCTCTCTGATACAGTGGTGGTGGAGGTAATTAAGAAGCAAACACCCGTTGTTGCTGAGCAGGAACAGCCAAAAATAACCCCCACCGCAACCGCAGGACCTGAGACCACAGCCGAAGAACAACAACAATTGGAGAAGTCCTCTTCCAAAAAGAAGCCCAAAGCAGAGCCGGCTGAAGCCGAAGCAACCAAAGAAGCTGAGGAATCGGGCCCGAAGGTCGTTGGAAAGATTGATCTGGATTCAATGAACCAGAAAACGCGACCGGCGAAAAAGTCGAAATCCAAAAGTCAAAAGTTAAAGGAGGAGGAGAAGGAAGAAAAGAAGAAATCAACTGAATCCGAAGAAGCAGGGGCTGCAATCGACGGACAGCCGAAAGCGGCAGCCGATGAGCCGAAAGCTGCAGCCGATGAGCCGAAAGGTGCAGCCGATGAGGCGAAAGCTACAGCCGATGAGGCGAAAGCTACAGCCGATGAGGCGAAAGCTGCAACAGATCAAGGAGCTGAGGAAGCAGCTGAAGACCGGTCTGAAACCGTTCCAGCCGGGGAAGCCGAGAAAGAAACCAAAGAAAAGAAGGAGAAAGAGGACCAGAACCTGATACCCACACGGGTGGAAAAATTGACCGGGCCGACAGTGGTTGGAAAGATTGTCCTCCCGGCGAAAAAAGAACCCAGGAAAAAGCCGGTGGCATCCAGTAAGGACAGGGATCTTCACCTGGACCAGAAGAAGAAAAGAAAGCGCATCAGGAAGGATGGTCCGGTAGACTTGAGCAACCGGGATAGGGCCGGAGCCTCAAGGGACAAAGGGGGCAAGAGGAGGAAACGTGCTGCCAGGCCTGAGGTAAATGAAGAGGATGTTCAAAAACAGATCAAGGATACGCTGGCCAAATTGACCAGTAAAGGGTCAAAAACCAAAACATCAAAATACAGACGTGAAAAGCGTGAAGCCGTGCAACAGCGGTTGCAGGAAGAAAGCGACCAGCTTGAACAGAAGAAAAATATATTGCAGGTGACCGAATTTGTTTCTGTCAACGAATTGGCCAATATGATGGATGTGCCTGCAAACGAGGTAATTCAGACCTGTATGAACCTTGGGTTGTTTGTTTCCATCAATCAGCGTCTTGATGCAGAAACCATGGCACTGGTTGCTGACGAGTTCGCTTTCAAGGTGGAATTTGTCAGTGTGGACCTGATTGCGTCGATCATGGATGAGGAAGATGATCCTGAGGATCTTCTGCCAAGGCCTCCCATTGTAACTGTGATGGGGCATGTAGACCATGGTAAAACTAAATTACTTGACTTTATAAGGGATGCCAATGTGATTGCCGGAGAGGCAGGCGGTATCACACAGCACATTGGTGCCTATGGTGTGAAGCTGGACGGCGGGCGCAGGATTACATTTCTGGATACACCGGGTCATGAGGCATTTACAGCCATGCGTGCCAGGGGAGCCCAGATCACCGATGTGGCCATTATTGTGGTAGCCTCCGATGACGGCGTAAAACCGCAGACAGTTGAAGCCATTAATCATGCCGCTGCAGCAGGTGTGCCCATTGTGTTTGCCATCAATAAAATTGATCTGAAGACAGCCAATCCTGAGAAGATCAAGGAGGAACTGGCCAACATGAATTATATGGTGGAGGACTGGGGAGGAAAATACCGGTCACAGGAAATCTCAGCCAAAGGCAACATAAATATTGAAGAGTTATTGGAAAAAGTGCTCCTGGAGGCTGAGTTGCTTGAGTTGAAGGCGAATCCTGATAAAAGCGCCAGGGGAACCATCATTGAATCCACCCTTGACAAGGGTCGGGGTAACATTGCCACCATCCTGATCGAATCCGGAACACTCAGGATCGGTGATGTGGTACTGGCAGGGCACCATTTTGGACATGTGAAAGCCATGTTCGATGAACGCGGTAACAAAATGTCCGAAGCAGGACCTTCAACACCAGCATTGATCCTGGGATTGAACGGAGCTCCCCAGGCCGGTGAAAACTTCAATGTGATGGCTACGGATAAGGAGGCCAAAGAGATTGCCAACAAAAGGGAGCAGTTGCAACGTGAGCAGGAACTGCGTTCCACCAAACACATCACCCTTGATGAGATTGGTCGCCGTATTGCCATTGGAAACTTCCAGGAACTGAATGTGATCGTGAAAGGGGATGTAGACGGATCCATTGAAGCACTCTCTGATTCACTGATCAAGTTGAGTACGGAAGAGATACAGGTGAACATCAAACACAAAGCTGTTGGGCAGATCTCAGAATCAGACATTCTTCTGGCTGCTGCATCCAATGCCATTGTCATCGGGTTCCAGGTACGCCCTTCGCTGAGTGCAAGGAAGCTTGCTGAGAAGGAACAGATCGACGTGCGGTTGTACTCGGTCATATATGATGCTATTGAAGAATTGAAGGCAGCTATGGAAGGGATGCTGGCACCCGAGATCAAGGAAGAGATCACAGCAACCCTTGAAGTGATTGAAGCCTTCAAGATTACCAAGGTCGGAACCATTGCAGGATGCATCGTCCGGGAAGGAAAAATCAGGCGCACTTCCAAAGTAAGGCTGATCAGGGACGGAATTGTGGTTTACAGCGGTGAGCTTGGATCACTGAAACGATTCAAGGATGATGCAAGAGAGGTTGTGTCAGGACTGGAGTGCGGCCTGAATATTGAAAATTTCAACGATATCAAGGTGGGTGATATGGTCGAGGCATATGAGGAAACAGAATTGAAGAAAACCCTCTGATCCGTCTCTCCTGATTTTACTATCTTAGCATACCAAAACTGATTGGTATGTATGAATTTATTGAGGGAGAATTTGTTGAAAAGTCACCAGCCCATCTGATCGTAAAGGCAGAACATTTTGCCTATTATATCCACATCACTGTCTATACCTACAGTCAGATCAGCAATAAGTCCAGTGGCAGAATCTATCTTCATTTTTTAGTCAGGGAAGATGCCCAGATGCTTTATGGATTCAGCAGCCGGGAGGAACGGGCGATCTTCAAATTACTCATTTCCGTATCCGGTGTGGGTGCCAATACTGCCCGACTGATTTTATCATCCCTGTCACCTGATGAAGTTTCCCAGGCCATCCTTGCCGGAAATGTATCTGTTTTGCAGGGAATCAAAGGGATTGGGTCCAAATCGGCCCAGCGGCTCATCGTGGACCTGAAAGATAAGGTTGGGAAGGGTGCAGGGATCGACAAATTATTCTTTTCACAGGACAATACCAGCCGTGAAGAAGCGTTATCTGCATTAGTAGCATTGGGTTTTTCGAAGAAACTCTTAGAGAAGATTCTGACCCGTATTTTATCAGAGCAGCCCGATCTTTCTGTTGAGGAGATTGTGAAGGCTGCCTTGAAGTTTATGTAGTTGAACCGGCGGCACTACCATACATTCTTAATAATCATTGGATTTCTGTTGGCTATTGAATCAAATGCCCAGGATACCACTCTGAATTACCCATTCTCCAGCAAATGGTCCTATCCCTTCTCATCTTCCAACCTGAATTCACCCCTGTACCTGCAAAACCCATCCAACATCATTTCACAGGTTGTCTATGATCCGCTGACCAGAAAGTATATTTTTTCTGAGACTATCGGTAGCTGGAATTACAGGAATCCCACTCTGATGACCATGGATGAGTACCAGCGGTATGAATTCAGGAAATCTGTAGAGGATTACTGGCGCATGAAGGCCAGCGGTGGGTCCCTGGAATCCCAGCTCTCATTCATCCCGCCGCTGCAGGTGGGTGGCGAGGCTTTTGATAAACTGTTTGGCTCAAATACCATCAATATTGTTCCTTCCGGTAGTGCAGAGTTGATCTTTGGTTTTAACCTTTCCAAACAGGACAATCCAAACATCAGCGAAAGGCTCAGAAGCGTTCCTTCCTTTACTTTTGATGAAAAGATCATCATGAATGTGGCCGGTTCCATCGGCGATAAAATGGCCATGGATATCAGTTACAATACTGAAGCTACGTTTGATTTTGAGAACCAGACCAAACTGGAGTATTCGGGAAAGGAGGATGAGATCATCAAAAAGATTGAAGCCGGGAACGTGAATCTTCCTTTGCCCGGTTCACTGATCACCGGAAGCATGAGCCTGTTCGGATTGAAAACTGAACTTCAGTTCGGAAAACTGAATGTGGTCAGTGTCTTTTCACAGCAACGGGGCGAATCGTCGGTGATCAATGTACAGGGTGGAGCACAGCTCACTGAGTACTCTGTGACTGTGGACGATTATGATGCCAACAAACACTTCTTCATGTCTGACTATTTTCGTGACACTTACAACCAGGCCCTGTCCAGGTTGCCGGTGATCACCTCAGACATCGCCATTACCCGGATGGAGGTTTGGGTGACCAACAGGACCACCAATTTTGAGAATTCAAGGAACATTGTGGCAGTAAATGACCTGGCCGAAGCGGAACCCAGATCAGATCTCTTCAGCCGCGATCCCGGACAAACGGGAAATTATCCCCGAAATGAGCTTAATAATGCTTATTCCCAGTTAACCACCACCTATTCAGCCATCAGGGATGTTAAGAATGTGACAAGTGTACTGGAGGATGCCGGACTTGTCCTCGGAGTGGATTTTGAAAAGATAGAGAATGCCAGGTTGCTTTCATCCCGGGAATATAGTTTCAATATTAAACTGGGTTACATTTCGCTGAATACGGCCCTGAATACCGATGAGATCCTTGCCATTGCCTACGAATATACATATCGGGGTAGGACCTTTCAAGTGGGTGAACTATCACAATCCAGCGGGATCAGCGCTCCCTCGTCCCTTATACTGAAACTGTTAAAACCCACCAACTTCACCCCCAACAGCTATACATGGGACCTGATGATGAAAAATGTCTATGCACTGGGGGCGTACCAGGTAAGTGAGGATGAATTTACCCTGGATGTACTCTACAGGGACGACAAAACGGGAAATGCCATCAACTACATTCCGGAAGGCGATCTGAATAAAACGATCCTGATCAGGTTGCTCAACCTGGACAACATGGATTCTCAGCGGGATCCATATCCTGATGGAATATTTGACTTTATGAGTGGAGTGACCATCAATCCCTCCAACGGAAGGGTGTTTTTTCCATTGCTGGAACCTTTTGGATCTGACCTGGAGCAGATACTCAGGGACAGCCTGGTGGGAGAAAATGTGGATCTGGCCATCGAGAAATACGTGTTCCAGGAACTGTATGACTCCACAAAGACCCAGGCACAACAAATTGCGGAAAAGAACAAATTCCTGATTACCGGAGAATACTCCTCTTCCAACAGTTCTGAAATCATGTTGAATGCCATGAATGTGCCACAGGGTTCGGTGAAAGTGACTGCTGGTGGCCGGGAACTGGTAGAAGGACAGGATTATACGGTGGATTACATGCTGGGAAGGGTGACCATTATCAATCAGGGAATCCTGGAGTCGGGTACTCCCATCAGGATATCACTGGAGAACCAGTCGCTCTTTAATTTCCAGACCAAGACCCTTGTGGGCACCCACCTTGATTACAAGATCTCTAACAATTTCAACCTGGGTGCTACGGCCATGCACCTCACCGAGCGACCCCTGACCCAGAAAGTGAATATTGGAGAGGAGCCCATCTCCAATACAATCTGGGGATTGAACGGAAGCTACAGCACCGAGTCCCAGCTGATCACCACCATTGTTGATAAGCTGCCCTTCCTGGAGACCAAGGCCCCATCCTCCCTGACTGTGGTTGGAGAGTTTGCACAACTCATTCCCGGGCATTCCAAGGCCATTGAAAAAGAGGGGAATGCATACATAGATGATTTTGAAGGCAGCGAAACTTCCTATGACCTGAAGCAGTTTTCATCCTGGAAACTGTCCAGTACTCCCCGGGGATTTTTCAGTGAAGCTGAACTGAATAACAACAGGGCATACGGATATGGAAGGGCCAAGTTGGCATGGTACCATATCGATCCCCTGTTTGTGCGTAGTGAATCCCGAACCCCGGAACACATCAAAGCCAATCCGGATATTGCATCCAGCGCTTATGTATACGAGCTATATGAGCAGGATATATTCCCCAATAAGGAAAACCCAAGCGGGATTCCCACAAATATTTCCGTCTTGAATGTGGCATACTATCCCACTGAGAGAGGGCCATACAATTATGATTATGAGCGAATTAGCGATGACGGAAAGTTACAGGATCCAACACATCGATGGGGAGGAATCATGCGAGAGATCTACTCCAGTGATTTTGAACAGGCAAATGTGGAGTTCATCGAGTTCTGGCTCATGGATCCCTTTGCAGAAATGCCGGACCACAGTGGAGGGGAACTCTATTTTAACCTGGGAAATATCTCTGAGGATGTTCTAAAGGATTCAAGGAAAACTTTTGAAAACGGATTACCTTCATCGGAGGTCGTGGAGAAGGTTGACACCACAGTATGGGGACGGGTGCCGCTCACCCAGTCCCTGGTACAGGGTTTCAATGCGGGGGATGCGACCAGGAAGTTCCAGGATGTGGGCCTAGACGGACTATCTACCCAGAACGAGGTGCAGTTCTTCTCTGAAAACCCGGATGATTACCTGAACAAGATCGATAGCCTGTACAATTCGGGCTACCTGTCAGCCGAAGCCCGTAATGCCATCTTCGATGATCCCTCTTCCGATAACTACATGTATTATCGAAGTACTGAACATGATGCAGCCCAACATGATATCCTCACCCGCTACAAGGCCTATAACAACCATGAAGGGAACTCCCCCAGTGACGCTGATAATACCGAATCCTATCCCACATCAGGAACCTCTTTGCCCGATATAGAGGATATCAACAGGGACAATACACTGAGTGAAGGGGAGAGCTATTTTGTTTACCGGGTCGACCTGAATAAGAATGAGTTTCAGGTCGGAAGGAACCACATTGTGGATAAGGTGGTGGACAGGGTAACCTATGTGAACAATGCAAAGGCGGATGTAACCTGGTACCAGTTCAGGATCCCCATCTTTGATTACGATGGGATTGTGGGTGATATTTCAGATTTCAAGACCATCCGTTTCATGAGGATGTTCATGACCGGGCTCAAAGATACAACCATACTCAGGTTTGCCAGACTGGACCTGATTCGCGAAGAGTGGAGGCGGTATGTCCTTCCATTTACCCAGGGCGGTGAAGATTGGACCGGGGAGGAACCACCCAAAGGAGCACTGGCAATATCAGCGGTGAATATTGAGGAAAATGCCGGAAAAACTCCTGTGAACTATGTGTTGCCACCAGGATTTAATCGTCAGATCGATCCTACCCAGCCACAGCTTCGACAGCTGAACGAACAATCCATTGTTCTGAAAGTAAGAGATCTTGCTGACGGGGATGCACGTGCAGCTTACAAGAATCTCGAGCTGGATATCAGACAGTACAAAAAGATCAGGATGGAAGCCCATGCTGAAGCTATTCCGGGAACTTATCTGGAAGAGAATGAACTGGTGGCATTCCTCAGGTTGGGTACAGATTACCAGGGTAACTATTATGAGTATGAGATACCCATGAAGCTTACTCCACCGGGAATGTATGATAACGACAGTGAAAGTGACCGGCTGATCGTTTGGCCCGAAGCCAATAAATTTGAGGTTGTGCTGGACCAGTTTAAGGAAGTGAAGCAAGCCAGGAACCGGGCCATGAGTGATCCAGACAGCGAAGTGACCATCAATTCGGTGTTCTCCATCCTGGATAAAAAAGGGAACCGTATTTCTGTTTCCGGGAATCCAAACATGAGCAGTATCCGCACCATCATGATCGGTGTTCGAAATCCAAAATCAGGCAGCAATCCATACGGCCAGGATGATGGGCTCCCCAAGTCGGGTGAGATATGGCTCAATGAGCTTCGTCTTACTGATTTTAATGAAAAGGGAGGGTGGGCAGCCAACGGAAGGGCCACCCTGAAGCTTGCAGACTTTGGTAATGTTACTTTTGCCGGAAGTACCAGTCAGCCGGGATTTGGGAGCATCGAACAAAAGGTGAACCAACGTCAGCTGGAACAGTTGATACAGTATGATATATCCTCTAACCTCCAGATGGGAAAGTTTTTCAAGAAGGAAAGCGGTGTTAACATCCCGGTTTTTGCAAGCTATTCAAAAGCCATTGTTAATCCCGAATACAACCCACTGGATCCGGACATATTCCTGAGAGAGGCCATTGATGAGGCCCAGACAGAAACCGAACGGGACTCCATCATCAGGAATGCCAGAGACGTTGTGGAACGGAAATCATTTGCTGTGACCAATGTCAGGATGAACAAGGCCGGATCCAAAAAGAAGATCTACAGCCTTTCCAACTGGTCTGCCAGTTTTGCACTGAATGAGATGTCAAGCAGAAACCCCAACCTGGAGTATTACAATACCAGAAAGATAAGGGGCAGCCTCAGTTATAACTTCAACACCAGACCAAAAAATGTCCAGCCTTTCAAGTCCGTTAAAGGGTTGAGCGCAGATTGGTTGAGGATTGTCTAGGACTTCAACTTTAATTACACCCCATCGCGGATTTCGTTCAGAACCGATATGGACCGGTATTACCTGGAAAAGCAGGTCAGGAATATCAACAATCCCGAATTCATAGTGACGCCTACCTTCAAGAAAAATTTCTTATGGAACCGCTATTTTGATCTGAAATTCGATCTGACCCGAAACCTGAGGTTCGACTTCTCCTCCACCAACATCTCAAGGATTGATGAACCTGAAGGGCGCTGGAATAAGGAACTGGACAGCTATGATGCCTACCGGGATTCTCTGTGGCAGAGTATCCTTGCCGGGGGCCGGACCACGAGCTACGTACACCAGTTCAATGCCTCTTATACAATTCCTATTAATAAGATCCCGCTGCTGGACTGGACCAGTGCCAATGCCAGGTATGGCGGCACCTACGGGTGGGATGTGGGCCCCATCATTCCGGATGACCCGGAGTTCGGCCCCATCAACCTGGGGAATTCCATCAAGAACTCCAATACCATCCAGCTCAACGGACAGCTCAATTTCGTGAACCTTTACAACAAAGTGCCGTACCTGAAAGATATCAATGCCAAATACCGGAATTCCCGGACCAGGAACAGGGAGAAAGAGACCCGTATAAAAACCAAAGTTTATACAAAAGAAAACCTTTACCTGAGAGAGGGAAAGGGACGTTATGTAGCCCATAACCTGAAAACTCAAACCGTCAAGGTTGAGGTGTTCGATGAGAATCAACAACCGGTTGAAGTTGAAACAGAGATATTGAGTGATACACGCATCAGGATCACTTCCGTCAAGGCAGTCAGAAGCGCCAGGGTGGTGGTGACCGGGACCATCGAAAAGGGGGAAAGTCCACTTATTATCATTACTGAAACTACGGTTAGGATCCTGATGGGCGTACGAACATTCAATATGACATATTCAAAAAGCGGGGGCACTTTCCTTCCCGGTTATTTGCCTGGAACAGATTATTTTGGGATGCAGCAGTATGGAGGAAACCTGGCGCCGGGATGGGAGTTTATCAGCGGATGGCAGAATCCGAGATACGCGGAAGAGGCATTTCGAAGAGATCTTCTCACGCCGGACCAGAACATGAATGATCCCTTCAGACTAAATACTACGGAGCGATTCACAGCAAGGGCCAATATAGAACCTTTTAACGGACTGAAAATTGATCTGACGGCAAACAGGATGTTTGCCACCAACCGTTCAGAATTTTATACGGCTGATGCCGCAGGGAATCTTCCGGCCGATACAGCACGGGGCCGAATCTACAGTGGGAATTTCAGCATGTCATACATATCCCTGCGTACCTCATTTGAAGGCATAAATGAGAAGGTGGAGTCCTCCGAAACATTCCGGTTGCTGAAGGATGATTACCGAAAGGATATTTCCCGGCGGTTGGCAGACGAATATTTTCAGAATACAGGGATCGTACTGGCCGATTCTGCCGGTTACTATCAGGGATACGGACCAACTTCCCAGGAGGTGCTGATCCCGGCTTTCCTGGCCGCATACGGAGGAAGGGACCCCAATGATATATCACTGAATGCCATAAGATCCATTCTGGAAATAATGCCCAACTGGCAGGTGAGGTTCGATGGACTGGGAAAAATTGAGGCATTGAAGAAGTATGTGAATTCCATTGTCATGAACCACTCCTATCGGTCGACTTACAGCATTGGATCATTTATGAACAATCCGTTCTACACATATGATACCATCAGCGGAGCACCTGTTGCAATCGACCTGCAGGGGAATTTCATGGTGGAGCAGAACATCAATACGGTGAGCATCAATGAGAATTTCAGTCCCCTTTTCGGGATCAACATGGATTGGAAAAACAGCCTCACCACCCGCATTGAGTATAAAAGATCCAGAACCGTCGCCATGAACATGGCCAACACCCAGGTGAACGAGGTGAACAGTGCTGAGTTTATCGTGGGGGCAGGATACAGGTTCAACGAGGTCCCCCTGATCATCAATCAGAAAGAGTTCAGCAGCGATCTCAACATACGGATCGATTTCTCCATGCGAAACAACCGAACTGTGATCCGGAAGCTGGAGGATCTGTCCGGAAGTGAGATAACGGCCGGACAAAGGATTTTCAGCATAAAGGGCTCAATGGATTACATGTTGAGCAATAAATTTACTGTCAGGGCTTTCTACGACCAGCGCATGACAACACCCTACATCTCCAACAGTTTTCCCAATGCCAACTACAACGTGGGATTCAGTCTGATGTTTACGTTGTAGTCCGGATGGTCTGATTATATGATTTTTAGCAGGTAGTATTTTGATCGAAAAACATTACATTTGAAGAGAGTATGTTAACCCTCGCAAAGCGAGTATAAATTTTTTAAAACATGAATGTACCCGATGATCTGAAGTACACCAAAGAGCACGAATGGATTCGTGTGGAAGGTGATGACGTTGTGGTTGGAGTTACCGAGTTTGCCCAGGGTGAACTGGGTGATGTGGTTTTTATCGAAATTGAAACTGAAGGGGAAACCCTTTCGTTTGGCGATACCTTTGGCACCATTGAAGCAGTAAAAACCGTATCGGATCTTTATATGCCGCTTGATGGTAAAGTGGTAGAATTCAACCAGGCGCTTGAAGATACGCCTGAACTGGTGAATTCCCAGCCTTTTGGTGATGGCTGGATGATCAGGATCAAAATGTCTGATCCTGCCCAGCTGGAAGAGCTTCTTTCAGCGGATGAGTACCGGGCCCTCATCGGGTAGGCTTTTTTCGGCAGGGTTTTTGCGCGAGATCATGCATAATCGACCCTGAATTATGAAAAAAGCATACGGCCTGCTTGCCATTGCCCTGGTAATGGCTTCGTGTGCGGTTCCTGGGGTGGTGACACAACTCACACCGGAAGCGCCCGATGGGCATTATGAAATGGGGCGTGAATACATCTCCCTGAGTAATGACAACATCGATGTTGAACTGGGTTATGACGGGGTCCATGGCGAGAACCTGGTATTCGATTTTGTGGTGGTTAACAGAAGTCAAGGTGTACTTTCCATCAATCCTTCGGATTTCTACTATGTTCTGCTGGACAGTTCCACAGCAGACTCATCAAAGCTTCCGCCGAGAATGGCCCTCCATCCGGAGCGTGTGCTGTTTCACTATGATGAAACACTGGAGGCTAAATCGGGAGAGAAAAATGTAAACTCCTTCATGGGAATCATGGAAGCAGGATTTGGCCTGGTGGCCAGTGCGTCAGCTTTTCTGGCCACGAAGAATCCGGGATATATTGTGGATGCTGTTTTCAGTACCCTGGGAACTACCGAACATTACGTGACCCAGGATAAAATAATCAGCGAGGATATCAGCATGATCAGGGAGGAGAAGGACATTGTAAAGGAGGAAATATTCCGCCTTAGTCACTTACCTGCCGGTAAGGTTGTCAGCGGTTATGTCTATTTTCCTCAGAGTCCGGATCCCGGCTATTATATGTTTTGTTTTCCGGTGAAAGATCAGTTGTTCCAATTCGTATATCACCAGCGAAAGGTATACCAGTATTATTAAGAGGCAGCCTTTTATCATTTCTGAGGGAGTTTTTGCAGCAACCTGGCATTTTTAGCGCAGCTAAGAAGCACGTTGTAAAAAAACCTCCTGAAGGGCACCTCTAAAAACTACTTTTTATTATGAACGGCTGCCACTATTGAGCCTCATGGATCAGCGGATTTCAATTCCCGCTATCATCCATCTGCCAGGCTGTATTACATTGCCAATATCGTTGTAAGTGACATCCAATAAGTTTGTGGCTTCAAGAAAAAGTGTTACCCTTCCAACTGAGCAGGCCAGTTTCATATCCAGCACCAGGAAGGGATCATAAGGAGTCTGGATTGATTGACCTGTCCCGGCATCGTATTTCAGGTAGTCTCCATTCCTGTCCTGATAGACCATCCTGAGTGACATGAACAGCCCGGGCATCAACCTGAGGTCTGTGGCGAGTATCATTTTGTGCCGCAGGTTATCCAGCAGGTACCTTGAGATGACATCATCGGATACTTTTGTCAGGTGGGTGAATGCGTAGGACACACTCACTTTTTCCATTAGATATCTTCGATCCGTTGTGCTTCCGCCAATGTATGTGAGATGGATATCTCCACCGGTTGCATCGACCATGGTAAGATTCAGAGTATGCCATTTTTCATCCTCCAACCAGATCCAGTCTATCATCTCCCGGCCACACCGGTAGAATCCATTCATACCGGTTTGCAACCAGGTTCCCTTCCAGACAATTCCCAACTCAGCGGTGGTCGCATGTTCAGGAACAAGATCGGGATTCCCTTCGTTGGAAGGCCCCTGGTAATACAGATCAGTGAAGGTGGGCAGTCTCATGGAGCGGTTGATGGAAGTAAAAAACCTTAGAGAACCAGGAAGCTTTAATCCGAATTCAATTCCCGGCAAAAAGTAAGGTTGAAGACCCAGGTCTGAGTTAAGGTGTACCAGGACACCCCCTGAAAGTGACACCCAATTTCCTTCAAAAGAATGATTGATGTTCCAGTTGAACTGGTTTCGGACATGCCCATTGGTAAAAATGATATCGTCGCGATGGTGTATAACATGATCCGGACCAAGTGGTTCTCCCAGAGAAGTGCTGTTGATTTGCTCACTTCGGAATTGGAGCCCGGAATGAGTAATCCCTGCAATGGTGGACAACTGTCCATTCAGATCCACACCTGATACCCGGGTGAGGTGGTCATTTACATAAAACGATGGGTCATTCCTGTCAAGCAGGAAGTGATCCCTGTTGATTCTCAAGTAAGTGTTCATGGTCAGCCTGGACCGGGGCCTGTGCAGCACCATCTTCAGGGCCGTTAATCCCGTGGTGGTTTCTTCATACTGGTCTCTAAATGCAGGTGTATAGAATGCATTGGCACCGAATTCCCTGTGGTTCAGTCCAAACATTAAATCGGCACGAAATCTGCCGGGTTTGAAGGATGAATGGATATAGGCATGCGTATTCAGAAAATCTGTATTCTCCCTGTATCCGTCACTGCCAGAGGCAGAAACACTGGCTATGGTGGAAACATATTTGCCGCCAATGCTGGAGTTAAAGAATGCTTTATAGAAGTTATGCTGCCCATACCGGAGTCCCGAAGTAATAAAGGTGGAGTCTGACGGTCGGGTGACCAGGTTGAGGGCACCGGTGAATGCGTGGGTGCCAAATCGACGGGAGGCAGATCCTGTGATTACTTCAACCTTGTGGACAGAGGAGATATCTACCGGAAGGTTCAGGTGAAAATGGCCTGTTTGCGGATCTGACAGGTTGATACCGTTAAGCAGTAC
>SDBT01009958.1_pt1 | contig 15387 bp, 15 predicted proteins | sample 2277101 | NCBI WGS metagenome assembly SDBT01 (sample SAMN10404973, study PRJNA504765) | marine sediment metagenome | isolation source: marine sediment core GS10_PC15, 103 cmbsf | place: Arctic Ocean: Southern Knipovich Ridge | collected 2010 | reverse complement strand
GATTTAACATCAAGAAGCTGCTTTAAAAAATGACAGGGTTGAAGCCCCCTGCAGTCTCGCATAAAGCGGGATGGGGAATGTGCACGCTGCAGCAGTTCAACCTTTAGGGAGGAGAAAACGTGAAATTTGATAAAATCTCTCCGGCCTATCTTATTCAGAGAATTGGAAAGGCCTCAAAATTTTCAAAAGTTAAAAAAACAACTATGCTGCTTATACCTTTTTCTTTGGTGATATTTATTTTTTTGACGGCTGCAGAACTTTCCTTTAGCGAGGAAGTGGATCACCTGGCGCCGATGGGGGTGGTCAGAATGAACAAAATGCTTGATGCTCCCGATTTTATCCTTTCCGATTTAGAGGGGGGTAAATGGAGCCTGGATGATTTTAAAGGTAAGTTCGTTATGTTGAATTTCTGGGCCACTTGGTGATCTTACTGCGACAAGGAGAGGTCCTATCTGGAAAAAGTCTACCATCTTTACAAAGAAAAAGGTATGGTTGTTTTGGCCATCTCTATCGACCGGGGAAGAGATGCAAAAGTGAGAAAGTTAGTGAAAGGTTATGTAAGTCGGAAAAATCTGACTTTTCTCAATCTGCTGGATCCCAAGTCGGCAACTGCTGCACAGTATGGCGTGCGTGGAGTCCCGATGAATTTTTTCATAAACCCTCAGGGGAAGGTTGTAGCTGCGGCCAGTGGTTATCGGAAGTGGGATAGTGAAGAAGCCCGCAAGATGTTCCAGCAGTTGCTGTCCGGAACAATATAGAGCTGACTTTCCCGGCTTTGAACGATTTCACGGGGACTATCAAAAGAATTTACAAGACTACCGGAGTACCTGAGAGCTACATCGTCGATAAGGATGGAATCCTCGTTAAAAAAGTTATAGGTCCACTAGACTGGTCCCAGCCAGATATCTCGCGTTTATTCCGCGATATGATTCAGAAGCCGCAAGCAAGTTAAGGATGATATGAATTTTAAACTAGCCTAACATTTAGATATGGTTTTGCCATCACTGATCAATAAGGAGGAATTTTAGATGCATCCTGTCTTAATACAAATCGGACCTCTTGTCATTCGCTGGTATGGTGTCATGATAGCCATTGCCTGCTTGCTCGGTATTTGGGTCGCCGGGAGAGAAGCTGAGAGAAAAGGGATTGACAGAGAAAAAACACAAAATATTTTTCTTTACGCCATAATCGGTGCAGTTATCGGTGCGCGCCTCTACTATGTTGCATTTGCTGGCTGGGCAAGGTTTTTGGATAACCCCCTGTCTGTTTTCGCAGTTTGGCAGGGCGGATTGGCCATTCACGGGGGGATCTTGGGGGGACTTCTGGTATCGCTCTTCTATACCAGGAGACAAAATATTCGTTTTTGGAAATTTGCCGATATGGGTGCACCATCTCTCATCTTAGGACAGGCGATTGGCAGGATTGGGTGTTTTCTCAACGGAGATGCCCACGGGTATCCCACAGACATGCCATGGGGATTGGTTTACTCTCCTGAAAGCCCTGCGGGACAGATGTTTCCGGGACAACCGCTTCACCCCACTCAACTCTATGAGATGCTCTTCAACTTCATCATTTTTGGTATCCTGTGGAAAGTTAGAAAAAAAATGAAGATAGACGGGCACCTCTTTCTCCTCTATGTGATTTTCTATTCTGCAATTCGAATTTTCGTGGAGCATTTTCGGGCCGATAAACTCACCTATTTCGAAAACATCTCTTCCGCGCAATCCATCGGGATAATTGGAATTATTCTCAGTTTCGTTTTGATGTTTGTCCTGAAGAGAAAAAAGATAGCTCAGATGGAATCATCGTAATTGAGGTCTCCTATATTTGAGGTCAAAGAGAGAGGAGAGTGTGTTATGGAATCTATAATGAAAGGAGCGATTGCTCTGGTTGAACAAAATATGCAAAAACAATAAAGACCGGTGATCGATGATTCCTTCCCAAACTCACTGTAGCCCCTTATATCCACTTTATTTTATGAAATATGAAAAAGACCCTTGTAAAATTGATCTTGTTTTTGATCCTTTTGATCCTAATTGCATCGTGTACCTACTCGAAATCAGTGCAGACTGAAACCGATAGGGGGGCCGACCCGCTGTCTTTAATGGTCCGCTTTTATCGGGGGCCGTTGAATCATCTCTCTGCCGTCAGGTACGGCGAATGTCCCATGTATCCGTCGGATTCCGAATACAGCTTACAAAGCATTCAAAAACACGGAATGTTGGTGGGATGGGCAATGGCAATGGACCGATTAATGCGCTGCGGCCGCGATGAAACAAGATTATCACCAGCGGTTTTTATTAACGGCAAGTGGAAAACCTATGATCCGGTGGAAAAAAACGATTTCTGGTGGAGTGATAAATAGTGACCATCGTTTCCAGAAGCTAACATCTCGGATGTCGTGAGCAATCATTTACTAGGGAAACATTGACAGGTCTGAAGCTTTATTTGGAAAATGGGTGGTAGGGAACCGATAGGTGAATATTTCTTATCCAATTGCTTAACCTTTCAGAACGAAAATCGGTTACTTTTTATCCATTTTTTTTCACTTCTTCCCACAAAAAAATACACTGTCTTTATCATTGGAGCGAATATCATTTGAAAAATTATATAGTTAAATGACAACACTACAATGTGGCACAGCATTTGCCTTAAATCTATAAATATAATCAAAAGCAAAAAATTCCAGATAGGAGATTAGAACCATGCAAAACTTAATTTCACTCATTTTTGTCGGTCTGTTTGTGTATCTGATCTTTTCCAGAAAAGGAAGCATAGGCTGCTGTGGCGGGCACGGGGGCCATAAATCAGATCAAAATCAAAAAGAAAATATTGACAGATCATCTCACAGAGACACGGGAGATGTGATCGATCTAAACAAGGATGAATATTCAATTTTGTCAACCAAAGTCGTGAAGGCTCCCGAAACCAAAGGGGATAATTAATTGACATCATCAACAGGTGATGCCTGATGCTTTTCACAGGATTAACTCATGGCTACAAATGAAATAAAGGAGTCATTATGCAATATTGGTTCTACCTTGCAGGTGCAATAGCCCTTGAGGCAGCGGGTACAACATCGATGAAATTATCCGGTGGCTTTACTAACCTTGTACCGTCGATATCGATATTCCTATTCTATGCAGCCTCATTTGTAGCACTGACCTTTGCGTTGAAAGGTATCGATGTAAGTCTTGCCTATGCAATTTGGTCTGGGATTGGCACTGTTATAATAGCAACCATTGGCTTTCTGTATTTTCAGGAACCGGCAACAGCATTAAAAATAGTTAGCATTGGTCTAATTGTTTTTGGTGTTGCTGGACTCAAGCTCAGCGGTGTGAACCATTAAAACTTGAGCGGCACAAAATAGAGGCGAAATCATGATTCCAAGGCAAAAAATTCAGGATATGTATCAATCGGGAGCGAAACATTACGATTTCACTACGATTCTATTTAGGCTGATCGGCTTGCGAATGAAAGCTTACCGGTTACTCGCAATAAAGAAATTGTCTCTTCAACATGGCAACTCTGTCATCGAGCTTGGCTGTGGTACCGGTTTGAACTTTCCTTTCCTTATGGAACAAATAGGGCTGGAAGGTCGACTGATAGGAGTTGATTTAACACCAGGAATGCTTGACATCGCCCGGGTGAGAGTTGAGCGATCTGGCTGGAAAAACGTAGAACTGATACAGTCAGATGTAGCTTCCTATGATTTTCCAGATGGGGTAAACGGTGTGCTTGCAACAGGCCTCTTTGGGTACATATCCGAATATGACCGTGTGATCAAAGCAGCCTCCCAGTCTCTCGTGCCTGGTGGTCACCTATCAATACTTGATGGCAAGCAGCCGGAAAACTTACCATCATGGTTGTTCAAAATCGTCTTGAAACTCGGAGGTCCATTCGGATACACCTCTGAGTATTTCAATGTTCGCCCTTGGGAATCTGTAGAACGTTATTTTAAAGAGACTTCGTTCGAAACAAGGTATGGGAGAATGATTTATATTTTATCTGGAACTGCATCATGAAAATGGTATCTTTTGTTAAATATGGATTCGATTGACATATTAAAATGTGTTATAATTCAATAATAAAGTTTCTTATACTAAGAGAGGGGAATCTTTTCAGATTTCCCTTTCTGCTTTTATGGGAACCTAATTTTTCAAACAAAGCGATGTCCTCTGCTAAACTGACCAAAGCTGTATAATTTTTACCCATATTCACCAATAAAAAAGACTTTTATGTTTACAAATTATACACTCTGCATTATTCTCTAATTAAACAGACTACGATGTATTAATAAATCGAAAAAAATGGAAAATACAATGACCCAAAGACAATCAAATAGCATGCGTTCTGGCTTGCAAGCATCGCCCTGGATAATATTCGGATCAACAGTCATTCTTTTGGTTGTGGTGATGGTTCTGACGATTCAGAACACGAACCGCGAAAAGCGTAATATGTCAGAAGTTCTAGGTAGCAAGGGGGCTGCTCTGATTCGTGCCGTGGAGGCGGGCGCTCGAACGGGAATGATGGGCATGATGTGGGGCGGTCAACAGATACAGCGATTGCTCGAAGAAACTGCTCGCTTACCGGATGTTCTCTATATGGCGGTTATCGATCAAAAGGGACAGGCAGTGGCGCACAGCGATCCATCTAAAATCAACTCACCTTTAAGTCCTGAGCGTAAAATAACCCATCTTGGACCGCATGAACATGAGAATTGGGAGTTGGTCAACCTGGGTAATCAACAGCGCGTCTTTGAAGTCCATCGGCATTTTCGTCCTCTATTTCCTGATGATAATCAAGTCTTCGGCCACATGCAGGCTATGATGAACCGGCATGGAATGACATCTTTACCGCCCGATGACTGGTTTTCTGAAGAAAAGCGCCAACAACTGCTGATTATAGTAGGGTTAGATACGAAGCCTTTTGAAGAAGCGATCCGCAGTGATATTAGAACGACGGTTGTGTTGTCGGTCGTCTTGCTTCTCTTGGGATTTGGAGGATTTGTTTCATTGTTCTGGATGCACAGCTACCGCATCACCAAGCAGACTCTGCAGGACACCAGTGCTTTTGCCGATGAAGTAGTCAATCATCTGCCGGTGGGCTTGATCGCCACTGATCGTTCGGGAAGGATTACTTTTTTCAATGCAGCTGCTGAAAGAATAACCGGTTTGAATAAGACCCACGCACAGAACCAAGAGCCGGACACGATTTTACCGACAGGATTATGCGGTCTTCAAGAACCACTAAACCGGGGGAAAAGTATTACTGAGCAGGAAATGGAATGCACTTTTACCGGTGGCCGTACTATACCGGTTAGCGTTAGCGCTGCCCGAATAATTAATGAGATTGGTGATTTTGTTGGGCAGGTACTGATACTGAGAGATTTAGGTGAAGTGCGTCGTTTGCAGAGCGAAGTCCGTCGTCACGAGAAATTGGCCGCCTTGGGCGGAATGGCCGCCGGTGTGGCCCACGAAATCCGAAATCCCCTGAGTTCAATCAAAGGGTTAGCCACCTTTTTCGCCAGTCAATTCGAAGACGGAAGTGATTCCCAAGAAGCCGCTGAAGTGATGGTCCAGGAAGTGGATAGGCTAAACCGGGTGATCACAGAACTACTGGGCTTTGCTCGCCCCAGTGATTTGAAGTGTAAATCCACCGATCTGGCAAGCCTTGTTTCCCAATCTCTCCAACTGATACAGCAGGATGCGACAAATCAAAACATTACCATCAATTTGCAAACCGCAGATGACATCTGTCCGGTCTGGATTGACCCGGACCGAATGGCCCAGTGCCTGCTCAACCTCTACCTTAACGCTATACAGGCGATGGAGGACAGCGGCACTTTGACCGTGCGTGTTGCTGTTGATGACAATCAACATGTGCACATCAGTGTGAGCGACACGGGACGGGGGATCCATTCCGAGCAGCTTGATAAGATTTTTGACCCGTACTTTACGACCAAGAAAACCGGGACAGGGTTGGGGTTGGCTATCGTCCACAAAATTGTTGAGGCGCATCAGGGGCAGATGAAGGTCAAGAGCACTTCAGGTCAAGGGACATCGTTTACGGTAATGATTCCCTGTCAACGCAGCGAAACAGCAAAGAGGCAATCATGACTTCGCTTAAAACAACCAAGATACTAATCGTGGATGATGACCCCGGCCATCTAACGACCTTAAAAACGATAACCAAGAGCTGGGGGTATACCGTTGAAACTGCCAATGACGGCGTTGTGGCTGTTGACATGGTCAAATCAGGGCCCGTTGATCTCATCCTTATGGACGTGCGCATGACAAACATGAGCGGTATCGAAGCCCTTGGTCAAATCAAAGACTACAATCCCTCTATCGCCGTTATTATCATGACAGCCTTTTCATCGGTGGAGTCGGCGGTTGAGGCATTGAAATCCGGAGCCTACGATTATCTGATAAAGCCCTTAGATTTCGAAGTCCTGAAACTAACGATAGAGCGGGCATCCGAGCATGCCGGGCTCAAGGAGGAAAACAGAGCCTTAAAAGAACATCTGCGGTCAGATTATGACATTGCCAACATCATCGGCAGAAGTCAACCGATGAAGAAACTGATGGACATGATGTCGATGGTCGCTCCGTCCGAGGCCACAGTGTTGATCACAGGTGAAAGTGGCACCGGCAAAGAATTGATTGCCCGTTCGCTGCATTTCAATAGTCCTCGCAAGGAAAAGCCTCTGGTGGTCGTCAATTGTGCATCCATTGCTGAAACCCTGCTTGAGTCTGAACTTTTCGGGCATGAAAAAGGAGCCTTCACAGGCGCTGACAAACGCCGTGAAGGCCGTTTCATGCAGGCCAATCACGGCACTATCTTCCTGGATGAGATTGGTGAAACGTCTCCTACGATGCAAGCCAAACTGCTGCGGGTTCTCCAGGAAAAGGAAGTGCAACGAGTAGGTGGTGAGGATACTATTAAAGTGGACGTGCGAATAGTGGCCGCCACCAACCGTAATTTGGAAGCAGATGTGGCCAATGGGCGTTTTCGTGAAGATCTTTTCTATCGCCTAAATGTAATGAACTTAAATGTGCCGCCTTTGAAAGATCGACAGGAGGATATTCCCCTATTGGCACAGCATTTTCTTAATAAATTTGCCGATAAAAACCGAAAAACAGTTAAAGGTTTAGTTCCTTTAGCGGTGGATATGCTTCTCAATTACGACTGGCCCGGCAACGTAAGAGAACTCGAAAACGCTATAGAGCGAGCGGTTATTCTGCTAACCGGAGAACATATTACCGAGAAGCAATTACCGCTTAACATAACAAAAAAATATCCTGACCTTTCGACATCGCCAATTGCTGCTGCACCGGTAATGGACGGCACGCGCTCAATGGAGGAGATTGAAAAAGAAGCTATCCTGGCAACTCTGAAAGCCAGTGGTGGAAATAAATCTGAAACTGCCCGCCGTTTAGGTATCACCCGAAAGACCCTGCACAACAAGTTGAAAAACTATGGATTGGGGTAAAGGTAAGTGGGAAATCCAAATTCGTTTGGGGTAAAAATACCATCCGTTCTACTCGATGTTGCCATACCATAAAGAGAACCCTGATTCTTTTTTACACGCCTCCGGTAGAAGTTTGTGATAGAAATCCTTTCCTTTCAACCGAATCAATATAGAATAAACCTATAATGTTTAGTAGGTTAGATTTATTATTCGGTTTCCACATCATCCTTTGGCACAACCTTTGCTTTGTGTATATTTAGGCAGAAACGCTATTTAACAGCATCAATTAGTATAGCAACATAGAAAGGGTATTTAAGTTTAGAAGGATAATTAAAATGAATCGAACAACCTCAACGCTTCTTAGTCTTGGGGTGTCAGCTATCCTGATTGCCGCCGGCATCTTGTTTCTGTATGACTGCAGCACAGAGATATGGACCGAAAATGGTCGGGGGTGGGCCATGGGTTTCCATGGTTTGATGGGAGGAGGTGGCATGGGTGTCGTTATGATCATATTTTGGACCGTTCTTATCACGGCTTTTGTACTCCTAATCTCAGGTGCAGTCACCGGGATCCTTGTTTCTAATCAAAACGAAGATGATACCCCAAATGCATTGGAAATTCTTAAAGCCCGCTATGTCCGCGGTGAAATCGATAAAACCGAATACGATAACAGGCGTAGGGATATAACTGATTTATCAAACAGCTATTTTTAGTTCCGGTATGCAGGTTGAATTTCAAAGGTCGGAGAATGAAATAGTATACGAGCCAAACGCAGACAGCCGGGTAATAATTATACGGTATTGATTTTAATCTGTACCAATGGAGTAAATATTACACGCCGATGTTAATCTTTATTTCCACCGCCCTTGAGATCGAAATCATTAAAGTTGTAATTTAGAACAATTACAATAAGATAAAAAATTGTCATAGTTTCATCTGTAGGTGGCATGCGCTTTGCATTATTTAAGTCTAAGTGCGGTAATCGCATAATTTTTTAAATTTATGGAGGTAAATAAAATGGAAAGAAACAAAAGTAAAATGGTTATGGTGGTAGCAATTGTAGCAATTCTTGGAATTGGCACATACGCATTTGCTGACCGGGGCGGCTTTGGCATGGGTGGTTGGGGCCACGGCCAAGGTGGTTATCACATGGGCTGGGGCGGATCTGGATATGGCTATAAAAGTGATTTGAGTGAAGAAGATTTCAAAAAACTCGATGATCAGATGCAGACTTTTTATAAAGAAACCGAATCAATTCGTCAGAAAATCTATAAAAAAGAATTGGCCGTGAGAAGTGAACTGGCAAAAGAAAATCCAGATGCCAAAAAAGCTTCTGATCTGCAGAAAGAATTGTCCGAATTCGAATCAGATTTTAATCAGAAAAGAATTGATCATATGCTCGCTTTAAGAAAGTCAAACCATAATTTTAACAGGGGTTTCATGGGAAGAGGCGGAATGATGGGTTACGGTCCGGGAAACTGCTGGAGATAAAACAGCAGTACGCCTCAACTCTTTAACCGGGATGATCTTGATCCATAAGGTTATCCCGGTTTACCTTAATATTATTAACTCAGGAGACAGAACATTCGATATTAAAAAAACAAAAAACAGATTTATAGCCAAACTCTTTTTCAGATATCCATCGCTATTTAAGAGGTGGGCAAGTACTGCGAACATTATCAAATTTGATCATTCACCCTGGACCAAACTAACTAAAGAGATTACCCAAAGCCGCCTGGCTCTGGTAACTACAGGCGGAGTTCATTTAAAATCACAAATTTCATTTAATATGAAAGATCCTTCGGGGGATCCCACATTCAGAGAGATCCCTGCTGACATCAAACCTTCAGATCTTACCATCACACACGACTACTATGATCACAAAGATGCGGACAAGGATATCAATATCGTCGTGCCCATTGAAAGAATAAAGGATCTGGAGAAAACCGGAGATATTGGATCAATTAACGGGCGCCATTTTTCATTTATGGGACATATTACCCCGCCACATATAGAAACATTGATAAATGAAACAGCTCCAATAGTGGCAAAAAAATTAAAATTGGATAACGTCGATATTGCAATTTTGACGCCCGCCTGAGGGGTTTGCAATCAGTCCGTGGGACTGATCCAAAGGGTCATTGAAGACGCCGGCATTCCAAGCATCTCGATCAGCCTCTCTTTGGACATCTCACGCAAAGTGCGGCCGCCACGAGCCCTATATCCCGGATTACCCCTTGGCCACCCTTTAGGGTATCCGGACCAGGCTTTCCGCCAGTTTCAGATTTTACGACTGATGCTCAAATACCTTGCGGAAATCAGAACTCCCGGAACGATTGTCGAAAAGGACCTGACCGTCAAAACGGGAACAACACTTGAATGCGCTGCCTGTGTGATGTAATTCATTTAAAAATGCTTAACAGCTTCCTCTCTTAAGCGGATACTTTTTATCCACTTTAAACACATTCTATAAATGTGAATTGGTTACAGACTACTCACTTTGAAACATTCGTTCTCTTTGATTTAAACCCATAAGAAATTATTTATATTATAATATCAGGCTATTAAAGTATATATACCTTTTCTTGGCACTATTTTTGCACTACCACTATGTAGTGCAAAAAGAAAAAAATGGGGTTATGAACAATGAGAAAAACAACCACATCACATCAAATTTTTATCGACCCGGTCTGCTGCATGAAAGTGGACCCCGGCGACAGAAGCCTAATGTTTACTGACAAACTGCGCACATATTATTTTTGTGCAGAGACTTGTCGAAACGCTTTTGCAGCTGACCCTGACAAGTATTTAAATCCAAAAACCAAGCGTAAAGGGTTGTGGGGACGGTATCTTGAACGCCTTGAAAGAGCTACCGGCGGCAAACCATTAAAATGTCACTGAGTAGTCTTGAACGTTTTCTTGACGAAAAGATTTCATCCTATGGAACCGGAAGATAGCTTTAATTTGTTATCATGACACAGATTTTTTCTTGAAGATACAAAGGAGATTGAGATGAAAATGGTATTTAACAAATTAAGACGCAACCATTCATTGTTGATGATACTTTGCTGTGCGGTCCCATTGGTCGCTATTTTGGCCCTTTCTTATTTTAATGTTTTAGGCTCATGGGGTTCATACGCAATATTTCTCTTATGCCCCCTGATGCATATATTTATGCACAGAGGACACTCCGCTCATGCTAAAAGCAGCAAAAAGGAGCCATAATAGGTGCTCTTACTTTATATCTGGACTTTATCAATCTGTTCCTGATGCTTTTAAGAATATTGGGGGCCGGTAGAAACTAAGGGAAGCAAATAATCATGCTTTTATTCAAAGAATGGTTCGTAGACAGGAGGATTGTAACCCTGTCCGCAGACAAACAAATTAAAGCCTGGCGGAAAGCAAATCGAAGAATGAAATGGGGCATACCGGCGGCTGAATTTAAAATGATTGAACCACTGCCGCCGCTAACCCCAAAAGATAAGGCAGATGGCTTCATTGGCGCTGTATTGAGTTACGGTTTTGGAGATGATGGGTACCGCAATGCAGATTCCGTGTTGTCTGCTCAAAAAGCATGGGCATACGCACCCAAGAGTTTATTTAGAAAAACCTGGCAGTGTGAATATATCGATTTTAACAGAACTGATTATATTCGTCTACGACTCGATGCTCAGGCCAGACCTAAAGGCTTTTATTATATAAAATTCAAACCCGCAAATCACGATCAGCCAATGACTGTTTCACAGTTTCGCAAAAACCTTAAAACAGATACCGGCTTGGGGCCGGAAGGGATTCAACTTCTGTCAATCACACATACCCACTTTCAAAAATTAATGCATAACAAAGATATACCATTTATGGCTTTAGCGGATTTTGATGTTGCCCCGCATGGATTTAATGATTTTTATGACGCTCCCCAACTCTTTTGCAGTAATGAAACATTAGGTTTAGGCATTGGGAATATTGACAATCATTATCCTTTTTTTGGGATACCGACCATTCGTTTTTAATTTCTTGCAAATTTAATCGGTTATTTATAAAAGCAACTTATATTGTTTTTCATTAAGGTAATTGATTAAGTTTTTACACCTATGTAAAAGTTACAATTATTCCTATAATTGTTTTTTGGTTTGCCACCTGTGTATTAGCAACAACTGGATGGTTGATAGTATTGTTATAAGTTGATCTGTATACCATTTTTTATAAATCTTTTCTATTGCAATTGCAGAATGGTTATACAGGTATTACTGTCGCTAAATGTTTCAATGGTCCTTTTTGCTTTTCGGTTCATTCCCTGGACCGTCAGCTCTAATCGGCGATCTTTGGAAAGCTAGAGTTCAAAAAAACCGTTCTTTAATGTATAGACGGTTTCGTTCACAATAATCCTGCCTTCAGTGTCAACCACCCTGACCTTGAATGCCCTGTTGGCCAATTCCCCCTGACAGGAGGACATGTAGTGGACCGTTCAGCCATGAGTGTTTTATATATAGGGCGCTACCGCGACCATGATCTCATTTTTCGGAAGTTGTGTCTTTGTGATATTTCCGTTAGGGAATTTAAAAATCACTTCACGAGTTTCAAATTACATTGAACATTGCCGACTCCATGATCGCCTTCGATAACAATCGGAGGTTTTTAACTTGACGAGCATTGGAATTATATAGCAAAATTATCTAAGCTCAAATTTACGATATTGGCATTCCAAACAAATTATGTAAAAAATTCTTTTGATATGAACAATTCCTCTATCAATATTTTTCAAACCGGATATGTCCTCAACAACAAATGGGTAATCATTGAATTTATCGACAAAGGCGCCATGGGTGAAGTCTACCGCGCCCATCAACTCAACCTCAAGCGTGATGTGGCCATCAAGGTCATCTCACAGGAAATGCTTCAATCTTTTGGAGACGGTCCGGAAGAAATTGAAACCGTTTTTCAAAGATTTCGGCGAGAAGTTGAGGCCATGGCCCAGGTGAGGCACCCCAATGTCCTGCAGATCTTTGACTATGGCTCTGAAAAGATCATTCAAGACGGCAAAGATGTCCCGGTCGAGTACATTGTTATGGAATATATTCCGGGAGCCACACTGCGGTTTACCATGTCAGAAGAAGGATTCTACCCCGAACACGATTTGACTGCAACTTGGCTTGTCGATTACTTTCTGCCGCTGTTGGACGGTGTTGAAGCCATCCACGCTAAAGGCATTATCCACCGTGATTTAAAGCCTGAAAATGTCCTTTTATATGACGTAACGCCAAAAATTGCCGACTTCGGCCTGGCCGGCTCCCTGCGCATGAAACCGGTGACCCAGTCTATCGAAGTCAGGGGCACGCCTGCTTATATGTCTCCGGAGCATTTTTTCGACTTTAAAAAGGCAGATCAACTCAGCGATATTTATTCGTTGGGCAAAATCCTGTTTGAAGCCGTAGAAGGCACCACCCGCGAAGAAACTCTCCCTTTTAAAAGCGTTGGTTTGCAAAACAAAGACACCCCGTTTTTTGAGCAACTGGATTGGATCATCCAAAATGCAACAGCCGAGCGAAAAGAAGAACGCCTCCAGTCTGTCGGAGAACTTCGCAAAGCGCTTTTGCACGCCATTGACATCTTGAAAACAGAAATCGCTGTTGGCGCCGACACAACACCAAAGCGTTTTTCATTTTTGGCTAAACCCCATTTCATATGGGCAGGTATTGTGATTGCGATCGTGTCCGTAGGTTTAATGGTGCTTTGGCACTTAATCGGTGAACCCGGTAAAACGACCAGACAGTTAACAGCCCCGCAGGTATCTCAAACATCGCCTGCTCCACCGGGCAAGCCGGAACTTCCCAAAGCCAAGCCAACCGCTCCCGCTCCTCCGGCCCCATCTGTCCGGGGCGAAGACGGTGTTACCATGCGCCTAGTCCCCGGCGGTGAAGTTAAGATTTCCCCAAAAGATTTGAACATGCCGGTGCAAACGGTTCAGATACAATCCTTTTACCTGGATGAAAAAATGGTATCGAACCATCACTTTAATGATTTTCTGAATGAAGTCAAAGCAAGCCTGACCATTGAAAACGGTGTTGTCAATAATAAGGATGAGATCTGGTTTTATCTGGGGAAAAGTGTCGATCCTTTTGAGCAGATTATATACGAACACGGGCGTTTCCATCTGAGGGATACAAAATATGCGGCCTATCCGGTAGTCCGTGTCACATGGTACGGTGCTTCCGCCTATGCGCGCCATTACGATAAGCGCCTGGCGACAGAATCTGAATGGGATTATTTGCTCCCGAATAAATCTCTTATCGCTGATATCGATAAAGACAACCAAACAAGCGCATTTACGAAAGCATCAGAAGATGCGCCAGCCGGAACCGAAGAGCACCCCCACATGATGAATATGGAGCCGTCATCCGGCGGCAGCGAAGCATCAGTGCCTACGCCGCCGGAGCATCTTACAAAGCAATGGGTTACCCGCAGCAAAGTCAATCTTAACAAAAGGAGTGAAACCGGGGGACAGCAGGATATCTCCTACCCAAGTCTTGTTGTCGGCAAACTGTCTGAACAAGAGTCCGCCTCTAAAATCTTCCGATATCCCTGGGAAGCGTTCTCCGATGTCGGCTTTAGATGTGCCAAGACTTTAGGAAGTGAGAAATAGCTTTTGTTACATATAGCTGACTTGAGCCTACTAAAAATCAAACCCCAAAATATTTGCGATTGCCTTACGCTATCTTCACCTTGTGAAACATTTTAGAAAGTCTGTAATCCCTGTTACGTTTAACAAACAAAAAAAAAGACCCGCAAGATACTGAAATCCTTGCGAGCCTTTGATATCTCTATGGAGGCGGCAACCAGATTCGAACTGGTGAATAGCGGTTTTGCAGACCGCTGCCTTACCACTTGGCTATGCCGCCCAAAAAAAAATGGAGCGGGAAACGGGATTTGAACCCGCGACTTCGACCTTGGCAAGGTCGCACTCTACCACTGAGTTACTCCCGCTCAATGTTTTTAGTTTTAAAATTTTTATTACGATTTTGTCAACAAAAAAAAATTACGTCTTAAATAGATTTTTGAACCTAATAAAATAGTCTACACCTGACCATACCGTCAATACCAGGGCTGCCCATAAAAATACGTTCCCGATTGCATGGAAATCGATTGTAAAGTATTCATAGTGAAATAAAAGTGGAATGATGGCGGCGATCTGAAAGCCGGTCTTGTATTTTCCAAGGCTGGATGCGGAAACATCTTTCCCCTTTTGAGCAATAATATTTCGCAAACCGGTTATAGCAATCTCTCTGCCTATAATGATGCAAACAATCCAGGCCGGCACCCATCCCAGAGAAGCCAACATAATAAAAGAAGAAGAAACCAGGAGCTTGTCCGCAATAGGGTCCATCAACTTTCCGAAATCGGATTCCAGCCCTTTTTGCCTTGCAAGAAATCCGTCCAGAAAATCGGTTATGGCGGCCACACTGAAAATAAGCGCGGCTGCAAATGTACAAAGCCGGTTCGGAAACAAAAGCAGAATCACAATTACCGGCGCTGCAGCTATACGAAACATAGTCAGGCTGTTGGGGTGACTCAATATATTTTTTATTCGTCCCCCCGAAAACATAGTTTTTGCTTTTTTAGAGACCATCAATATTTACTTTTTTGCCTTGTCCCAGTCGTCAAGAAAGGCCTTTAGCCCCTTGTCGGTCATAGGGTGGGACGCCAGCTTTGCGAGAACATCAAAGGGAATTGTGGCAATATCTGCGCCCATTAATGCTGATTCGAGAACATGAAGCGGATTTCGTATACTGGCCACGATGATCTCGGTGTCAAATGCGTAATTACTGTATATCTCAACAATCTGCTCTACCAGCAGAAGGCCTTCCTGCGACAGGTCATCAAGGCGGCCGATAAAAGGGCTTACAAATGTAGCCCCG
>SDBT01009957.1_pt1 | contig 15387 bp, 2 predicted proteins | sample 2277101 | NCBI WGS metagenome assembly SDBT01 (sample SAMN10404973, study PRJNA504765) | marine sediment metagenome | isolation source: marine sediment core GS10_PC15, 103 cmbsf | place: Arctic Ocean: Southern Knipovich Ridge | collected 2010 | reverse complement strand
CTTTCATAATGGTAGTTTATGTTTTCTTTTATAGTGGATAGAAAAACTGCATGATGATTGCCATTTTTGGTTTGTAATTGCTTTACTTGATATTGATTTTCAGTTATGAAGTATGGTTGACCTTCTTTGTCAGTACTATCTAACGCATAGACTTCTTTACGAATAATAGAACCATGTAGAGCTCGATATGCCTCGTGAGGTGCTTCTTCCTTATCGACATTATGATTTTTAGGTTTGAAAGCAAATTCATCTCCCTGATAATATTCCTTTCTGTAGGTTTCCATCATGTCTTCCCGATCATAAATATCTCCATTGGATGATACAATATTCTCATCAAAATAGATTCCTGTGTGAAACCAGGTTTTGGTTAACACAGGACGGACATGATAGGCTTCTTGATTATTGTTAAAGAGATCTTCACCCTCATGCAGTGAGGAATTCGCAAATGTTTTGAACTCCTCAGTATCATATTGATCTACACGTCCAAAACCTCTAAACTCTCTCTCTCGTCCGTCAAAGTACCCGTGATGATATTTGTAGATTGTCACCAGTTTAGTCTTGCTGATGTGATCAATTACTTCAGATTTTTCTAAAACTTGAACTGGAAACGGTAAATTTGTTATCCACGGGTTTCCATTTTCTTTGTCTTTAATATAAAACTCAGTAGATGAGGTATATTGAACTTTTGTTGTGGCCCCCATATTATTGCTCATCTCTGTAAGCAAATAAGGTTTTTTCCCATCACAGAAATCCAGGACTTTATAGTTGTTTCCAAACTGGAAATTATGATCATAGCTCCAAACCAAAGTAGATGTTCCAGAGCCATAAAAATCCACTATCCGAACCGAATTCACATCTGTAACGATTGGAGTGCCTTCAATGGTGTGTTGTTGGCTCCAGCTATTCCCGGATCTATTAAACCAGAAGTGTACTTGATCAAAATCAACATAAACTAGATCTGTTGCTCCAGATCCTTCGATATCGACAAGAAAAAGACGTTTTGGATCGAATTCATCACCAAAGTGGGGAGAATCTTTCATCGTAATACGTTTACCAAAACGTCCATAACCTAGGTTAGGCCAGTAATCGATCCGTCCATTATTGATTAATACAATGTCATTGAGACCATCACTAGACATATCAGCTAACCTGACGCGTCCTTGAGGATCATTAAAACTAACATCAGGAAATTCATTCTGGTTATAAATTCGGTTAACAACCCTTCTATTACCATAACCGCGCTCGCCAAGACACTTAAACCAAAAAAAATGATCATCACCAGTCACTAAAATATCTGATAATCCATCGCCTGTTAAATCGACTAAACGTGTATTAGGATCTCTAAGATTGAGGGTAGGTATGGATTCAAAAAGTTTGAAGGATTTCCAACTTCCAGCTGGTGTAGCTTCATAAAAACCAGCCATCTGAGATGTCTCAATCACCAGGTCAGCTTGCCCATCTCCCCCCATATCTCCGATTGCTACATTTGGATTCGACAAGACGATTTCAGCTGGTATAAATTGTTGAGACCGTCGACAATCAATTTGTCCTTGACCCAGATTTCTCCAGTAATCATAATTCTGGTCAGTCGTATGTAATAGATCTGGTAAAGCATCCCCATACAGATCTATTAAGGAATAATCAGGATCAATAAAGGCGTAAGGAGGTAAATCATTTGCCTTAGCTAGAATTGACTGAGATTTTCTCTTCTGGGGATTAAATTCTGAGTATTTAAATGTCACAGGAGGCATTTCTGAGAATCGGTAGGTAGTTCCATTTTTCCGGTAGCCAGTAACCTTTACAGCCGCAAGCATCGATAAGCAGAGATCCTTATTATTCTCATATTGGAAATCGGTTGATTTCACTAAGGGAGCGGTGTCTAATTCGCTTTCTTTAAAATGATGCAGCATTAAAACACGTTGACAGAGTCGTAATGTTCGAACTTCAAAACCAGCCCTAAAACTGGAGAAAGGGTCTTTACGCACTGGCCAGTCGTCAGTGGTGGCCTTATCAGGAAACTTTTCTGGATCAAAAGGAATAACTGGCAATTTGGGTAGATCTCCATAATCAAAAAGGACTTCAAAGAGATAATGGCGCGTTTTTGTCTCATTAGGATTCTGATGATGTGTTCCAATTTTTTCTGGCCCAACTTTCTTATCGTTATCAAGAGTTTTGGGGGTGTTGCCATACAAAATCCGTCGGATATAAACTTGATTATATTGTCTATTTTTTTCATAGATTTCTGAAATCCTAAGTTCAGGATTTTCCTTGACATATTCGTAGAAAATATGATTCCCTTTGGCATCAAAGGTTTCTTCCAAGAGCCACTCAAAGATGTGATTAGAATTGTTTAAGTCAAAAAGACGTGCATCAGAGGTCTTTCCATAAACACTTGTAATATTTTCCTTGGTAATTATCCTCCAATGAATATCCCCATTAGTCTGTACCCATTTTTCAATTCTTGAAAAAGATCCTTCTGTTCGAGGTCTGAAACGCGTGATCGTATAGTCTCCTAGAGGAGGACTAATGATTGGTTGACCTGTTTTATCATCTAAGTAAGGAACCAGGTCTTCCGCTCCCGAAATTACAAAACTATCTTCTTCAGTATAAGTAGGTAGTCCTTTTTCAGTTTTTCGTGTAATTCGTGGAATAGACAGTTGCCACCCAAGCCCGAATGGGCCATTACCGTTTCCTGTACTGTATTCTAAAGACAGTTTTGGCCCAAATTCATTTCGACCTGGCGATAAAACGATAGGAATAGAAAAATTTCCTGTCCCTGTAAACAAATTAGGTTGAAAAGTTTCTCCTATTCCTTTAATAGCCCCTCCTCCTTTAGGAAGAGAAATTGCTGGTTTAGAGGATTTTGAATTATTACTCACTTTTTAACCTCCAGATTTTGATTTCTACTCCACATAAATACTATTTTGATTGATTTCTTAATTATTTTGCATTTCGACTCTAAATATTGATTGATATTTGATCTATTTTGATATATTGTAATAACAAATTAAAAGGAGATCAGTAATACTTTCAGGATTTAATTTTTCAGTTCCTGTCAATTTTAAAGGTTCAGGAATCGCAGTTAAATCCACAGACCAATCACCTATCCCAGTATTCCCTCCTATATTTTGTTCTGCTAATAAATAATTTCCGTATAGCCCAGTTTCATCTGGTTCGGGACTAAGATTCTCTACATTTCCCTTTGGATGAATAATCTCAAATTCCAACCCTGCACCGCCTCCGACATATTTCTCATTTAATTGTACCATAAGACCGATCCGATGGATATCAATTGTTTTGTCCCTAAATTGATAGGGAAATTGGTCAGACGACAACGTAACATCTAATTTTTGATCATCAGAGTGGAGAAATTGATGAAATTTCGTAGAAAATTCATATTTCATACTGAAAAGTCGAGATAAACCAGAAATTGTCTCATCAATCGAATTAATAAGATTTTCCAGTGTAATTATTGCAGCTGTTTTTAATGGTGCCCCTCCTTCTCTTGCTGTATATCTAATGTGAAAGATCACATCTGAGATTGTATTATAGTCAAATTGTTTGAAATTTTTGGGTAATTCTAAACGCCAAGTACTTATAACTCCAGCTCCCTCAAAGGGTAAATATCGCTCATCGCGGAGATTTGTTTCAAATAAACCACTATCATCTCGAGCGGTACTCGTAACTATTGATTCGATGGCTCCAAAATTTTCAATGAACCTTGCATCTGAGTCATCCGGATTCTTTTCATAGGTACCTGAATGTGTTCCCTCACTATCTGTCTTAATGCGGATCTCACTTTTTATCAGGGTAAGTGTACAATTTACACTCGTATATGGACCGGTGACACAAGGAATGGTCAAACCAACTGATTTAATCCTTCTCATGTAATGACCCGGATTGTCAAGATCAAAGATTGCTTCAGGGAAATGGACTTCACACATCCCCCCTTGTTTTAAGCGAATCAAGGAAGAAGGATCTAACATCATTAATGATACATGCTTAGTTAATTCATACTCCCGTCTGTTTAGATCAAAGTAGGAGGTTTCCATACGTTTTAAATCATAGTAGAGTTTCTCTCCGGCAAGCAGTCCTTTTTTCAAACCGTCCCAATAACCAAATTGTATAAAATTAGAGTCAAAAATACCTAATTCATGTCGATAGGCTCTTTCTGCTTTTTTAGCCACATCATATACCATTTGATAACTTTGGAAATAAATCGTGGAAATTTGCGACTTCATCCAGTTATATAACTCTTTATTTGTAAATTTATCATGCATATAAATGTCAATTTCTTTCGCATTCTCAATTTGTTGTTCATGGTTTTTCTTCTCCTGTTCAGCAATGGCTAGGCCTATTTTGGCGGCTTCGATTTGCTCATTTAGATGTTCAATTTCAGTGGTTGCTTGTTCAGCTTGAAATTTCGAGTCATCTTTTTGTCGATCATATCCTCCTTTAATCGAGGCCATTGTAGCTGCGTGTTGATCCATAGACGTTTTCATTCCCATAGCCCTCGATGCAGCTTGAACTGCTCCACCTATTTGAACACCACCATATTCAAGCTTTAGAACGGGGCTACCTGCCCAACCAGAAGTTCCTGCATCAAATTGAGGTATAATAGTTAAAGCTCCTGCTGCTAGTTCTAATCCCTGCCTAATTATTTCCCATTTATGCGCGGATTCAAGTTTTTTAATTTGCAGCTTTTCTTTCTTATTCATGTATTTACGACTTTCATAATACTTTTTCCGGTCTTCTGCTATTTGTTTACTCTTTTCAAGAGCTTCTAGGGAATGCTCGGCCGCTTTGATTTGTTGCTTTTTAATATCCTTGATCATATCTAATAGTTTAATCTCATGACTAGATCGTATCAGTGCTAATTTTTCTACATCATGTTTTTCAAGGGAGGAGAGTAACACAGATCCCAAGTTTTTCACGTCATTACATAACTCAACTGCTTTTTGGAAGATAATTTGAAACCTGTAATAGGGTAATGATGCATAAATATCATTTAGCGCACTACTGATATCAACACCTGCTGCAACAGCACGAACTAACATTGCAGGATCAATTGGAGGCTGGAAGAGCGGTAATTGACGAACCACTCCTTCTATATTCATGCAATATCTTATCTTGAATAACCGATCTTCTACGGTCTTCCAATAATCTAATAATTTTTCATTTCTGGGAATACAAAAGAAAAATGGACCAATGGGTGGGGGATTATCAGAAGCTCCTCCCCCTTCAATCATAGAAGAGTGGATAAGTATCTCAAAATCAGTTAACACGTTCGAAAATGCATCTAAGCGACCTGAATGTCTTAATTGGTTAAATGTTTTTACTTCAACTCCATCTATTTTCTTTGCTCCTTTATGTTCGGGTACATCTTCAGGACGTTTTCCTAATATTTTTGCAGCTAGTATGTATAATTGAGTTGCCTCATTTATCGATTCAATAGTATCACGACGAAAGAGATGGTCTCCCCACGCAATAAGATTGTCTATGTATTTCATCACAACTGCTTTTTGATAGGCGGTTATCCGCATACGGGCAATTAAATGAGGATTAAATGGATGGTCTTCCCATTCTCTGATTTGAGCATTTAAATCTCTCCTGAAACAATTATTATTATCAGTATCTTCACCTACTAAGCGAAATAAATCCTGTATTAATTGACCTTGGCCATTTTCGAAAAATGGTTTGATTTTCCAAAACCTAGCAGTATTAGTAGAGGTATTAGTAGTATCAGTATTAGTCGGATCGAAAATGTAATGATACCATTTTTGTGCCTCTTCGAAACGCTGATTAGTACTAAGATGGTTTGCAATTAAAAATGGTGCATGGAAAAATAATTCCCAGTTATATAATGAATACGCTCCGGTAAAACAAAAATCGATATCCTCCTTTGGATGTGGGATTTTCACGATATCTTCAGGAAGATAGGTATCATAAAAATAATCATTCTCTATTAATTGCCGATTCAATTGATATCGTTCTGTATTAATATTTTCTGGATCATATTTTGGATTAAGAATTCCATCAATTCCAAATTGATTTAGTTGTTTAATGAATAAACATGAAAAGGGATGATAAAAAGTATTAAACGTATAACGCATTATTATATCACCCGCTAATACTGCTTGCATAAAAGTTACATCGGTACTGAAAGCTTCAGGTTCAACAAAAAATGTTCGAGTGTTATCTTCATAAAAGAATGATTCATAGAATAAATACCCAAACGAATCCACATTCGGAGTATTAATTTGATATGCAATTTTAAAAATATTAGGAAAATTAAGAACCGGTACTGGTTCGGCATCTAACGCTTGATAAAGATAAAAAGTCATTCCAAAATTTTGAACATATTTATTGTTTAAAGAATTGGTACCTGGTATTTTATGATCATCTGTTTGAGGTTCGCTTGTCCAGCCAATACCAGCAATTAAATTTCCACTACGATTATCTAAATAAAATTTACCTATATGATAAAATTCTTTAAAACCAGATAATTTTCGATCTGAGGGTTCTGAATAGTAACAGTCGATATATAGAGCCTCATACCTACTAGTATTCGCCCGGAATACAAATTCACTTTGATTAGGAATTTTGAAACCGAATCTCGTATAATCACGGGAAATATATTCTAATGAAATTTTTTTCGGAAGCCATTTGCCATTCTTATATTCACTCCAACCAAGTTTAATTTGCCAATATAATAACGGTTTTTTATCTTCTGGATCAGCAACTTCTTCCGGTATTCCTTGTTCTTCATCCTGGGCTTTCATAAATATGGGCCAAAATATATACAATCGACGGTTAAAAATGATAGGAATTAGATGATTTCCTTCGATGTCAACTTCAACTCTTATCCAAGGTGTCCAGTAACTATTATTAATCAAAGTTCTGTAATAATAAGTGTGCGGGGTATTATAAGTGCGACCAAAAACATGGAGAATATCGGTTTTTTCACCATCAATTTCTTCGACTTGATGATGAATTCCACTAATTTCTAGTTTTGCTACGTCATCAAGTTTTTCAAGGTAATTCATAAAGGATTGTTCTGCGGACTTCAATGTGATATTTGATTGTAATAAGTGATTTTCTAAGTCTACGAAAAACGGGGATTTATCATCCCGTAATTCAGGTTCTATCCAGTTTTCCGGATATAAGAAAACTTTTCGATTAGCTTCCCAGACACGGTAATATTTCCTCCATTTCCACTGTTCTGCATCGTCTAGGGTAAATTTCACCTCTGATTCAAGATTCATCAAACAACGTAGAACAAAAAGTTGAACAGTACTAATAGCGAGTTTTATTCTTGAGGTTAGCATGCACGGGTCCATTTCAACATCTATAAGAAAATGATCATACAAATCATTACTATCCTTTGCTTCTTCCATATTATAGACTAAATAAGCGATGAGAGCTTGCCGTTGTTTTTTACGCAAATCATCACGGAGAGATTCGGCCACTTTAAGCCAATTTTTTTCCTCAAATTTTGCTTTAACTGCTTGTTTAATACTATTTACTTTTCCGGCTGTGAGATCTGGGGTTGTCCAACTCCAAATTTGTTTAGCTGAAACACCTAAATGTCGGATTAGTTTAAATGATTTTCTAAACTTGATTAATCGCTCTAAGGCCTTTTCATTCTGATATTCTGCAGGATAGGTCAGATTAAAACCCTCAGGTTCCATTAGATATTTTAAATCAGTTTTGTTCCATCCGGTACGTTCTACTAAAACATTGCGAAATTCAGCTTCTTGTTTAGTGGGATCATGTAAAATTCTAATTAATTCGAAAAGTGTTGGATCCCCAGAAGGTAATTCGTTACGTAACTGATTCATTTTAGCCATATTTATCCAAGCTTCAAATAATGAAGGATCAGGAGAATCCATCTCAACCAGTGGTAGATGTCTTAAATCCAGCCATTTATAGGTTGGACCGTTATTAAAGATCCATGTGACTTCATCGAAGGGCTCAGAGGGAATTTGGAATTTATTAAGTATCATGGCAATTTTTTCAAGTAAGACAAATTGATCAAATTGGGTTGGAAAATTCGTTTGATCAATAGGTATATTTTTGTCACTTTCAACAAAAGATTTTAACAAGAAATCATTAATTGCTGTTAATTTATTGTAAATAACATTTAGGTTCTCACGTAAATAAAACATTAGTGAAGTTAAGATGTAATTGAATCGGTCACGCACTTCTGTAAGATACGTGATCCCAGCTCCTACTAGTTTTGTTTTTGCACCAGCAGGATCATCGAGGAACGGAGCTAGATGATCATTAATTAATGCATTTTTATCATCATCACTTTCAGCTGAGGAAAGATCAAGCAATGTCATTATGCGTTTAACGATATTGTCTTCAAAGAGTTCTTCTAATACTTGCTTAGTCATTACAATAGGAGTGGCTCTAGACCACATTAATTTTTTGAGTAACATGCCACACACTATTAAATCAATATTTAATACATCAGCAAATTTTTGTATAACAAGTGAATCAGGTAAATGTGTGCGGAGATAAACATATAATGGTTGTATAACATGATTGAATCGTCTTTCTTTAGCGATAGTATTGAGATAATCATATAATCGTTCTAGAACATAATTGAATCGTCTCTCCTTAGCGGTATTATTGAGATAATCATATAAAGGTCGCAAAACATAGTCGTATCGTTCTTCTGCTGTAACTAACGTCCCTGGATCAACTAATTTAGATATGGCACCAGCAGGATCATCGAGGAACGGAGCTAGATGATCATTAATTAATGCATTTTTGTCATCATCACTTTCAGCTGAGGAAAGATCAAGCAATGTCATTATGCGTTTAACGATATTGTCTTCAAAGAGGACGCTTAAAGCTTGTCGTGCCTGCTCTTCCGTTGGATCGGGGACAAATACATAATAATTATCGTTTAACGTTCCCGGATTAACTAATTTGGTCTTGGCATCAACCGGATCAAGAAATCGAGTTAAATAATCATCAATTAATGCATTTTTCTCATCATCACTTTCAGCTGATGAAAGATCAAGCAAGGCCATCATGCGATCAACGATATTATCTTCAAAGAGGATATCGAGGGCCTGTCGTATCTGCTCTTCCGTTGGATCGGGGGCAAATACATAAAAATTATCATTTAATGTTCCTGGATTAACTAATTTGGTCTTGGCATCAACCGGATCAAGAAATTGGCCTAAATAATCATCAATTAAGGCATTTTTCTCGTCCTTACTTTCAGTCGAGGTATTATTTAGCAGAGAAAGTATACGATTGACTATTCCTTCATTAAATAAAACTCCTAATGTTTCTCGTGTTTTTTCTCCAGTCGGATCTGGGGCAAATGTGTATTTTTCAACGATTTTTTGAATTTCACTACGTAAATCACCAAGTATTTGTTGAATTTGTTCAGCACTTGAGCCTATACTTGTATTTGGTCTCATATGGTGCCGAAGAAGATAATCAAGCTCAGAGATATTAAACTCTGAATTTTTTATCAATTCTACTACTTTAACAAATCGAATTGCGTTATAAATATTGGTTGGATCAAATGGATCAATCGCACACAAGGCACGTAGCGATATAAAATCTTGTATCGAGAGTTTAAGAGCCCGAGATAGAAATGTAGCATGATAAAGAGTAGATAAACTATCAAGCGTTAAGGATTTATCACCAAGCTCATTTTCTATGAGTAAAATTAAGTCTGCTTCAGAAATTTCTAAAGCTGCTATAATTGTGGATGTATAGGGCTCCACAGTATTGAGATAATCATATAATCGTTTCAAAACATAGTCGTATCGTTCTTCTGATGTAGTTAGCGTCCCTGGATAAACTAATTTAGACATGGCATCAGCAGGATCAAGAAAGCGACTTAAATACTTAACAATTAATGATTTTTTCTCATCACCTCTTATAGCTGACGAAAGATCAAGCAAACCTACTATGCGATTAACTATATTGTCTTCAAAGAGGACGCTTAAAGCCTGTCGTGCCTGTACTTCCCTTGGTTCCCTCGTAATTGCATATTTTCTTCCTAACTTTTCAAGATTAAAAATATCCTCTACCGGATTTACTGCTGTTTTATTTAAAAAAACTTGATGATAAAGAGATGGCCTTTCCTTTTGACTGGTGGATAATCGTTCAATAGATACTGTATCTATATTTGACCATAAACTTAGTAATGGAATCAATTTTACATTGAGTTTTTCTTTCAAACATAACACATGGTACAAGTTTATGAGAAAATCATCTTTAAGATCATGATCTGGTAAAGCACGAAGTGCCGCATCGAGTTCTCGAGTGGTAAAATTAATTTTACGCTGCAATCTCACAAAACGATGTATTTTTTCCAAGACAGGTTCTGATAAATTTGTTATTGTTGCTGTATCCAAGTCACAATCAGTACCTGAAAATTGAATGTCGATTGTTGCTGGAGGAGTCCCAGTTTCAAAAAATTTGACGTATTTAAATTCAAGTAAGTCCAAATACTTTAATTTTGGATCAATTGCTTCTGTTTGTTTTAAAAATGTGGAAACAGTCGATTTGTCCATCCATTTGTCCCAGTCTTCCGGTTTCATGCCCCAAAAATCTCTGGTAGCAATCTCTGGAGCTTCTCCGACTATAATTTCTCTATCCCTTGGTGTTAAATTAAGGTATTCTGCAGCAATGTCTCGTTTTGAGGGAGTTATGGCCGGATCATCTTTTCGAAATATATCCATTAACTCGTGTCTTTTTACTTTTAAATGACCAAGATACGTTCTGGCTTCTTCTAGCCATAAATTAAAAGGTAATATCCAAGGATAAATTGCATTCGCTAAGGGATGATATGCGGCGGGATCTAGATGTTCTGGTTGTGCACGTAATTCTTCTGGTGACCAATTTGTCTGATGGGTGTTTGAAACTTCTCTAACTGCACTTTCAAGGATTTCATTAACTAAATCAACATACGGCATGATTGTATTTATATTTTTACAATTTAGTTCTATATCACCAAGATCGGGTCTCCGTTTATATAGTATGTCTAGTGCTGTCGTACTACCTCCGTTGACAATAAATCGATCATCATCTAAAAAGTTCAATAAATCAACTAAATAAGCAGAGGCTCCATAGACTGATTTACAATGCACGCATTCACAAAGTTTTAGAGAACCAAATAGATTCTCAACATTGGCTACTTCTGATGAAGTGAGTCCCGGATTTCTTGGCGCTTGATACTTTTGGACATACTTTTTCAATTCGTTATACTGACTTTCCAATACATACATGGATGGATTATTCATAATCTCGGAATATCTACCGAATGCCATTAAAGTTAAGGCATGAACTCGACTGGCTGTTCTATATATGTAATGGGCTTGTTTAGAACTGATCTCCTTTTTGACTTTTTTAATGAATCCACTTTTGCTCATTTGTCTAATCTTCAGTGCTGATGTTATGTTTTTGTTCATTAATGCAACGATATTTTCATATTTGTCAAATCTTGGAACTATTTTGAATAATCGTTGGATATCACTGAGTCTTACCTTGATCTTGACCTTGTCAATTTCAGCAATATTGTCCAATGAGTTTGGATTTGCTTGCATGAAATATTTAATTGGTTGATTCGATCGAAAATCATAATTTCTATTTTGCTTAAGAAATTCATTAATATTTTGGGCTTGATCGAATTCTTCTTTTTTGATTTTAGAGGCAAAAACATCAGTTGGAAAAGCGTCTTCCAGCCTTTTCATGACTTTTTTAATATAATTTCGTTCCTTCTCTTCAGCATCCTTTCCTCCTATTTTGGGTGGAGTACCAATTTTTTGACCATTTACTTCATGCTGCAGAAATTTAGTCCATTGAACACTTGTCGCTGTAGCTAGGTCACGTATTGATGTCGAATCACTAAATTCTTTTAGCAAGTGTTCGATGAGAGGAGGATGATTCTGAGTTAATACTCCAAGCTGAAGAACAAATTGTATTTTTTTTACAGTTGCAACTTGAAAATTATCATCTTGACGCAGAGCTTTCCAGAACTCTTGAGTGGATCCCTTGTGATTTAAATATTTTTTAAAAAAAATTCTTTGTTGTGCTTTTGGAATTTTACCAGCATTTAATACTCTACCAAGATTATACCCTACTGGGATCTCTGCTTCTTCAAGTGATTGATCTATAAATTTTTCTTGAAATACCTCTAGAATGGCATCAATGCTAGTGTTATGCAGAATGTCTTGTCTTATAATGTTGTCTTTGATAGCATTTTTTAGTGCTCTTTTAATGATTTTCGCATCTTGGGTTACTAACGCAGGAAAACTGGTGGGAAGTTTTTGCCGAAATAGACCATAGAATACTTCTGCAGGAATTTCTGTCTGCTTTTCAAGGTGATTTCCCTTAATTAAATATGCGATAAACATAGGATTGACTCCTGTTTTGTTAGAAAGATAGTTGGCACTTTTTTGGGTTAATTCCGCAAGATCTTTATCCTTCAGAAATGGATTTATTTGCTTTTTAAGGCGTTTAAATTCCGTAAGTCCTCGATATGGCTCATTTCCTACAACTAAATTGGCAACTTCAACCTTTAAGGCATTATTAATTCTGTAAGGGGGTGTAATTTCTTTTCCTTCTGAATTAAATAACTTCAGAATTAAATCAGGCTTTTTATCTGGAAGACTTAACGCCTCAGAAGAAAATTTAATTAAATATTCACCGTTTCTTTTTATACTAACTTTTCCAATTAATTTTTCATCATCTAGATCTTCATAAAAAGTAGAAATAGTAAATCCTGTTGCTGGAGTACCATCAGGATGTACCACTCTCCCTCGAAGAGTGTAATCGCTATCTACGAAATCATCATACCTTGGATCATCTATATCAATCAGAATAGATAACTCAGGTCTATTAGCATTCCATAGAATTGAATTTTCAGTACTTTGAATCAGTTTACCTCGATAATATATCTTGAAAAAAATATCTGGATTACCTTCTAAGAACATTTCTCGATAGTAATTTCCATCAAGTTTAATATTAAATTCTCCCTGATGGTTGGTAATTGCACTTCCAAGCAAATCATTGAGAATTAAATCTTTATCCCAGGCTTCAACTAAAAGACTAGGTATTCCTTCTTTCGTTTTTTGATCAATAATTTTCCCTTTAATTCTTATTTGGTTTCTTATCATTTAATTTTCCCCACATACAACAATCCTTACAAAATTTATTCTCCTATCCAAAGAAAAGTATGTAATTTTTGCATTATATTTATTTTAAATCAAATATTGAAAGAAATTTCGCTAAAAAAATATTAACAAAAAGGTATGTAATATCCGTATTTAAATCTTTCTTTTATTTTCAATTTGAAAAGAGAGAGGCCAATTTTGTTTATGCATTAGTGATAAATCCAGATTTTTAATAGCACTTTCGAAATCACAGCACTATGCCATTATATTTTATGGACTAACAAGCAGTCGGGATATTTTGCATTGAATACTCTCAGATCTTAACTATTTCGAACTATCTTTTAGTTCTCTTTCTTCCAAATCAGAAATTCTTTGATATGTACTATCTTCAATTGAAAGAACAAATTTTACAATATCTATTAAAACAGTTTCTATAAATTCAAGCTGTGAAAATTTGGTTTTATTATGTACAATTGGTAAACCTCCATGAACAATTTTATGTCTTTGTTGTATATAGCAATTACCATTGGGATTACAAAAATTTTTTTCCCATCCTGATTTATCAATATTAAATAAATCAAAATTTACTAATTGATAGGCAATTCTGCATTTTTCTTTCTGAAGTAAATCTAACCTTTCTGGTAAAATCTCAGATAAATAAAAGTCAATGTTCCCTTTTTCTTTTAGAGCATCGCAGAATTCTTTTTTAAGATTAAATTTTCCTAAGAATTTAATAAATAATTTCATGTTAAATGTTTCTACTTTTAATCCCTTAGCTAGTGATTTAAAAATATCAATTAAATAGACTTCTAAAGAATTTATGAGAAGAATAAAGAAATTTTGGGTTAAGATTAAATACTTAAGATCAAATTCATTTCCTCTGTTTTTAATGATTAAATCAGAATAAAAAACCATTGCTCTATTAATATTAATATTAAAATGTCCAAAATGCTTAGAAAAAGTATGATATCTCCAGCCGTCACCTGATTTTAATTTGCCAGACTTTATTACATATCCATCAGTATAATCTTCTGTATCAGTATCTTCATTGTAGATAGGGATATCAGTTAAATAATGAAATGATATTTTTGATATTTTATATTCATCTAATATTTCCCATATTTTATCTTCATCGTTGATCATTGTCTAATTAAAAATTACTAACATTTAACTTATTAAAAATCCCTAAGGTAAATAATTTTAAAAAATCTTGTATAATTTGATTGGCATAAATCAAAAATTATCAGTTCTACTAAAGGGAATTATAGATAAGATATATGAAATTGCTTTTCAATTTGAGAAAGAAGGAAGCTAAAAAAAAGGTGGAAATCTCTCCTAATATTCATGATATAACTTTATTTTTCTTTAAAATCCAGGTGTCGATGGTAAAATTTTGATTTGAGTTTTTTTCAATTGTAAAGTTCGAATGGATTGTTGATTTGGGTATCCAGATCTCAGAATTTGTAACTACCCAAAAAAGGACGGTTTCTGCATCAGGTACAAAATTTAATTAATAGGGGGATTAATCATTAGTGATGATGAATTGAGAGAAATCAGGAAATATCTCATAAATTCTTTTTCTAATTATTGAAATTGTCTTGAGAACAAAGAGTATTATTAAAAAAAGAATTACCTCATTTTTTAATATGGAACAAGCAAGAATTAACTGGAAAGACTCTATTAAAGGATTATTTAGTAAAAAATCCCAAGCATCCCCAGAACCATTAATTGCACCCCAGATCCAGTATTCTACGCTACCTATTATTGCAGTAGAAATCAATGCAAATAAAGGCAGAAATATTTCTGCTTTAATCCCCCTTTTTAGTAAAATTAACAATATCATAAAAAAACCTAATAAAAAAGCTCCCATACTTCCGGCAATTAAAATATTTGATGCCTTAGGACCATATGGCACAAAAAGTAGTTCTACATAACTTGTTCCTCCAATATTAATTACAAAATCTGAGATTTCAATTTTGTAAATGATAGCTACAATTGTATGACTAATTTCATGCATAAAAGTAAATGTATATCTGAGGGGATTAATAACTAGATTAAAAAGAATAAGACCTAACAACAATTTTGCGGCTAAATTAATTCCTAGAGTTATATTTTTAATATCTTTTTGAGTAAATGGAAGATTGGAATGAATAGAGCTATATTTTGTAAAAATAAATAATAAATGATCATAATTTATGATATTTTGAGAGATGTATGTAAATGTATAATAAATAAT
>SDBT01009956.1_pt1 | contig 15388 bp, 25 predicted proteins | sample 2277101 | NCBI WGS metagenome assembly SDBT01 (sample SAMN10404973, study PRJNA504765) | marine sediment metagenome | isolation source: marine sediment core GS10_PC15, 103 cmbsf | place: Arctic Ocean: Southern Knipovich Ridge | collected 2010 | reverse complement strand
ACATCCTATTCACAATGGTAGTGAACAACCAACTAGCCAGTTGTTTACAGGGATTCAAAGAAAAACAACTATTACATCCACAAATAGGAGAAATGATGACTTGCTTAGAAGGAGAATGGAAGGCGGAATCGAAATGACTGAGCGGAGAACCTGTTTAGATTGTGGGTGTTGGATTGTTCAAGGACAGTGCGGTTGCACAAAAATAAAAAGGAAGCGAAAGAAATGACTGAAAAGAAGAAGGAATATTTTAAGGAATATTTTTGTGAGTTTTGTGATAAGGAAAAGACTTCCTTTGGTTTTTATTGTGATGCTGATTGCATTCACTACATTTGTGTTGATTGCAGAAAGAAAACGGGTTTTGGAAAAAAACTTATTAGGATTTAGAAAAAGAATGTTAAGTGATTTGAAATGACTGAATTGAATTGGAGGATTGAAAATGAATAAAGAAAAAGTTTTATTTGAATGCAGAGAGTACATGGCAGACCCATTTGAAGTTGAAGCAATGAAGAAGATGGTTGAATGGTTAAATAGAGACCCGCCATCTGGAATGGGAAAGATTTTGTTGAGGTTTTTAACAAAAGCAGAAAACGGAGAATTTAAATGACTGAATCGAATTGGAAAAAGTTTTGGGAGAAATATGATAGATATTTTTTTGCGCCATTAAGTCTGGAAACGAAAGAAATGCTTGAAGCGATTGGAGTCAAAGACCCAGAAAAGTTAATAAATCAATTAGCAAAAAGACCAGAAAAGAAATACCGTGAACTGAAAAAAGAGTTTTGTGTTTTGTTGTTAAAAGAAGAAGAAAAAGCAGAAAAAGAAACAAACAAATATGGGGAGAAAAGCCGTTCAGCATCTTTACAAAGCAAACGATTGCTAGCAGGCCGACTGCTAGTTAAAATGGGTAAAGCAGATGGTCGGCGTGATTTTGCTATAAAAATAAGAAAAACAATAGAGGGAACGAAATGAAATCAAGAGAAGCAACAACTTATCATTGTCCTAAAGATAGATGGAACGAACACTATTGGAACTCAATTGGGGTAGTTTACACAAATGTTTTTATTCAGATTTTTAAATGTACTCAATGCAAAAAGATTAGACTAGAAGTTCTTGAAAAGGTTAAACCAGTGTCAAAAAAGGCGGTAGAATGAAACTATTAAGCCCTAGAAAAAGAAAGAAAAGGGCTGTTAGGGCTGGTCAGGTTGCTGCTAAAAAGCAAAGAAAAAAGGATACTGTTGAATCAAGGTTAAGAAATTTTTTACAAAAACGTTAATAACTATTAACAATAATTAATAGTAAACTTTGCTGGCTCTGTGCTGTTAATAACTATTAATGGCTGAATAGAGGCATTAGTCCATTTTTAGGTATCTCTTTGTCTTTTCCTGCATTCGTTTAGAGTACCCCAAATAGTATGTAAGACTACGCGCATCCTTTCCACCTTTAACAAACAAAGCATTCTTATCAGTAGCACCCAATTCATACATCCGAGTAATCCTATTATGCCGGAATAGATACGCGGGCCACTCAAACCATTTCTTTGCAAAATAATCGATATTCCTGGTAATTCTATCATAAGACTTGTGGATCCACTTATCCTGTTTTCTGCTAAAATAACGAACCTTATTGACAGTTACTTTACCCGGGGGTGGTCTGAAAGCAGAGAACAAAAAAACTCCTTCCGGGACCCGCTCAGAGAACTCCCAAACCTCTTTCAACAAATCAGACCTAGGAAACAATACTCGATTTCTGTCTCCTCTTTTAGCTGTTTTAAACAAGAACAAATAACCAGTTTTTTCTTTAATAATGTCCCGAGGCTTTAACTGTAATAATTCTACTGGTCTCCTGCTAGTGGCAAAAAGAAGTATTGCCAGGCAGCGCGCTTGCTTTGTCTTGAACTGATTAGTATAATTGATCTTGTTTAAATGAATCAAGAACTCGTTTAATTTCATTGTTTCAAAGTTCTCTCCAATGCCTTTAAAGGCCAAATAATGCACATTCTTTATTTTTGGCATAAGAAAACACCTGTTAAGCCATGCTAATTCTTTTCATGTTGCTTTTACCTCACAGTAAACTACTCTTATCTTCATTTAAACTTTTCCGTTTGGCAAAATGGCGGTTTTGCCAATTGAACTGGTCGGCAGCCGATTTTTTACCCTAACTATCGTAAATAGGTTTAAAATTTCTTTGTCGTGCTTTTTGGTATGCCATTCAGACTAAAATGGGAAAATAAAGAAGAAAGAGAACTAGAGCATAACACACACAACATATTCTATCACATAATGCGCCGGCCAGTGTCAAGTAATATGCCAATAGTTGTAATAGTAAGCGGCAAGTCTGGTCGTGGTAAATCTGAAACAACAATCACAGTTATTAATGAAATACTAAAAAGAGACGGCATTGATTTTTCAGAATACTTAAAAGACATTCTGGTAGCAAACCCCTTTGATTACATGAATGTATTAGACGGCTTATTGTATGATAAGAGATTAAAGAAAATCAATATTATTTGGTTAGACGAAGCAAGAATGCTAATCAGTGCAGAGAAATGGAACGAATTTATTAACCGCGCTATTGCTCACATGATTGCTCTTTCAAGACAAATAAAACCATTGGTTATTTTTATTGTAACCCAGTCTTTAATGGATGTTCAAAAGAATATGCGGCCCTTGATTGATTATGAAATCAAGTGTTCCAGGGTTCCTTTCAAGCCAGTTGAAGCAAAGATTAGAGAATATTATATTGATGATAGAGACCCTGAAAAGATTCGTTTGAGGTGGAAGTATCCTCGAGGATTTTTTATAGAAGGAAAAGAATTGCGTTCTTTTATATTTAAAGAAGTTGAGTTTAAGCGCGCTCCAAAAGAATTGCTTGCTATTTATGATCCGATAATTACTGAAAGAAAATCTGAATTTTTGAAAAAGATTATGACTCAGACAATAGAAAAAATAAAAAGTGATTTGGGTTCGCTTGATTTTTCCAGGGTCAATTCTATTAATGAACATTTAACTAATAGCCCTGACCAGTTTTATTATTGGACTATTAAAAAAGGCAAAAATTTTTCTTTGAAAAAAGATTTTGGTACTTTTTTTAATCTGGACAGAATGCAGGTTAGAGAATTACAGCGTTTGATTAATGAAAAACAGGAGAAGGAATCTTATGGCGTATCAAAGGTTTGAAAAAAAGAAGTTTAAAATATCAACAGACGAATATGTTGATTTGGCAATAAAGGATATTTTGCAGATTAACAAGCTTGTAAGCGATAGCAATCTTTCTTTAGGCGATGTAATGGCATTGCATGTTTTATCAGTAGATACTCTTGAATGCTTGTTATTAGGAAATCATACTATTAAATTTGGAAAAGATGATGATGGAAACCCATTTCTATACCAAGAAAAAACCGATAAAGCAAAAGCGGATTTGGTTAAAAGATATAGTGCGGATTGGAAAAAGAACCTTGAAGCAAGGAACAGGTTTGCGCATTACCGGTTCCAGGTAATGTTCTCTGCAATTTGTGGAAAAGACCCTTTAGAAATAGAGTTCAAAGCATAATTTTTTTTGACAATTCAATACCTTATTAAACAGAAAGAGATTTGTTTTGTAGGGGAATGTATATTTCAGTAAATTCTTTTTTTTCCAAAGCAAAGAAAATGGCAGAAACGCCAAAGACAAAGAATTTAATAGAAGGGTTAAGGCGTATTGCTGAGCGTTCTTCTTCTGGAATGAGTGAAGAAAAATCATTAGATGAAATGAGAAAATTGCTATTTAGGAATGGTTTTTCTCCTAGTGATGTTGATTTGGCTTTTATGCAAGCACAACAACCAAATATGTTTTCTGCTCCTTCTTTGGACTTTCAAAAAGATATTGGCTTTACTGAAATGCCTTTTGAGGATAAAAAAGCTAAGGAAACAGATATGTTTAAGTTATTCGGTTTTGGTATTCCAATGCCAAAAGCCAGGAAACAATCAAAGAAAAAGAATTCTTTGCCGCCAATAAGATTGCCTCCAATGGCATTTCCTCAAATCGATATTAATTCTAAACAGGCTTTGTTTCCTAGTCTGGAAGCCCCGAGGTTTAAGGGGCAAAAAAAGAATAAAGGAGCAATGGAATTAGATTTTGTAAAAAACAGGGGAAATGGTTTTTCTTTTGTTCCTAAGAAACCAAAAGGGAAAAAGGAAGTTGATGCTTTGTTTAGAAAAATTCTGTGGGGTTAAATGATGTTAAAAAAGATTTTTGTTTTTGTGGTTGTTACAGCAATTACTCTTGCCGTTGTTTTTTATCTTCCAATCCAATCAAATGAGGCAATAGAACCGTTTAGTGTTACGAATACTTTTTTGGTTAATGATCCAATAGAACACCCAAATACTATTGCTGTTTTGAATGAAAAAGGAGAAATTGAATATTTGCCTATTGGGGGCGATGATTAATGGTAGAACCTATTAGAGTAGACCCCACTATTTTGACTGGTACTCCAGGTACTCTTACTACATTGTCTACTGGAAGGATTGAAAGAGCAGCTGCTAGAAGGGCTGGTCTTACTTCCAGGGCCACTCCCGGGTTAGCACGACCAGGTGGGCGACCTGAGGCTGCAAGATTGCCGTTACAGACTTTTGAGGATAGTGGCGCGGTTTTTGATCCTAATACTGGTGTATTGACTTTTCCTGATGGTCGTTCTGTTGTAACGAATAGGCCTGGTGTTGAGAATAGGGCTTTTGTTGTTGGATTGCAACAAGAACAAACATTGGCCCGTGAGCGTGGTTTAATAGCTGGTTTTGTTCCTGCCGGAGAAAGTTCTTTTCAGAGAAGGCAGAGGGCAAGGGATTTGAGGATTGAAGAAATAGAGAGCCGTAGGGCTGCTGTTGTTACTGCGGGTGTTTTGGCAAGACAAGCTGTTGAAATGGAAGAAGGGGGATTACCAGAACCAGTAACTGCCCCTGTTCCAAAAGAAGAATCCTTTGTTGGGGATATTACTAAAGGAGAACCATTGTTTGATCTTCTTGGTTTTGTTGGACTAGCCACTCCAATAAAAGAAGCGAGAAAGGAGAAAGATATAGGAAAACGTGTTTCGTTAATTGGAGAGCGTTTTATTCCTGGTGTTCCATTAAGTCTTAGTTTTAGCGGTGTTAAATCAACCATTACTTCTTTTTTGGGTGGCGCAGCAAGGAAAACAACCGCAAGACAAGCTCCAAAAGCAGTTTTAAAAGTTGCAAAAGACATTGGGTTAGCAGTGCAACCAACCGTTGAACAAACCCCGAGAGAGTTTTTAAAAGGCATTGGAGCTAGTGCAACACTATTGGCCGGCGGTTTAGCTGCACCAGAGGCCGCCCTGCAAACAAGTATTGCACTAAGACCAGAATTACAGGGAGTTAAAACAGATTCTCCTTTGATTAGAGCAACAGCACAAAATGCTTTTGTAAAAGCAAACCAAGCACTATTTGCAAAAGAAAAACCAATACTAACAGAAGAAGGAATATCTTTTGGTGGATTAGTTCAAGCAACACAAGCATTTCTTCCACCACTAAAAGGAGCTACTTCCGAAGTTTTTAGAGATACTTTTGTTAGAGAATTTATTAAAACAGCTTCGACTGTCATGACTAAAGCCCAAGCAAAATCATTGGCAGAAGCATATTTAGATTCACAAGTATTCGGTGGTGCGGCAGGATTAATACTAATAGAAGGGGCTTCGGAAACTGGTGCGCGAACAATTGCCCCGGGAACATTTAGAAGATTTGGGACAAGAACAATAAAACAGCGCGCTATTAGCGGTTTCGTAACAGCCGCCCCTGCTGGTATACTAGAAGGGGTTGCTGGAACACAAGTTATTGCAGCAGCAGAACAACAACAAGCACAACCAATAGACCTACTAACAGGGGGACTGTTCGGACTTGGAACTGCTGGATTTTTTACCGGAACAGCAGCAGCAATAGCACCATTTAAAGGTGGCCCTATTATTGGTCGTAGTTTTGAAGCAGTAGACTTTCCACTTGAACAAACAGGAAACATTCAAGCAGATTTTTTAAGAAGGCTTGGATTGAGTTTACCGGAACCAAGAATAACAAGGATTAGAACACCAATCCCATTACCGGGAGCAAAACCAACACCAGCCCCTGTGCCAACACCAACGCCAACACCTACTCCAGTACCAGTTGCCGTTCCGGTAGAAGTTCCAAGCATATTCCAAGAACCAACAATTACGCCAACTCCAACACCAACACCAACAGTTACAACAGAGATTATTAGACCAACACCAACACCAATAACACCAGCTGAAGTGCCAGCACTATTCCTCGCACCAGTACCAATAGAAGAACCAGTTACCGTGCCAGTAGACACTGGCGTTCCAACACCAATTTCTCTTACTATTCCAGTTCCAATAGTAGCAGCCACTGGCTTTCCATTCTTACCACTATTTGGGTTTGGAACAGGAACAGGAAAACCAAAGAGAAAACAAAGAACAGAACTATTCAACGAACTATCAGTAGCACTAGGAGGCCTTTTTGGCCCTGGATTCGCTCAAACAATTAAAAAAAGGAGTGTGCCACCCATAAAAAGAAAGAAAAGAAGAAGGAAAACGACTAAGCCACTCAGATTTATCTAAATGGGGGTGATAGAAAAGAAATAGATTGATTGGAATTGAAAAAATGAACTGGAACAAAAAAATATTAAATCAAAAAGGAGTAATAAGCTTTGCCGTTATTTATTTGCTAGTAATCATATTGATTTTATTCTTATTTTTATTCATTGTCCCATTCTCAATTACATTTAATACCAAACTGATGGCAGGGGCTTCCACAATGCTGGAAAGCGCTCACCAAGACGTAAACAATGTAGAAGACGTGAATGTAAGAGCATCATTAAACAATTCTCTTACTGATGCAACCGATACTATTACAGAAAGCACTGAAAATCTTTCAATATACTTTCAGTTCGCTTGGGTAAGAGTTCCAATAATTATTACAATGATTTTCTTTGTTTTTACCAGAACAAACGTAGAGAGGGGATTGGTATGAAAAGGTTTTTTTTTTTCTCCGTTTTGTTATTCTGCGTTTCTGTTAGTGCTGTTCTTCCAACAGTAGATTTTGACTGGTATCAAAGCGGCAATAAGAATGCAACAACATTTGCTTTTGTAAGTACTATTTTTGACTCAAATATTATAACTGATTCAAACTTGAGTTTAGTTACTTGGCAATTTGATACTGATGGAAATTTTACATTAAAAAAAGACAAGAATATTGTAGTAAGCGATAATTTTGATGATGGAGATTATACTAGCAATCCTACTTGGTGGGTTACGCTGGGAACTTGGAGTGCAGCAAGCAATTATTTGGCTTCTAGTAGTGGAGATGCAAATATTTTTGTTGGAATGGATGTAAACACTATTAGAGCTGACTATAATTTTTCGTTTAAATTATTTTATGTTGCTGGTTCCCATGATATATATATTTATTTATCTTCAAAAGAAAACGGTGGCATGATAGATAATAGTTATAACTTACTTTTTCAAGATATCCCTGGCACTGTTATATTCAGAAAAATCGTTAATGGTGTGCCGACCACTTTGATAACAGGGCCGACTTTTGAGGAGGATGCTTGGATTGAGTTAAACTTAACAGTAATCAATGGGATTTGGGGCTTAGATATTAATGGACAAAATTATGGTACTACTTCCGATAGCACTTTCACAGATTTTAATAAATTTGTGTTTCGTAATTCGGCAGCAGTAGAAGGAAGATTGGATGACTTGAATATTTTATCCGACCAAAACATTCAAGTAGATTTTAATGTTTCTCATACTTTTGTAGAGGCCGGAACAAAAGAGATTTGTTTGACAGCACAGAATAGTGATGGTGCTGCAACCACTTGCCACGATGTAATAGTTGCACAAAATCCTGACGCGAATATAACGATTGAAGAATTTCAATTAAACGCCATAACGGGCCTTAATATTGCCGATATAAATGCTCACTTTGTTCTTCGCTGTTTAACTGAAATAACAACAGAACAGGACATAAATTATACTTTCGTATTCAATGGAACAATGGAGTATACTGCATTGTTAGATAACAATACGACAGCGTACATTCCTGTTTCAGTATTGAACGGGGATAATACTGGCACATTCACTTGTCTTTTTAATTCATTTAATCGTGATTCCAATACATCTATTTTCAGGATTTTCACTACAATCTTTACTCTTGTAGATGAAGAAATAGGAACTGCATGGAACACTGGGGATTATGCTGCCAATTTTTCTGATTTAGTGGGAAAGTCTTATGAAACAGGAACCACTTTTGATTTCATTTCACAAGCTACCAATACCGTTTCTATTGCAAGCCTTGTTGATGATACCTTTAGGCTGGACATTAATTTGACCAACGGAGTCCAATTTTTCAAAGAATTTACTTTGAGCGTTCTATCAGCAGACGATAATAGCATTAATGTTTGTTTAGCAACACAACAACAAATTTTTGAACAAGTATTTGTTTCTTCCCAAGCAACTACAGGAGTAATTTTAAACCACGAAATCACTGGATGCCATGCCTTGGCTACCTATACAAACAAAGCATATCAAAGCAACTTTGCTGCAAGAGCATTTACTATTTCAGACCCTTATACATTAACCTTTTTTGACGGAAATACAAAATTTGTGTTATCTAGTCTTGATGGTGGTTCTGCGCTAGAACATAATTTGCAAGTATTGATATTGAATAGAGTAACTTACAATATTGATATTGCAAGTGACTTTTTGACAATTTCCCCAGTATTCAATTCTATAACAGGGGAAAATGATTCAAATAAATTAAAGATAGCATATCTTTCTTTGAGAAATACTAATATTGCATTAAAGCTTGACGTATTTTTGGGTTCAACAATTATCTGGACTCACACCGAAACTGAAAGCCCAAATGACTTAGCAGTGATATTTGATTTTACTGGCCTTGGTTTAACCGACCAAAACTTGTTACGATTAGTTGCTGAAAGCACTACCGCACAAGAAACAAACACTAAAACAATATATTTTACTATTTCAACGATTGGATACGGGAGCGTTTTACCGCCAATTATAGCTGCGGCGATTGCTATTATACTGCTCCTTTTTGGCATTACTCTTGTCACAACTCGATTTGGTTTTGGCTGGTTTGGAATACTAATCGCATTAATGAGCATTGCTATTTTATCACTAGCACCAGGGGTTTGGTGGATTTTATATTTGCAAGGCATATTATTAATAATACTAGCATTTATCAGCTTCATGTACAAAAACGAATCCAGCAAGGTGGTTTAGTGGGTAGCGTACAATTGTTTGTTTTCATTCTAATGGTGCAGTTATTCTGGAGTTTTGGAATGACAACTTTTGCTTATACTCTTCCAGAAGACCAGATACAATTTGTATCAATCTATTTGGATAATCCAACCGCTGGTGTTTTACGGGATATTTCTTTGGATGTTGAACAGAACATCGGAAACCAATTAAGCCTGCCAGTTCTCGATACAGTAACGCTCATAATGTTTACAGGAAACATTTTAGTAGACCTAATATTAAACTTTTTAACGGCACTGCCATCAATGTTCATTTTGATTATAGAAGGAATAGCATTATTTGTTCCAATTGAAGCCACTCTATTACAAACATTTGAAATGCTATTATGGGTTACCGCGACAGTATTGTATCTAATAGCAATTACCTCTACAATAGCTAATCTTCGTTCAAGCAGAGGACTGGTATGAATGGCTTTTCTTAAATTTTGGCAAGAAGCAGCAGGAATACTAGGAATGTCCTTTCCAGACCTTGTTATTCTATTAATTTTCTTTGTTGGCTGGATATTCCTGGCAAAAGATGTTAAAATTGGATTGATATTTTATTTACTAGCTTTTGGCTCAGGATTTATTTTCTTTGTCAGTGCAGGACTGCCAACAAACAAAATCTTAATAGCAAGCTTTATAGCATTCCTGGCAATGTCACTAAGTATTCTTTCAAGCCACCAAAAATCCGGGGGAGTTTTCTAAAATGCTATTAGAACTAACAGCACTCGTAGGATTCGTTGGAGTAATAGGATTATTGCTTTTAAAAGTATGGGTTTTAATTCAAAAAGACTTTTGGGAAAAACCAAAATACGATTTTTGGATTAGCGGCCTGACACTCATAGGTTTTATTTTCTTTTTTGGCTTATTCCAAATGGCTTATTTAAGTTCTTTTGGAGAAGAAACAACTATTACGCAAGATTCTGGCGAAATTATTACAATAGAAGATAATGATTATTTGTTCTTGCTTCATGCAAGCACAATCATAACACCATTATTCTGGCTTGGTGGAATAATAAACGTAATAGAATTTGTATACTTATTAGCCCGCTCCGGCAGTAACATTGCAAAAAACTCTCGAGTTTAAATAACAATCATTTTGACAAAAAAAAAACTGTTAAATAGTCTTCGTTCTTAAACCACGAAATTGTTGTTCTATTGAATAACTTTTTAAGGGGGTGAAAAGAGTGGAATTTTTAAAAAAACTATTAACAGGCAGTAAAGACCTATCAAAAGATAAGCGCGGACAAATGGGCGCAATTTCAGTTGTTATTCCTTTAGTATTAGTCTTTGGACTAGCTATTGTAATTGCAATCTTGATGGTTACTGTTGGTGCACAGGTATACACAACTTCCGACCCTTGGGAAGGAATTGACAATGCCACAATTTCCGCAGACGTAAACGCTTCTGTAGAAAGTGCATTTGAAGCATACAATGATGTAATCGAGAATTTGCCATTACTAGCGATTATTGCTGTTGCAATGGTTGTATTGTTTGCCGTGGCAGGATTCATGAGATTTACAACGCCACAAGGTGGATTCAGTGGAGGCGCACTTTAAGAAAAATAGAATTAGCAATAAATTTGCTTTTCTAAAAACTATAAAGGAGGTGAAGAAAAAATGCGTTTCAATGATTTCCTTAAAAAATTGGGTTCTCGCGGGCAAACCAACGCCATGTCACTTGTAATTCCATTGATATTATTCTTTGGAATTGCAATAGTAATCGCCATTCTGATGGTTACTGTTGGTGCACAGGTATATTCGACTTCCGATCCATGGGAAGATGTAAATACCGGGAGCGAAAGTTCAATGGCAATCGCAGCAGACATTAATTCTACAGTAGAGAATGCATTCGAAGGTTACAATGATGTAATCGAGAATTTGCCATTACTAGCGATTATTGCTGTTGCAATGGTTGTATTGTTTGCCGTGGCAGGATTCATGAGATTTACAACGCCACAAGGTGGATCAGGGGGAGCATTGTAAATCCAAGAATTGAGTTGTCTTTTCCGGGCCGTCACTATTGGCGGCCTAGGATTTACTCTTTTTTATTTTCAAGCAAACCCAAGTCAGTTAATTTAGAAATAGCTTTTAGACGATCATTAAAACGAAAACAAACGCGAGAAGTAATAACAACATATTCGTTTTCAAGGCTTGCTAAAACAATTTTTTTCAATAATGCCCGATTTTTTTCATTAAAAGAAATAGTTTTTCTAATTTGTAAAGCATGGCCTTTTAGATTGGAACTAATTTCAAGATTTAGGAAAAAATCTTCTTGGTCATTTTCCTTCTTTTGATTGATCTTGGTCTCCAATAGGTTCATTTAATCCACTCATTTTTTCATAGTGTTCTTGGTCTTTAATCAGAATTTCTCCTAGTGCGCTGGCAGAAAACAATTGGTGTGAGATAATAGTAATTTGTTCTACATCGTCAAATAGCGGGTATGATGCTTGTTGTATTTTTCGATAAAGTGCTTTTAGTTCTTTTTCTTTTTCGCTGATTCCTTTTACTTTGTCTTTTAATCCCATGAATTTTATGTATATTTGTGTTGTCCAATATCGAATATTGAAAGCGATAGTATTGACATTAACGATTTCTTCTTCTGTTATTTTTTTATCTTCAACAGCTTTTGATACGAGATGATCCCCCATTTGATCGTCTTTAGTGCCAATTTTGTTTTTGATTGCTAGCAGGGCATTTGAATAGGATGCCAGATAATCAGTTAATTGTTTTATATCAGAATAGAAATTTAGAATATAACCCGCGTTTGTGTTTGTTTGCATTCCAATTTTTAATTTGCGAAAAGCATTTAAATGTTCCTATTATTATTAATAATCATGCCGACAATGGTTTTGTTAGAGGATAGCACTCATAAGAGGCTTAGGAGACTTGTTCTAAAAGAAAAGGAAACTAACAAAAAGGCAAAAAATGATTTTGTTATTTCAAAAGGATTAAAGTGTTTGGAGGGAAAAAAATGAGTCTTGGGCCCTTAGAAGTTACAAAGGCGTTTTCTCTTGAGCAAAACATGAGAGTTGCCAGTATAAAATATTGGAGTAATTCTTTTTGGGGAACAAAACAAAAACAGGTTTATATTTCAAGAGAAAGCTGGGAACTAATCGGAGAAGTAATGGGGTGGCAAAATTATACGCCAGAACTAATTAGACGATTAGAAAAAATTACTGAACAAAAAACCGAGGGAAAAAAATGAAATTCGCGATAAGGGAAGATGTAAACTATGCTTTCCTTTCGATTGCCGCCCTTGGACTCGGCTTTGTATTTTACTTTATTGGATTTAGCCCATTAACACTTCTTTGTTTTATTGGTGCTGGAATGCTTTATTATCTGCATCAAATGAAAGAACGAGAAAAAATTCTAGCAGAACAACAAAAAAAAATAACGGGATGATTAAATGCAATCATTATTCGGGGGAACAGAACAAGCATTAAGCAAAATATCATTAGGAAACACTGCCGAAAAAACTTATGTAGAAAAGCTAACTGCTAAAGAAGAAATAAGTGAAATAAAAACGCTAATGACAAAAGAAGTTTTAAATGAAGCCGACTGGGGAAAACTTGGAAACCTAATAGGCGGAGTAGAACAAAAACTGTTAAATTATGGTGATACAACAAGATACTATTCTGGAAAATATATTACCTGGATACAGGATGCTATTACTATTACAATAACACATTTAAAGAATATGAAAATAACAAAAAAAACAGAACAAACAAAAGTTACTCTCGAAGCACAGCAACAAGTAGCACAAATATTGGATCAGGAAGTAAAAAAAATGATTAATATTTTTTTGTTCTTTAATCGTTCAAGCCTTTCTTTGGGTGCAATGGCTTTTGATGCTTTAACAAAACAAAGATTAGAACAAGAATACCTGGCAAAAGGTTTTCCGGGAACAGAAAAAGAAAAAAGCAAGTTTAACTTTAGGGGTGGACAATCTTGAATCCAAAACACAAAAGAATAATGGCTTTCAGTGTTTTTGGGGTATTACAAATTTTTTTGATTGCTATTGGAGCACTGTTTTTTGGGGGCATTTTTTCAGGGCTAATTATTGGAATCATTTGTCTTTTTCCATTATACATTATGGTTAGTGGTTTTTTGAATGATCCTTTATTCCAAATCGTGGATGGAAAAGGAATCTTGTGCATTGGCATGGATTCCACTGGTTTTGCTACTCCTTATAATGCAGAGGTTTCTTTGCCAAACATTTTTATGAAAGTAAGGGGAAAAACAGTTGATGGTACTTTTGACAGAAAAATAACCAGTTATTTGGGAGACCCTGAAAAAGCAAATTATTATATTGAAAAAGAAACCGGAGACTTATATATAAGACTGCCTAAAAAAGACATTAAGAAAAAAGAGCAAAGATTATCTGGTGCGCGACCAATGTTTTTTTATAACGAAAAAACAAATACTTTTTGGGATAAGGATATTATGGCTGGAATGGAAAGCAAGACCATTACAGAAAATTTGAGTGTTCTTACTTTGTCCAGGGTTAGGACTTTTATTGATGCTGTTGGTGTTTTGAATAAGCATTTTGCTGATTTGCATAAGCCTAACAAAATGCTGGACTTTTTGAATAATCCTTGGATTAAGGCAATTATCATTATTCTTTTAATAGTTGTTGTTTTGATGTTTTTGCTTCCAAATATTCCAAAATTGATTGGTGGTGCTGAAGGAGTGTTTGGGACTGTTGTAGATGCTACTGGCGGGGCAGCAACAGCGCCAATAACTGATCCTACTTTGACTGCTACATGAATAATTGTCTAAAGCAAAAAGTTATAATTGGGTTGTTGTTTTCTATTGACGGGGGCTTGAAATCCATGAAGTGGTATTTTGGTTTATTGGTTTTAGTCTTATTTTCTTTTGGATGTATTCAAGAAAACGATAATTGGATTTTTACTGGTGGCCCTGTTAAGGCTTCTAATGTTTCTATTTTAGAATTGGGTTCTGCTACTTTTGATGATGTCCAGGGTTTTGTTCAATATGATAGTTCTGCTGGTGTGATTGATCCAAAAGACGGAATTATTTCTGATGGTGGTGGAGAAACAATTGACACTCTAGCAATTACCGGAGCGATTAGAATACTCGATAACCACATGGCAGAATTAAGAACTTTTGATTTTAATGCTACTACTGGAAATGCTATTCCAACTGATACGGTTCGTTATGTTGGAATAGATTATAATTTTGGGACTCCGAAAATTGTTTTAAAGGCTGCTGATGTTTGGAATGACCATAATGAGTTTGCTTTAGGGGCTGTTGTGAATGAAAGCGGAACATTGCACATTATTAATAATCCACAGCATATTTCAAATAGTCCAGCCCATATCCTTCATAGGCTCTATGAAACAGAACCATTACAAAGAGCTGAAAGGCTTGGCGGTTTGATTCTTGGAGAAACCGGGACTAGAAATGTAACTGTTACTGGTGGAGAATTGTATGATAGGGTTAATGAGTTTGTAATTTCTGCTATTGACACTACTCCTGTAGGAGATACTTTTGATTGTTATTCTTCTGGTGGTTTAGAGTCTAGTGGTAATACTCAATGGGATAATGACAATTATGATAATAGTGGAACTTTAACGCCTCTTTCAAATAACCGTTATGCTAATCTTTGGTTTTACATTGAATCTGATAGTGAATTGGTTTGTGTTTATGGAACAGACCAGTATGTTAATATTGGACTTGCTTTGGAAGAAAGTGTTCCTTCTGTTATCCCTGATAGGCTTATTGTCCATGGAAAATTGATTGGTAGGATTCTTTTTCAAAAAGGAGATGCAACTGCACAAGAAATCCAAAGCACTTTTACTACAGAATTTTCTTCTACTCTTGCAACAGTACACAATAATTTGAGTGGTTTGCAGGGTGGGACAATAGCAGAGTATTTTCATTTGAATAGTTCAGAGCAAACAGAATTGACTGCTTGGATTGATGATGTTGTTTTGAGCAATGGCGGTTCAATGAATCTCGGTTCCGGAGATTTAAATACAAGCGGAACAATCACTTCAAGTGACATAACAATTTTTGATGCTACGCCTATTCTTGTTTTTAAAGATAGCGATAGTTTAGGGGCTGCT
>SDBT01009955.1_pt1 | contig 15389 bp, 13 predicted proteins | sample 2277101 | NCBI WGS metagenome assembly SDBT01 (sample SAMN10404973, study PRJNA504765) | marine sediment metagenome | isolation source: marine sediment core GS10_PC15, 103 cmbsf | place: Arctic Ocean: Southern Knipovich Ridge | collected 2010 | reverse complement strand
GTTCCGGAAATCAGCGAAGGTATAGTTGAAATCAAAGGAATTTCGCGTGATGTCGGTGAACGAACAAAAATTGCTGTTTTTTCCAAAGACGATAAAGTAGATTGCGTGGGAGCTTGTGTTGGCATTAGAGGGTCGCGTGTAAAGAGTGTAATTGAGGAATTGCGCGGTGAAAAGATAGATATTGTTCGCTGGAGCGATGACACGAAGGCTTTTATCAAAGCGGCCCTATCTCCGGCTGTTATTTCTATGATTGACCTTGATAGAGAAAACAGGCGAGCCCGCGTTCTTGTTGCCAGTGATCAGTTGTCATTGGCAATTGGTAAAAGAGGGCAAAATGTCAGGCTTGCATCGCGATTGGTTAATTGGGAAATAGATGTGCGTTCGAAAGAAAGCATGGAAGAAGATAAAAAACGATTAATTGGACTTAAAGCAGTGGGTAAAAAAGCTGCTGATGTTTTGGTAGATGCCGGTTATGGTGATTTACGTGTGTTATCGAGAACAGAACCCGAAAAGCTTTTTAAGCTAAAGGGTATAGGTAAGAAGAAAGCCTTAGGTATTATAGAGGAAGCTCAAGACAAGATCCAATCTTTACAAAAATTTAATAAAACCAAAGAGGTTAAGCAAGAAACTAAAGAGAATGAGCAAAAAAAGGAAAATGATCTTCAGGAAGAAAAAAAAGAAGAGTAATTATAAATAGAAACATTTTTATTAAGGAGAAAAAATAATGAGAATTCATGAGCTTGCCAAAGAGCTAAATATGGACAGTAAGGAATTAGTGAAAAGGCTTAAAGCTTTAAATTTTCCCGTTAAAAACCATATGTCCAGCGTTGACGATGAAACCGCTGAAGTTATCAAACATGAAATTGAGGACTTAAATAAAAAAGAGATTAAGGAAAACGTTATAGAGGTTGAATTTCCTGTTACGGTTAAAGATTTGGCGGTTAAGCTTAGTAAGAAACCATCGGAATTATTAGGTGAACTTATAAAACAAGGTAAATTTTTCACAATTAATCAAAGACTTGATGAGAAAATAGCAAGCGATATCGCTTATCAATACAAAGTCAATTTGCAAAAAAAGCCTACTATTGAAGAAGAGATACTCACTCATGAAGCCAAAAACTTAAAAAAACGTGCCCCTATTGTAACGCTCATGGGTCATATTGATCATGGAAAAACAAGTATTCTTGATTATATCCGTAGTAGCCGCATAGCCTCCAAAGAATCAGGGGGTATAACTCAGCACATAGGTGCTTATCAGGTAAAACTTGATAAAGGCACAATTAGTTTTCTTGATACTCCGGGTCACGAGACTTTTACAGCCATGCGTGCTCGCGGTGCGAATACAACTGACATAGTTATTATAGTCGTGGCGGCTGATGAAGGGGTTAAGCCTCAGACGGTTGAGGCTGTTGATCATGCTAAGGCTGCAGGTGTGCCTATATTGGTTGCGATTAATAAAATAGATAAGCCAAATGCGAATATCGATATGGTTAAGCAGAATCTTTCAAAAATTGATCTTGCCCCTGAAGATTGGGGGGGAAAGACTACTGTAATTGGAGTTTCGGCCCAAACAGGAGAGGGTATTGATGAGCTTTTGGAACTTATTATTTTACAATCTGATTTAATGGAGCTAAAGGCTGATTATGACAGGCCGGCTCTAGCCGCGCTTGTTGAAGCTAGGCTTTCTAAAGGTAAAGGCGCTGTTGCGTCGGTTTTGGTTAAGGAAGGTATTCTTAAGGTGGGTGACTGGTGCGTGTGTGGGCTTTTTTGGGGAAAAATAAAAGCGATGTATGATGATCATGGCCGGCCTTGCAGCGAAGCTCCGCCATCATTTCCGGTAGAAATACTTGGTCTAAATGGTGTTCCTAATCCCGGTGAACAGTTAATGGTTGCACCTGACGAAAAAAGTGCGAGAAGTATTGCTCGAGATAGGCGTCAAGAGTACGAGAAACAAAAGATCGTGCCGGCGGTTCACTTTAAACTAGAAGATCTGTACAGCAAGACTAGTGCAGCTAAAGTAAAGCAGCTGAAGATAGTCTTAAAAACTGATGTTGGTGGTACGCTTGAAGCGGTTGAAATGGCATTAAAAAAAATACCTTCTCAAGAAGTAGAATTGGCTATAACTCATAAAGGCGTTGGTGCTGTCAACTCTTCAGATGTTTTACTTGCAGAAGTTACCGATTCTATTATTGTTGGTTTTAAGGTCAATATAGACGCTCAAGTCAGAGACTTGGCGCGGTCAAAAGGCATAGAGATGCGATCGTATCAAATTGTATATGAACTCATAGATGACGTTTCTGGGGCTGTTGAAGGCTTACTTACGCCTCAAATAAAGCGAATTTTCTTGGGCAGAGCCCTTGTTAAGACCATATTTAAATTATCTAAATGGGGAATTATTGCCGGATGTACTGTTGAAAAAGGGAAGATTTTACGTTCTGCAAATTGTCAGCTTTCCCGGGATAATGAGGTTATACATAGCGGTAAAATTCAGACACTAAAGCGCTTTAAAGATGACGTTAAAGAAGTATCGGAAAGCTTTGAATGTGGCATCGGCATAGGTTACGATAAGATAAAGGAAGGCGATATAATAGATGCTTTTCATGAAGAGATTATAGCGCGCAAGTTAAAATACTAATGGATAAAGGTAAAAAAATTATTTTAAGCGGCATGCGTCCAACTGGTAAGCTGCACTTGGGTCATTGGGTAGGAGCAATCTCTAATTGGCTGAAGATGCAGGATGAATATCAATGTTATTTTTTTGTTGCTGATTGGCATGCTCTTTTAAGTGAGTACAAAAATCCAAGGCATATTAAAGAATTTTCGTTTGATAATGTTTGTGATTGGCTGGCTTGTGGTATTGATCCAGATAAATCGGTTATTTTTGTCCAATCTGATATAAGTGCTCATTTAGAACTTTTTATGATTTTCTCTGCCATTGTTCCTTTGGGGTGGCTTTCGCGGTGTCCTACCTTTAAAGAGCAAGTACAGCAGTTGAAAGAAAAGGAAGTTAATACTTTCGGATTTCTCGGTTATCCGGCCCTCCAAGCTTGTGATATTGTTCTTTATAAATCCCAGGTTGTTCCTGTAGGCGAAGACCAATTGCCACATCTAGAGCTTGCTCGTGAAATTGTGCGTAGATTTAATTTTATATACAAAAAAGAAATTTTTATAGAACCTCAATCGCTTTTGACAAAAACTCCGCGTTTTTTAGGCCTTGACGGGCGAAAAATGAGCAAAAGTTATAATAATTATATAGCCCTGGATGAAGACGATAAGACAATTGAAAAAAAGGTGCGCTCAATGATAACTGATCCGGCTCGCATAAGGAAAAATGATCTCGGACATCCGCAAGTTTGTAATGTATACGATTATTATTCTATACTTGCGCCTGAGCTTAAGAGTGGGGTTCATCAGTGGTGCACAGGTGCCCAAAAAGGGTGTGTTGAGTGTAAGGATATATTGAGTTCCCATATAAAGGAATTTCTTGTTCCTATTCGGGAAAAAAAGCAAGAATTTTTAAAAAAGAAAGATTTTGTTTTGGATATCCTTAAAGAAGGTAGAAAAAAAGCCAAAGCAGTTGCCGACAAAACATTGCAGGAAGCCAAAGAAGCTATGCATTTAATTTAAGACTTACTATGAAGATTAGACTTGATATTTTTGAAGGGCCGTTAGATTTACTTTTATATCTTATCAAAAAAGATCATCTTAATATATCAGATATATCCATAACTAAGATCGTCGATCAGTACATACAGTTCTTAGAATTGATGAAACTTCTTGATATAAATATTGCTTCTGAGTATCTTGTTACCGCAGCACATTTGATAAGTATAAAATCAAAAATGCTTCTTCCTAAAGAAGAAGAGCCCCAGGAGCCTGAAGTTGATGAGCACGATGAACTGGTGCGCAAGCTTTTAGAATATGAAAAATTTAAAGAGGCCGCTGATTTTTTAAGAGAAAAAGAGGTTGAAAGAAATAAATATTTTAAACGTCCTTCAAGCGACCTTGAGCATGTTGAGGCTTATATTGAAGCTTCTATTTTTGATCTCATAAGCGCTTTCAAAACAGCCTTAAAAGATGTACCTAAAAATATATTCTTTGAGGTTGTAAGTGATGAGTTTACGGTTGAGCAGAAAATGCATGACTTATTGCACTTACTGTTGGTTAAAGAAAAGATGTCTCTTGAAGAGTTGTTTAATGTATCCAAGAATAAGTTGGAGATAGTTGTGACTTTTTTAGCTATTTTAGAACTCATTAAGTTAAGAGAGCTAGTCGCTGTTCAAGACGAGTTATTCGGGGCGATTATGATTATGCGTAAAGAAAATTTAATTTCAACTCCTGTAACCAAAAATGAATAACGAAGAAAGATTTATTGATAATTGGCAGGAATCTGATCAGGAGCAGATCATAAATCTGTCTTTGCGTCCGCAGAATTTAGACGATTTTATCGGTCAAAAAAATGTGATATCTTCCTTAGAGATTTCTATCGAGGCTGCAAAAAAAAGAGATGAGCCGCTGGAACATCTCTTATTGAGCGGACCTCCGGGATTGGGAAAAACGTCATTGGCTTATTGCATAGGCCATCATATGGATGCTAAAGTGACCGCGACTAGCGGTCCGGCTATCGAGAGGGCCGGAGATTTGGTGGGGATTTTAACTAACCTTGAAAAGGGCGATATTTTGTTTATTGATGAAATTCACCGTCTTTCGCGAGTAATTGAAGAATTTTTATATCCGGCTATGGAGAATTTCCAAATTGATTTTATCATCGATAAGGGCCCTTATGCTAAAAGTGTTAAGTTTAATCTTAAACCTTTTACTTTAATAGGTGCAACTACCCGAAAAGGACTCTTGAGCGCGCCTTTGCGCGGGCGCTTTGGTTTATTTTGTGACTTTGATTTTTATGACCCTAAAGATCTTTCCGATATAGTTATACGCAGTGCCGGTCTGTTAGAAATAGATATAGATGAAAGAAGTGCTTTTGAAATAGCTGAACGTTCACGCGGGTGCCCCAGGTTGTGCAACCGGCTCCTGCGCCGGGTGCGCGATTATGCACAGGTTATAGGTAAGGGAAATATCAATTATGATATAGTGAAAGATGCCTTGTCTGGAATTGGTGTTGATGGACTTGGACTAGACAATGCTGACAGGAAATATCTTTTGTCTATAATTAATATACACAACGGCGGCCCGGCAGGAATAGAGGCGATAGCAGCTTCTTTAGGTGAAGATAAGGGCACTTTAGAAGATGTAGTTGAGCCATATTTGCTTAAGGAAGGCTTTATTGTCAGGACTTCAAGAGGAAGAATCGTGACAGAAAGATCCCACCGACATTTAAACTTACCTTTTACTAAAGAGCAGCAAGAAAAGATCTAGACGTTTAATATGGATAAGGATAAGATTTTTATAATTGGGTTTATTTTTATATGTATTGGTATAGGTTTTGTTGTTTCTTCGCGGTTTAAGATATCGCTGCCTCCTTTGGGAAGATTGCCGGGAGACATTTTCATAAAGAAAGGTGATTTTACTTTTTATTTTCCTTTAACAACTTGCCTGGTTGTAAGCGTAGTTATGTCAATTGGGGCGTATTTAATTTTTCGAAAGTAGCAATGTTTACTCTTATAAAACAAGATACGAAAACTAAGGCTCGTTTGGGTATATGTAAAACCAGAAAGGGTAGTTTTGATACACCATCTTTCTTTCCTGTTGCTACTCAAGGTACGGTTAAGGGCCTTTCCCCTAGAGATCTTGATGAGATCGGTATTGATGGCTTGCTTACCAATGCTTATCATTTATTTTTACGTCCCGGCATTGAAGTCGTGAAAAAAAACGGCGGCCTGCATAAATTTATGAATTTTAATAAGACCATAATTACCGATAGCGGTGGTTATCAGATTTTTAGCCTAGAACGTTTGCGTAAAGTTAATGATGAGGGGGTAGATTTTCAATCGCATATCGATGGTAAACGTTTTTTCCTTACTCCTGAGAAGGTCATAGATATCCAACTTGGTCTGGGTTCTGACATTGTCGTTCCGCTTGATGAGTGTGTTAAGTATGGTACATCTAAGGGAGGCTGTGATGAAGCCAACCAGAGGACCCTTTTATGGGCTAAGAGGAGTTATGAACATTTTAAGGCTAAAAATCCTAAAGATATCTTATTCATGGGCATTGTGCAGGGTTCTGTATATAATGACTTAAGAAAAGAGTGCTTGGATGGCCTAATTAACTTGGGTGTTGACGGGATTTGCATTGGTGGCTTAAGTGTTGGCGAAGGCGAAGATTTAAGGTATAATGTGCTCTCTTTTTTAGATGGGGTTTGTGATAAGAGATATTTTCGTTATTTTATGGGCTATGGCAAGCCTAAAGAAATAATAAATGCAGTTAGTGAGGGTGTTGACCTTTTTGATTGCGTGGTCCCTACCCGTTTTGGGCGAACTGGCACTGCTTTTACCGCTCGCGGAGAGATAGTGGTGCGGAATTCTCCTTATATAGAAGATTTTACTCCTTTGGACGATGAGTGCGATTGCTATACCTGCAAGAATTTTAGCCGGGCTTATTTGCGCCATCTGATTAATGTTAAGGAAATGTCGGGAGTACAGCTTCTTACTTATCATAATGTGTATTGGTATAAAAAATTAATGCAGAATATTCGAGAAGCTATTAGCGAAGACAGGTTTTATCAGTTTAAAAAAGACTTTTTTTCTAAATATGATAAAAACTAATATATATAGTAATCATGCTAATTGACGTTATAACTATATTCCCTGACATGTTTTCTCCGGTAATAGGTGAGTCCATTATTAAGCGTGCCCAAGACAAAGGATTAGTCAAGATCAAGGTACATGATTTAAGGGATTACTCTGATGATCCCCGTAAAAAGGTTGATTCTCCTTCCTATGCCGGAGGAGGGATGGTGTTTGGGGCACCGGCGTTCTTTTTAGCTTGTGAAAGTATACTCAAGAAGACTCTGTATCCTAAAAAAGAAAAAGATAACAATGAGCGGATAATTCTCCTTAGTCCAAGAGGGAAGAGCTTAAATCAAAAAATGATAAAAAATTTTTTAAAATATGAACGTATTGTACTTCTTGCGCCTCGCTACGAAGGAGTTGATGAAAGGGTGAGTGAAGAATTAGTTGATGAAGAGATTTCTATAGGTGATTACGTTTTGAGCGGAGGGGAACTTTCGGCAATGGTTTTTATTGATTGCCTTGTGCGCCTTGTACCGGGGGTTGTTTCTGACAAGGAGTCGATTAAAAACGAGAGCTTTCAAAAGAAGAGTCTTGATTTTTCACATTACACGAAGCCTGCTGATTTTAGAGGCCTGAAAGTACCGCAGGTTTTGCTTTCGGGAAATCACAAAGAGATAGAGAAATGGCGTGAAAAAAATTCACTTGAAATAACCAAGAAATGCAGACCCGATTTATTGCAATAATGTAGGGGCGGACCCCTGTCTGCCGGCAGGCAGGCTCGCGGTCGCCCGATACTGTACAAAATACGATTGACGAAATACAAGAAAATGGAGGCATGCGATGGATAAATTATTAGTAGTAGAGAAGGAACTAAAAGAATCTTATAAGAAAGATTACCCGGAATTTAAACAAGGAGACATTATAAAGGTTTTTTACAAGATCAGGGAAAAAGACAAATCAAGATTGCATCCGGTTGAGGGTATAGTCATAAAAATCCAGGGGGCAATGCATCGAAAATCTTTTACCGTAAGAAGAATTGCCTATGGAGAATCTTATGAGGTGACTTTCCCTTATTATTCGCCTAATGTAGCAAAAATCGATCTTATTAAGAAAAGTCGTAGAAAACCACGTCGTAAGCGCCTTTATTATTTACGCGGACGTGTAGGTAAAAAAGCCGTTGCTGCATAAACTGGCGTTTAAAATCGGTTTTAAGATTCGATATGATTGTAGGAATTGACGAGGCTGGCAGAGGGCCGTTGGCAGGTGCGGTGGTTGCGTGTGCTTTACATTTAAAAGATGACCCGCCTTTTATTGTGCGTGACTCCAAGCTGCTTTCAGCCCAAAAACGGGAAAGTATTTTTTCTTGGCTTAGTAGTAATGCTGATTTTGCTATTGCCGTAGCAACGGCAAAAGAAATTGACGATTTAAATATTCTTAAAGCTACTCTGGTTGCATTCAACCGGGCTGTCGAAAATTTACTTAAAAAGAATTCATATCTCAGAGAAGCAGAGTTTATTGTTGACGGTACGCACTTTAAAAATGAGCTTAAACTTAATGTGCGATGTCTACCCGGAGCTGACAGGAGTGTTAGAGAGGTATCTTGTGCCTCTATAATGGCGAAGGTTTTTAGAGATTATTTAATGAGAAGTGCTGATTTTTTGTGTCCCCAATGGAATTTTTCAAAGCATAAAGGGTATCCTACGAAAGAACATTTTTCTTTGATAGAGAGTCACAATTTATCACCGTTTCATAGGCGTAGTTTTTCCCCATGCAAAAGAATATGAAAAAATATAATAAGTTGTTCAAGGAATATTTGGATAATGTAGGCCGGCGCCGGCCTACACCGGGAGGCGGGAGCGTTGTCTGTTTGATGTTTTGTCAGGGCGTTAGCTTGATTGAGAAAGCCATTAACTATTCTTGTGTGCTTGTCGGTAAGTCACAGGCAGATAGAGATAAAAATAAAAAATTAAAAAAATACGTATCTTCCTTGAATAAATTACGAAAACAGATATATCCTTTTATTGATAAGGATGGAGAGATATTTGAAAAGGTAATGAATAACAGGGGTACAAAACGTAATCTCTATATTAAAAAAAGCGAGAAACTTATAATCGAAATATCAGAGGCTTGTTTGGAGGTATTTTCCCTTGCTAAAGATGTTGAATCTGATATAAAAAAGAGTATAATGAGCGACTTTCGAATAGGAAAAGAGTGTGTAAAGATTGCACTCAAGGGTTCAATTATGAACCTTAAAGCGAATACTGAACTTTTTGCCAGTAAGAATAAATCTTTAGCCCGTCTAGAAAAGGAGCTGAAAAAATGGCAGTGATAGACACACAAAGATTAGCTCTTGATAAGATTAACGATCTTAAGTCCGATTTAGAGGCATTGCCTGTACTTGGCTTGGCTTCGGTGGCGGTAGGAAAAAATACTGCTATTGATATCTATAGGGCTTCTCAGGAAAAAACGGCCGGCAAAATTGATGTTTCAGGCGAGAAGATAAAATATGTCCCCGTTGATTTAGATGCCGGAATTTCATTTGAAGATTTTGCCAAAAAAATAGATGAGCTTAATAATGACAATAGCATTACCGGCATCATCATTAATAAACCTTTTCCTTTTGGCCATGAGTCTGGAGTTTTTTCACTTATTAATAAGGATAAAGATGTTGAAGGCGTTAATACAGATAATTTAGGAAAATTATTTGATGATAATTTTATATTAACTGAAAAATTAAGCAGTGAAGCCAGTTATGTTTTACTTCCACCTACCGTTAGAAGCGTATTAGATATTTTATCTGAGTGCGTAAAATTAGACGATATTAAAGGCAAAAGAGTCACCCTTGTGGGTTTTACATCAATTATCGGAAAACCTTTGGCATTGTTGCTTGCCAATAAATTAGCAACAGTAAGTATCACGCACATCGGAACATCCGAGGCCAAAGATTTAAAAAATTATATTGAGGGGGCTGACATAGTAATATCAGCAGCTGGGGTACCTGACCTTATCAAAGGTGATTGGGTAAAACAGGGGGCAGTTGTTATAGATGTCGGCATTTCTAAAGAAGGCGATAAGTTGGTTGGTGATGTTGAGTTCCAAAAGGCTAAAGCAAAAGCTGCCTTTATTACTCCGGTTCCCGGAGGGGTGGGCAAGCTAACACCTTTGAATCTCTATTACAATTTAATAATTGCCGCTAAGAAGCAACAGAATAAATAATGGAAAAAATTACCATAATCGGAGCAGGTGTTTCGGGACTTGCACTTATTGAAAACATAAGAAAGCTTAAATTAAGTTTGGATATAAGGTTAATTGACAAAAATAAGTTCTTTATTCCCGCAAAAAGCATACTTGAAGCCCCTGTTGATATATCACAACGAATAGATTTGGACCAATGGGCCAGAGAAAGAAAAGTAGAATTTATAAACTTAAAATGTGAGCGCATATCTGCCAAAAGAAAGAAGGTATATTGTAAGACAGGTGAGACTTTTGAATTTGAAAAATTAATAGTTGCCACAGGGCTTACTTCAAGGAAGTTGCCCATGAAAGGCGAACATCGAGAGGGATTTTTCTATTTTTCCCAAATTGACCCTTTTATTTTGCGGGATCTAATTAAAATTTCAAATGAAGCGACAGTCTACGCAACAACTTTTCTTGGTATAAAATTGGCTGCAGTCTTATCTAATCTTAATTTAGAGGTGCTGGTGATATGTGACAATCTTGATTTTCTTTTTCCCCATGCAGAAAAAGTTGTTAGTTTTCTTGAAGAGAAGAATATTCCTTTGCATCAGGGATATAGCATTGAAGAGGTTGTTGGCGAGGGAAGCGTGAAAGCTATAAAGCTCATGCCTCTTAAGGTTTTTTCATCACAGCTCGTATTTGCCGATACTGGTTTTGTTCCTTGTATCGATTTTTTTGATGATGAGATGTCTTTGAGTGATACGTTTTTCAGCAATTTTGAGAATATATACTTTTTAGGTGATATTAATGAAAAAGATATTGAAAATGAATTACATTTTATATATAATCACAATAATGCTTTAAAGCAGGCCGAGATTTTTGCTGATTTTCTCAATAACGGTCAAGAAACTATTTTTGAAAAAGAAGTTAAAAATGATTACGATATAGAAAAGCATTACTCTTCAATTATGCGGGAAGAAACACGATCTCAAGGAATTATTAACGAGGCATAGGAGGTTCAGATGGCTGAATGGATTGGCATGGGAAGACGCGCGCGGAAATGTTATGGTTTTGATGAAGTTGCACTTGTTCCGGGTAGACGAACTGTAAATCCGGAAGAAGTAGATGTCAGCTGGGAGTTTGGAGGACGTAAATTCAAAGTTCCTATTCTTGCAGCGGCAATGGACGGGGTTGTCGGTGTTAAATTTGCCATAGAGATGTCACGCTTAGGTGCAGTAGCTGTACTCAATCTTGACGGTATTCAGACGCGCTATGAAAATCCTGACGACATTTTATCTGAAATAGCCAAAAGTACCCCTGAAGAAGCCACTAAGCTTATTCAAAAGTTTTACACTACCCCAATTAAAGAGAAATTAGTAGAAAAGAGAGTCCAGGAGATAAAAAAAGCCGCAGGATACGCGGCTGTAAGTTGTATTCCTCAGAATGCTGAAAAATTTGCCGTCTTAGCCCAAAACGCAGGCGTTGACTGTTTTGTGGTGCAGTCGACGGTGACCACAACAAAACATGTTGCAACTAAATATACACCGCTTGATTTGTATAAATTTTGCAAGAAAACGAAAGTTCCGGTTATTATCGGTAACTGTGTAACTTATGATGTTACCCTCGAACTACTTGAAACAGGGTGCTCTGGTATTCTGATAGGTGTTGGTCCGGGGGCAGCCTGCACAACAAGAGGGGTCCTTGGCATAGGTGTTCCCCAAGTTACTTCAACCATTGATGCGGCAGCGGCAAGAGATTTTTATTATCAGAAAACAGGAAAATATGTTCCAATTATCACTGATGGCGGTATGAGCAGAGGTGGAGATGTATGCAAAGCTTTTGCTTCGGGTGCTAATGCCGTAATGATCGGGTCAGCTTTTGCCAGGGCCAATGAGTCTCCGGGTGGAGGTTATCATTGGGGCATGGCTACTTCACACGGCAACTTGCCTCGCGGTACTAGAATTAAGGTTGGTGTTACCGGAAGTCTTGAACAGATTCTTTTTGGCCCGGCAGTGGTTGACGACGGTTCTCAGAATTTAATAGGTGCTCTTTCAACATCTATGGGCTCTCTTGGTGCCACAAACATAAAAGAGATGAATTTTGTAGAAATGATTATCGCACCTTCTATACAAACTGAAGGGAAAATTTTTCAGGCGTCTCAGCGTGTGGGGATGGGGAAATAGTGAAGACAGATACTATTTTAATTCTTGATTTTGGTTCGCAGTACACACAGCTTATTGCCCGCCGAGTACGTGAATTGAAAGTGTTTAGCGTCATAAAGCCTTGCACTATCAGCCTTGAGTCTATAAAAAAAATAAACCCAAAGGCTATCATCCTTTCTGGCGGTCCTCATAGTGTATATGAAAAAAAGGCACCAGATTTGAATCCCGGTATATTGAATTTAGGTGTTCCGATCCTCGGCATTTGTTATGGTATGCAGATTTTAGTTAAGACTCTAAAGGGCGAGGTGAAGGTATCACGAAAACGTGAATACGGAAGAGCCCCGATGTATATAGACGATCACAGTGATCTTTTCTTTTCAATGTCGGCTAAAATGGTTTCTTGGATGAGTCATACTGATAAAGTTATGAAGCCCCCTAAGGGCTTTAAAATGCTTGCGCATACTCAGAACACGCCTTTTGCAGCCATAGGCCATAAAAGCAGAAAGATTTATGGTGTGCAGTTTCATCCTGAAGTTATTCATACGGAATTCGGCATACAGGTGATATCTAATTTTTTGTTCAGAATAGTAGAGTGTTTTGCTAACTGGCAATTAGAAGATTTTATCCAAGAACAGATTAAAGCGATTCGCAAGCGCGTAGGCAAGAAGAACGTTATTTGCGGCTTAAGCGGAGGAGTAGATTCATCTACCCTGGCAGTGCTTTTGTATAGAGCAATAGGCCGTCAACTTAAGTGCATCTTCGTTAATAACGGAGTATTACGCAAAAATGAAGCGGCTAATGTTATTCGTGTTTTTGGAAAAAGTTTTGATATGGAATTACATTATGCTAACACGGCAAAATCTTTTTTAAATAAATTAAAAGGGGTCACTGATCCCGAGAAAAAGAGAAAAATAATTGGTCATGAATTTATCAGAGTTTTTGACGCAGAAGCTCATAAAATTAAAAATGTAGCATTTCTTGCTCAAGGCACACTCTATCCTGATGTCATTGAATCTGTATCTTTATTTGGTGGTCCTACTGCTGTTATAAAATCGCATCATAATGTTGGTGGTTTACCGAAAGATATGAAGCTGCAGCTTATTGAGCCTTTTAGACAGCTGTTTAAAGATGAAGTTCGTGAAATAGCTAAGATTTTAGAAATGCCGGCTGGAATAATAAATCGTCATCCCTTTCCCGGGCCTGGTTTGGCTGTGCGAATTATAGGTGATGTTACGCCTGGGCGTTTGCGGATTTTACGTGAGGCTGATAGCATTATGGTGAAAATAATAAAGGAAAATGGCCTTTATACAAAAATATGGCAGGCATTTTGTGTATTATTGCCGCTTAAAACTGTGGGCGTTATGGGCGATAAGCGCACTTATGAACATGTTGTAGCGATAAGGGCAGTAGATAGCTTAGATGGTATGACAGCAGATTGGTTTAAAATTCCGGATAAAGTTTTGAATCAGATTTCAAATGAGATAATAAATAAAGTGCGCGGGATTAATCGTGTTGTTTATGATATAAGTTCAAAACCCCCGGCGACTATTGAATGGGAATGATTTAGCCCACAGTCAACAGTCGATAGTCCACAGTTGAAGATAGATTATGACACATAGCGATTTTGTACATTTACACGTACATAGCCAATACAGCCTTCTTGATGGAGCTTGCCTTCTTGAACGTCTAGTTGATAAAGCGGTTCAATTTAAATTACCTGCCCTTGCAATGACTGACCACGGCAATATGTTTGGCGCAATAAAATTTTATAACCTTTGCATGAAAAAAGGTATAAAACCGATAATCGGTTGTGAAGTTTATGTTGCGCCTGATTCGCGTTTTGATCGCAGCTATAGTCCAGGAGAGGACACGAATTATCATCTTATACTGCTTGCAAAAGATAGCAAAGGTTATGCTAATTTGGTGAAGCTTGTAAGTATTGCCAATACAGAAGGGTTTTACTATAAGCCTAGGGTAGACAAGGAGATTCTTCACAAATATCACGAAGGCCTTATTGCATCAAGTGCATGCCTGGGGGGTGAGGTGCCTTCGGCAATTCTTAAAAATGATGTTAATAAAGCCTACCGTTTGGCCGATGATTACTTAAATATTTTCGGTAAAGGTAATTTTTACCTTGAGATAATGGAAAACGGATTACCAGAACAGGTCAAGGTTAATAAAGCCCTTTTGAAGATATCTAAAGATCTTGGCATGCCTTTGGTTGCTACAAACGATATACATTACCTTGAAAAAGATCAGGCTTTTGCTCACGAAGCTCTTTTAGCGATTCAGACTCAGACTACGCTTGATGACCCTAATCGATACCGCTTCAACACAGATACTTTTTATTTTAGAAGTCCTCAGGAAATGAAGAATATTTTCAAGGAGATCCCTGAAGCTATAAGAAATACCTTGGAAATTACTCAAAAGTGTAACTTAGCTATGGATTTTTCTCAAATTCACCTTCCTCATTTCCCTCTACCTGAAGAAGAAGAGGAAAAGGCCTATTTACGAAAGCTCTGCGAAGATAATCTTTCTTTTCGTTATGGAAATGTCAATGATAATGTTAAAAAGCGTCTTGATTATGAGCTTTCAGTTATAGGAAAAATGGGTTTTGCTAGTTATTTTTTAATAATATGGGATTTAGTTAGTTTTTCAAAAGAAAACCATATACCGGTTGGTCCGGGCAGGGGAAGCGCTGCCGGGAGCATTGTAAGTTATCTTTTAAATATTACTGATGTTGATCCTTTGAGTTATGATTTGCTTTTCGAACGTTTTCTTAATCCAGCTCGTATTTCAATGCCTGATATTGATATTGATTTTTGTTATGAAAAAAGGTCCGAAGTCCTTGAGTATGTTTCCAAAAAATATGGTAAAGAGTCAGTAGCCCAGATTATCACTTTCGGAACTATGCAGGCGCGGGCAGTTGTGCGAGACGTAGGCCGGGTTATGGGAGTCAGTTATGGCGAAGTAGATAAGATAGCCAAAATGGTTCCTACAGGAATAGGCCAGCCGGTTAATTTAAGCAAAGCCATGTCTTTAAATCCTGAGTTAGCTAATATCTATGAATCAGATCCAAGAATAAAACAGCTTATAGATGTTGCCATGCAACTTGAGGGCTTATCGCGTCATGCTTCAACACATGCAGCAGGTGTTGTAATTTCCGATAAACCTCTTATGGAGAGAGTTCCTCTAGCACGAGGTGCAGATGGTGAAAGCATTACCGGTTTTGATATGCAATCGCTGGAGAAAATCGGGATGCTTAAAATGGATTTTTTGGGTTTGAAAACCTTAACTGTAATTGAAGAAGCTGTAAAAATAGTTAAGCGCACCCGGAATATAGATATTGATATTGTAAATT
>SDBT01009954.1_pt1 | contig 15389 bp, 8 predicted proteins | sample 2277101 | NCBI WGS metagenome assembly SDBT01 (sample SAMN10404973, study PRJNA504765) | marine sediment metagenome | isolation source: marine sediment core GS10_PC15, 103 cmbsf | place: Arctic Ocean: Southern Knipovich Ridge | collected 2010 | reverse complement strand
ATTTCTGGTACAGCTTATAGAACTAATTTTTCTTCTGGTTTAACTAAGGGTTGGACAGCGGAGAATTTTATTTCAAGTAGCGTTATCAATTCCTCTTTTAAGGCAGCTACTAGCATTAGCAATACTCCTTCAATAAGTATAAACAATGCTTTTGGTAACACCTTGGCTAACAGCCCTAGATCGGTTCCGGATATTAGTAATAACTTTACCCCCTTTAGGTCCGATAGGTATGATACTGTGGAGGTTAGTCTGACTTCTTCTTTTATTCCTACTTCTGATTTTGTTGAGGGCGCTAGATTATTTTGGAGAGATCATACAAAGGCTGATTACGACACAGCTCGATCTACTTTATCAGTCACTCCTTTTGCTAATTATAATGGTGGAGGGGCTGCACAAACGTTTATATTTGATGTGGGTGCAATACCTACTTGGTCTGGAGTTATTCGATCTTTAAGAATACAACCATACACCACTGTTACGGGTTTAGGTTTTACTACTTCTTTGAATTCTTTAGAAGTTTATCAGGGGGATAAAAGAGATAGGTTGGGAATTGCTCCTAGTTCTACTGTATCCGGTACCTTTTTGACAGCGGGATCAATAATTACTTCTCACGATATAGTTGTTAATCCGGAGAATATAATTAAGGAACCCTGTGTAATAACAGCAGTGGCTATGCAAGGCCGGGCTGGCCCCGCCGTTGGGGATTCTGGTTGGTTCTTAGTCAGGTTTAGGGACGGTTTTAGTTATAACGATAGGGCTGATGAGGTAAACAGCGCTTCAAATCCATTTGAAGTTTTGGAATTTGTTTCTACATTAGATTCCGAACCCTTTAATGGCTTTACTGCCCTTAGTCGCCTACCTGTTTTGTGGTCAGCTTCTCCAGGTGACATGATTGGTTATGGTTACAAAGCTTTTGGCGCGAATCAAAATGCTAATTGGGCGATAGATAGTAATTTAACTACAACAACTGGGGGTTGTTTAACAACAAGTACAAATATTGGAACGCCTCTTAGCGTAAGTACGGCAGAGACTGCTTTAAATGTGGCTACTTGGAGTACCTCCGCGCAAAGATTTAATATTACTTTTGAATCTGTATCTGCCGGAAATTATGAGGCAGAGGGTACGTATACCACTCCTATTTTTGATGGTGGGGGAGAGCCTTCATTACTATCGTTTACTTTTGATTCGGAAACTAATAACGGGACGGTTATAGACACTAATGGAAGCGCAGCCTTTGATACTGTAAGCGTTAGAGCTAGCAGTACCCCTCCCGATAGCCGTCCAGAGTTAGGTAGAAGGCTTCAGCAATTTATGCTAGGGGCCCATCCTTCGGATAACCCCTCCCAATTTGATTCCAAATTTACTTCCAATTATGTCATTGGCTTAACTAATGCAGAAGCTACTACGCGTGAGTCTTTAGCGGCAGGGGATTCTGTAGAAAATACAGCCGCTCAAGTATTCTATCATGATGAAAAACAAGAGCTTTGGTTTTTGAATATTGTTATTAGTGGTACAGCCGGAGCAGATTTGCGCCCCATCTGGGATGTTTACGACCTGCCTACTAGTTCTTATTTAAGAACCGAGCACGTTACTGGCAGCGTTTCCTATTTTCATCTTAACGATAGAGAAAACAATGACCCTAACGTTTTTGAACCCGTGGGCTGGGTAGCTGATTATGACCGAGAGGAAATTTATATTATTTCTCGTGAAGACGAATTTAGTATAGCTAACGGTACGTATAACGGTTTGATTTTGGATCTAAATGGTCAGTATAAGGATGTTTTCTGGAGGAATGACCAACTTTTGATTGATATAGCTGCTAATACCTCTGCGTCCTTGTCGACTGCAAATAGGTATCTTCAGAACATGAGAACGGTGGCTTATCGTAGTGGTTATTTCTTTGCTGTTACTAGCCCTGGTGTTGGGCAGGAGGAGGGCACCCATATAGCTATCCTAAGGTTAGGAAACAATCCTTTGGACCCAGATAATCCTAATGACGTGGAATTTATAACAGCGATCGATGTGAATTTGGTTTCCGGACTGGGTTTTGTATCTACCTCTAGACCTATAGAGACTTTCACCTACTGCCCTACTAACGATTTGTTTTATTTTACAGTTCGAAGCGGTAACGAAATTCACACTATGACTATATCTCAATCAGGGTCTTCCCCATCCGAATCGTTTACGATTAATCAAGCCCCCATATCTGAAACAGTTTTGGATCAATTGTTTTTTGGTGCTGGTTTATTAGATCAAAGTTTTTCGCTTGTTGCCGCAGGTAATCCTATGTTTAATGATTGGGAGGGGGTTGGGGAGCACCAACAATTACGTCATTTCGGAGGTTGGTGTTACTGCGGGGATAGAGATACTTTTCCGTTTTTTGCACATTTAAGATCAAGGCGGACTAAAAACTTTATTCGAGAGGGTGACTTTGACCCAAACAGTCTTTGGCATCTTAAAGATCATACTGGGTTTTTAGAAATAGCCGCTAAAACTAAGCCTAGTGTTACTGTTACCCCGACACCCCCCGCGCAAAAGGATGTTTTGTGGGGAACATTGTCGGGAACTTTAGACTACAAGGAGATACAAAAGGATAGTATCCTGTTTCCCACAGGGAGATATGCTCAACTTTCTTACCGTCTCCAGGCTGATCTTGGTCGACAACACACTCCTTACTTGATAGAATCTACGGTCACTCAGGGGCTTCGGGTGGGGGATGTCCCAGGATCAGGTACGAGAGATATTTATTTGCGAACTAACCTTCCTTCAAGTGAAGTTATTGGCGATCAAACGGGGAGCTTAAAAGTTTTTTGGGAGCTTAAGGAATAATGGTCACGGGTTTCCAGGGCTTTACAGTCCCAGATGCTAAATACCACGTTATTTCGACTCCCCTGTCCACTAACTCCGGGGTGGTTGATATAACCATCGTAGAGGACCGTTACGCAGCTCTGGCGACTGGTTCTGGGATCGAAGTAGTCGATTTATTCTGCGGTAAGCCTACTTCTTCTGGGCTCTTACCTGGAATTACAAGTGTGTCGGTGGATGTTTCTTTTGGCGGTAATATGTATATTGGTACTTTGGGGAATGGCGTTTATGCTGTCCCGTGGGCGATAGCCAAACACGTTCCCGAATTTTCTAGCCAAATACAGCAGATTTATACCACAGCTACGACCCCTTCTATTTCTTCTAACGAGGTAAATTATTTGGCAGCCCTTCCTTTTAGGCTTTTAATTAGTACGGGGGAGGGTATTGATTACATCACAGATCAAGTTCATACTCAGCTCGGGGCTACGCGCCCGTTGCTATCGGGGTCTTCTTTTTGTGCCCTTACTTCAGATCAGGAAGGGTACTGGATATCTACGAATTCTGGAGTCGAAGTCAATTACGACTTGAATTCTTCTTCCGGAACGGGTATAATTACGGTAGACTTCGAGTATAATAACACCGATTCGGTGCCGAAATTACCCACCAATACCATAAACGATGTTTCTGTTACTGAGGGGAATCCAAATCTCCTTAGTTTTGCTACCACAGTTTCTGGAGTTTTTGTGGTAGAAGAATCACAGGGTTCGGAAGCCTCTTCCCAAACAAAGATTCTTTCTACCGGAGATGTTGTTTCGGTAGACACGTCCAATACTGCCTCCTTTACTAGTGAGGGTTTATATGTCGCTGCCGCAGATTCTGTGACGGTTTTTAATTTAGGTGACGATTCGGTTTCTGGAACTCATTTTTACGAAATAAGTGCGGCAGACAAATTCAATAAGGAAAATACCCGAGATCAAGCTCTGGTTACAGGTACTGTAACTGTGCTTAGAACCACGGGCGCTGCATAGGTAACTAATGGTAAACTTTCCCAGCTCGTTTGACACCAATACTACCTTATATTTGGCGGTTAATAATATTCGTACAAGATTGACTGCTGGAATAGATGACTCTGTCACTACTATTCCAGTTCTTGATACTACGGGTTTTCCGCCTACTGGTTATATCACCATCCTATCAGGGGATGATATAACTAAAGCTGAAGCTATGACTTACACCGGATTGACGGGTAGTTCTTTTACAGGAGTAACCAGAGGAGCTGGAGGTACTACAGCTTTAGAGCATTTCGCTAGTGATAACGTTGATCTGACTATTGTAGCTGATCATCACAACGCTTTAAAAGAGGCGGTAATTGCGTTAGAGAATTTTGTAGGAGTTTCAGGTTCTGAAAACTTCGTTCCGCTCGACGACGAGGGCTCGGCTTTTGTTTTTAATGATTTTGTTATTGGAGATTCTCTCACGATATCAGGTGTAGCAAATTTAGATAGCAATCTTACTATGGGTGGGAATCTTACAGTTTCGGGAGCAGCCACCCTTTGCTATGTTACCGTTACTGGCTCCGCCATTGTTTCAGGAACTGTGGACGTTGGGACATCATTAACTGTCCCTAATATTACCTCAACCGCCATTACTACGTCAGGTATTATGGTTGTTGATAATGCGGATGTGGGGTGGTTAACAACCACAGGTACTGCAGAATTTTGTGGGGATGTTACAGCTAAAACTACAGTTAAGGTTGGGGCTTCCCAAGTCCCTCTTTACGCAGAAAATGATGAGCAAATTACAACGCTCAGTGAGAGTTTTACTGATTCTGACTGTGAAACTGAGCCGCTTATTGTAGGAGATGATTATCTTGTAATTTACTCTGCTGTTATTGGAGGTAATGACTTTAGTGGTGCAACGGTGCCCCACGCGCAGCTTTTAAATGGTTCTCAGCAGATAGGCCTCGCCTATGATAGAGTAGCTAATGATAATTCAGAAGATCCTTCTCCTCATGGTGGAGCTTTGTTGTCTGGATTTACAGTAGTTTCAGGTACTGGGTTGCCGTTAAAGTTTCAATACAAACGTACTGAATTTAGTGGAGCGCAGGTAGCTTCAATGAAAGGCCAAACAATTGTTGCCATTCCGTTGGGTTTATTGGAACGAAATGTAGACTACTTCTACGAAGTTCAGCAGGGTCCAGAACTTACCGTAACAAATGCTCCCACCACCTTTAGTGGGGCTGGTAATAAAGTTCTAGAATCTACTTTTAATGTTCCTACTAGTGGAACATATCTTTATATGGGTTCGGTAGAGGGCCAAGATAATGTTAGCGGAGATCTTGCTAATAGGATACGTGCTAAATTCTTCGGAGATGGCGGTGCGGGTCTCAGTCCTGAATTTAGCTATTCCCCTGACGCCGGCTCTCTTTTTACCTTTGTAAATTTTACTGAAATAGATATTCTGGATCTAGATGCAGGAGCACATACATTTACTATAGAAGGAGCTTCTACTATCACAAATAATTTAGATTTTAGTAGAGGTAGAAATATTTTAGTTAACACTGCTTCTTTTGATCAGCTCAGTAGGTCCCGTAGAACCTCCGTTTTGCAATTGTTAAACCCCGTCTCGACTGCAGATCATTGGAATACCGGTACTAATATTACTTCGAAGAGCTATACTCCTAATCAAAACGAGAGAGTATTGATTTTAGGACACGCTGTAGGTTCGTCTCAAAACAGTAATGGGACGACCAGGTTCGCGTGGACAAACGGTATTACATCTAATGGTACTCGTCAGGATTTTCTTGATCTTGGAGGCGAGATTTTTAGAGAAGAGAGTGGGTGGAGTCAAGGATTAGTTGGTTTGGGCGTGGCTGGCGATACGATACCCACATTTCATTTCTTTATGTACCCTGTAAACGAGGGAGAAACTAAGAATTGGAGTTTTCGTGGTAGGGAAGGTTCTGGGGGAGGTACGGACTCACATATTGGTGATGTAGGAAGTCTTAATGCTACCCCTTCGGATATGTTTTTATGGTCTATGACTTCAACGCCCAATGATATTAAATGTACAGAGCTTACTATCTCGGGAGTTACAGCTCACAAGATTACCGCGGATTGTATAAATGTGTCAGAAAGTCTTACTATCTCGGGGGTCCCAGTAGCTACGGGTACAGAGGTTACAATACCTGACCCTCTTAATATTGGTACTGGTAACTTTACTACGTCCCTAACTATCTCTGGAGTACCTGTAGCAACGGGCACTGAAGCTATAATTCCTGATCCCCTTAACTTAGGCACGGGTAACTTTAGCATTTCGTTAACTATTTCTGGGGTCCCAGTGTCAACTGGAACTGAGGCTACAGTCCCTGATCCTCTTAACATTGGAACTGGTAATTTCAGCACGTCTCTGACCATATCAGGTGTGCCTGTGTCAACAGGGACTGGTGGAGGTGGCGGATCTAATATAGATGACATCAATAGTATTAGTTCTGGTTCTATAACGATAGCTGGTTCTGGTGGAATTGCAGTAAATACCGTCAGTCAAACCATCACAATAGATGGAAGCAGTATATCAGGTAGCGGAGGTAGCGGAGGTGGTGGGGAGGCTGTTGGTAGCGGAACGTATTGGGTAACCGATGCCCCTCCTGCTTCTGGAACCGGTATTGATAAGGGTTTGAATGATGAATTTGATACCCTTCCTTACTATGATACCTCTGTTTGGTCTAAGTGGGATCCTGACGAGGGCACAGCTTTAAGTGTTTACACGGAAGGAGAAGATATAGGCGACCAGGTCGGTTTAGGTATATTGCATGATGGTCTCCATTTTACTGTTGCTTCCTCCGGTGTCTGGGCAGGCCTTGTTAGACCTATAGCAGACTTCCAAGATGCTCCAGGTGATTGGTGGGTCGATACTAAGTTTACTATAGGGGAGAGAAGTGATAAAAAACTTATAGGGGGATTAATGATAGGTGGGGATGTTATAGGTGACCCTACCGGTGCAAAGATTGCTTATATAGGTTTAGCTAATAACATAACTGACGTCCTCAGTACCCTTGACGACTCCTCTCATATTAGATTTCAAACTAATGTAGACGCTAGTGATACCTTAGCTGCAGGCACAACTATTACGAGTAATGACTCCGAGCCGCAAAGAAATTCTGCGTATTTTAGAATAGCGTATCTCCAATCGGCTAATCAATTTTGTTTTTATTATTCTGATAATGGAAACGTTTGGACGGCGTTTACTAATGATGCTATAGCCAGTGGTAGCTTGGGATTTGACCCGGAGTATGTGGGCCTTATTGGTCGAGGCCTGGAGGCTACGTTTGGTGCGCCTATTTGCAATTTTCAATATTTTCGTTATGCTCAGATTTCTGATTTCCAATCAGCTAATATAGGTTTTGTTGGAATGACTAGACTCCCAACATTGGGTAGACGAGTATCTGTTGTTGGTCAGAGCGGATTTACAGACACGGTTGAATTCTTCGCTGCTAATAGTTCAGGCGGATCAGTTAATGTGAGGAACACTGTCACTATTGAAGACGGACTTATTAAGAGTTGGACCCAAGTAGTATAGCCAATAAGGAGTAAAAGCTTATAGGAGACTAGTACATGGTATATAATCGGTTTCTTTCGAATAGCGCTCTCTATAACGCTGGTCGCGAAGAAGTTGCCGGTATAGCTACCTCCATTATTCAAGCCCACACTGGTCCCCATATTCAAGCCGTAGTTGGTTCAGATACAGGCGTAAGTTTTATATCTGATTTTGTCATCACTGAGGGTACGGTTAAAAAACCACCTACTCAGTTCAAGTTTCCAGATTTAGCTTCTGCTATCCGTGCGTTTCAAACCCAAGCGCCTAGAGAAGATAATCTTTCTATAGAACTTATAGCTGCTTTTATTAAAGGTATTGCCTTTAAAGATTTACCTGCGGCTATTTATCCATCTAATAGGATTCCTGATTTATCTGCCATTATATTCGCGCTTGGGGAAGCCAATCTTTTAGCTCAGATTGTTGGTGAACTAGGTACTTATGATTTACCTGCTATTATTCAAGCTACCGTTGCTGATTTAATTGGTCAAATTCTGGGAGTTATCGCTCCTAGTTTACGCGCACGTATTTTTGTTCAGGCTCCTAAAAATTTAGGGGCTATGATTCATACACCTTTGGATTTACCTGCAATTATTATAGGAAATGCTGCACGCGACCTCCCAGCCCAGATTGGTGTTGTTGAGTTCGCCAATCTTTCAGGAAGAATGTTGGGAATTTTGGCACCTAACTTGGTCGCCACTATTAGATCGCTTGTTGCGAGCACTTTAGATTTGCCTTCCCGCACCACCCCCCTTGCGATTGGTACCCCCCTTACTGCTTTTATTAACCCCTCTATCCCGGGACCTAATGATATCGTTGGAATTATTACTGCTGGCGGGAGCCAAGGCAGTGTTCGGGCCGCTATTAGTTCTTTAGTTACCAGCGCGGGGGATTTAGGTGCGTTCCTCAATACCCGTGATGAATTTGACTTACAAGCAATTTTAGAAATTTTACAAGCCGATAATTTAAAAGCCGCTATAGACACTATCCCGGTGGGTGAGCGGGATACTTTTTTTAATGCTTTTTTGCAACCGGTAAATCCATTTGATTTAACGGCGACGATGCTAATTAATGATAATTTTAAGTTTTTAGGTGCTAGTATTTTAGCTTTACATGACACCGCAGATTTGGCCGCTCTTATTAAAGTTTCTGAAACTTTTATTACAAGTATTCTTACTGTCAGTACCTTGGCCTCCAGAACACTTAGGGCAACTATAGGGAATCCGACTTGTGCAGGTGGGTCTGCAGTTTACTCTCTTTCAGCATCAGTTGTAGCAAAGAACAGAAGAGATTTGCGTGCTTCTATAGAGTCTTTTATAAATAAAAATCTTGGCGCTTGTATCAACACTCAAGATATCTTCTTTGCTCTTGACTCTGTTGGATTTTTATTCTCGCCCAGCGTTATTAGAAATACAAACTTCAAAGCAATTGATAGTATTCCAATTTCTTTTTCTCCGTTCAGAGGCCAAAATTTAGGTGCTATAATTACAGCAGGTTTAGCTAATGTATCGTTAAGGGCTTCTATCAACGCAACTTTCCCATTGCCGAAAGTTGTACCAGCAGTTAATGTTCTTACCGCTGCTGATTTACGAATGGGTGAGGATCTGAACTTACAAGAGATTAGATTACAGCTTGAGGGTAATTTATTAGAATACATTTATGTAAACGGAACAGAGCAAGCGTTTACTCAAGACGGTAACGAGAATTGGAAAATTAATATCAGGTCTTTTCGTACTATAGCCGAAGGATTATTTGGTGATAGGGCGGCGGGAAATATTTGTCGATTAGGTTCTCTGACTAGCTTTGCCACTATAGATCAAGCAGTGCGTTTTTGTATACAAACGGTATTGGGTTTTGGAGAGGAAAATAATTTAGGAGCTACCATACAATCTGCTGGAGAGTCTATTAATTTGGCAGCCACTTTAAGTATTTCTAATACGTTTAGCCACATGCCTGCTTTGGTGGGGAGAGTTTTTCCTTATAATTTAGGAGCGTCAGTTTCTTCAGCCACTGAGGGTATTTTGCAGGTGTTTATTTCGGGCGGCGGGTTCGCTCCTGGATCAGGCACTCAAAATATGCTTGCCAGTATACAACAGGTTTCCGATTTAGGTTTAATTGGTACAATTAGTGGTTCCGGACAAGTAGGTCAACTAGGAGCTGCTATTGATATTACCTCTGTAGAGGGCTTGGGTGCGGTTATTGCTTCAGAAGTCAATAATCAATCTGTTTTATTTGAAGGAACTAACCAATATATCACCACGGCGTCTCTTAATGGTCTCGGTTTTGGAACTAATGCCCGTCAATTCAGTGTCTCTTTCTGGGTAAAGTGGGATACCTCTGCTGACCCTACCCCCTCTCCGGACCTGACGTCTCCAATTCCCACAGTTCTAGATACCATTTTAGGAGCAACGGCTGATGCTAATTGGTTAGATGGTTTTGGCTTTTACTGGGGTGAGGACGGGACTGATATTAATTTCTTTGTGAATAATTTTAATTCTAATAGCGTCCCCGCCACTATTTCTGATTTTAGTCAATGGACCCATATCGCAGGAACGTACGACGCTGACGTCCCTGTGGGGGGTATTAAAGTTTATGTGGGAGGAGCCTTAACTGCTTCTGGTAATCATACATCAGATGTGACAGGCCTTTCTAACCTCCTTAGCCTCGGAAGATTTAGCGCTTCTGATGTTGCTGACTCGTATCCGACTCAATTTATTGATGAAGTGGGTCTCTGGACAGGTGTTGCTCTTTCTGGATCTGAAATTTTTGATATCGCGGCTTCTGGGGTTCATAATTTGACAGTAAATAAGGACACTTACACACATGCTTCGGACCTAACTCTTTATTACCAGTTTGAGAACACTGATTCTACCTTCCCTGTGGTGGATAACGTGGTCAGTTCTGGTACCTTTGACGGCACAATGTTTAATATGGATACCTCCAATATTGTACAAGACACTCCTTGACATTTAGGATAGAATCTCGTATACTTGTTATATAACGGACAGGATAGACCTGCCGTAGATATGGAGAGGTACAATGAAATTTAGCATTCCTGCCAAAGACTTAAAGCGGGTTTTGAGCACGTGTAACGAAATTGCGCCAGCCAGTTCTTCCGTGGCTGAAGAGAAGACTGGAGTTCTTGTTCAGGCTCATGAAGATCGGGTCGTATTTATGTCTTCTGACGAAACGTCTTTTGTGCGGGTGAATGTACCTACTAAAGTTAAAGACACGGGAGAAGCCTTGGTAAAATGCGGAGCAATAACCAGTTCTGTGTTAGCCACGTTTTCTGAGGATGATAATTTAATTACCGTAGAAACTAAGTCCAAATCTAGCCTTAGAGTTTCTGGTACTAGTGGGGTTAAGCATAACCGAACATTTCCTCTTTTGAACGCAGATTTCTTTATAGAGACTCCAGAATTTGAGATTAAAAAAGCTAGTCAGATTCAGGCTCTAGATTTTCAGGACGGTATCTTAGCGGTGGTGCATGCTGCTTCTAAGGATACGTCTAAGCTCCATTTCAATTGTATCTCTGTTACTTTCAAGGATGACGAGGTTGTATTCGCCGCCACAGATGGTACTCAAATAGCAGAATTTCGCAAAGCCGCGCAGGTTCCCAAGAAGGGGTTGCGCGGCTCTTTTATTTTGGGGCTAAAATTTTCAAACATTGTTGCTAAGCACGTAGCCGATATTCTACGTGAGGGTGAGGGGAATGATGTGGTAGATTTTTATGTGGAGAAGGATAATTTCTTCTTGCGTAGTGGAGAAACTACATTAGTGGGATCTCTTTTAAATACTTCCTTCCCTGACTATGCTTCTTTTCTAGATCCTGGGGATAAGGCTGTGGCTATTTTTCCAAAGGCGGCTTTTATCTCCGTTTTAACAGGAATGCAGCCCACTGTGGATGCTAAAAGCCATCGAATGGTTATTGATGCGAAGCAAGCCGGTAACGCCACTCTATCAACTTCCAGTATTAGTGGAGAGGCTGAGAGTTCAGATCTAGATGTGCAAACTCCTGAGGATTTTATGTTACATTTCGATGCAATTCTATTACAGAATTCCATCAGACAGCTTAAGGGAGAGGATTTTCAGTTCTATTTTTCTTCTGGAGATCCAGCAGTTCCACATGTTATTCTGAAATCCCCTAAGCATGATGATTTCAAAGCTTTAGTTTGTACACTCAAACCTATTAACTAATGGCCGGACTATACTTTGATGAAGAGGAAGCGGTTGAGGCTCTTCAAAATTGTGGCTATCGTGTTATTAAATTAGATCTTCCGGAGTCTTCTTCGGTTACGAGTATCAAAGGTTTAGTAGATTATTTTTACGCATGTCGTCTTTACTATAACCAAGATAGGAAATTTCCTAACAGTAGGAATTTTAAAGAGGACACCAAGTACATAACTACCTTTGTGAAGAAGCGTCAAAAATTAGGGTTAAGTAAGAAATTTGCCGTTCAGGAAGCGGTGGTGCTCATTGAAACTTTATTTAAGTTTGAAAAGCACCTCAAGTTAAGAACACCTGTTATGAGTCCTGTGGTTCTAGGACTTGACTTCATTATGGATCGAATTTGTGCTTATGCAAACGGTGAGATCGATGAAGTTAATGAAATGGATACAGAAATGTTTATTGATAAGATGAATAAAGTTTACGATAAAAAATTCGCTGAGCGAGACTCTCAACGGGCAGCTATAGGTTTGGAGAGAATATTGGAGAAGATAAATGAGTGTAAGTGACGGTGCGCAACGAATTAAATCAGCTGTTAGGGCTATTGAAAAGGATTACGGAGACGTAATAAAATGGTTGGGAGAGGCTGCTGAAGTAGAGCATGAAACCATTTCTACGGGATGCCTAGGTTTGGATAATGCTATTGGTAATGGGGGTCTTGAGAGAGGTTTAATTGCAGAATTTTTCGGACCTACAGGCGGTGGGAAGAGTTTCTTGGGTTATAGTACTATGAAAAGCGCTTGTAGTGTTGGTCATAAATGTGCTATTGTGGATGCGGAAATGTCTGCGGATGCAAAGTTGTTGATTAATGTAGGTCTTCCAAAAGATAGGGTGATGATTGCTGATGGGGCTACGACAGGAGAAGCTAATTTAGAAATTGCAGACAAGCTCATGTCTACAGGAGAGTTTGCGATTGTGATGATAGATAGCGTAGCTGCTTTGGTTCCTAAGGCTCGGACAGAGGATGATTACGAACAGCAAACTATGGGTTTGCATGCTCGCCTTATGAGTGCGGGCCTTCAAAAGATTCTTCCCGTAGCTAAGCGTACTAATACTCTTCTTATTTTCATTAATCAAATTAGAAACAAGATTGGTGGGTACGGTAACCCCCAAACTACGACGGGAGGGGAGGCTTTGCCTTTCTACTCCTCTTACAGAATTCAAGTTTTAGGTTCTGGTAAAGAGAAGAGCCGTAGACTTCAGGACGAGGGTACCGGGGAAATTTACGGACACAGAACATCTTTTAGAGTTATGAAGAACAAAAGAAGTGCCCCTTACCGAGAAGCTGAGGTAGATCTTATTTACGGTGTCGGTTACGATACTGATGGTGAGCTTTTAGATATAGGTGTAGACATGGGTATTGTGGACAGAGGCGGCGCTTGGTATAATTTTGGGGAAAATAAATGGCAAGGACGGCTTCGAGCTAAGTTGGCTTTGCAAGATGATGTGCTCCGAGGCGAACTGGAGCGGCAAATCCGCGCCGTTATTTCTGGCGCACCCGTCGAAGAAGAGGTTAAGGATGATAAGTCATCTAGCAAAAAGCGTGCGCGAAAGTCTAGTGCACGCGTTTCCGCTGACGCTAATTAAAGACGAAGAGTACGTTAATTATAAAGGTACTAGATTGTTTTTTGACTTCTATTTGCCGTCACTATACGTGTATGTAGAAGTACAAGGGATACAGCACACTGAATTTAATAAACATTTTCATAATTCAGCTGCAGCTTTTAGGGCACAGAAGAAGCGCGACGATTTGAAAAAGGAATGGATCGAGCTAAATGACCACACTTTGATTTGTATAAATTATGATGAGGTCCCGATCACTCCGGCGGATATTTTATTAAAAATAGAGGAATACCAAGATGGAAGAACGGATTAGGAAGAAGTTATTAGATACATCGAATGAGCTTGTCTTATACTCTGCTCAGCCTCCTTCAGGAGTTGAAAAGGTTTTTAGTTTTCAGCCCGCAATTGATATGGATGCTACAACTTCAGCTACTTTATCTCAATTTACAATTATGTTAGCGCAGTATTTGATTTCTATTCAAGTGCGCTTTAATACTTCTAGAGTAATTGCTAGCCAAAAAAGAAAAGTTTTGGAGCGTAGAATTTATGAGCTTTTAAAAGCTGGTGGAGTAGAAGGAAAGACTCTTAAAGAGAGGGAAGCTAACGCTATATCTTCTGACCCAAACTTGGAAGTCCTAAGTGGCGATTATGATGAAGCTGCCGCAGAACGAGATCTTTTAGACGGTTTAGACAAGCCTATTATCGAGTTAATTAACGCTTTGAAATCAGAGTTGCGCAGACGCGCAGAGGAAAGACAGTACACGGAAAGAGAAAGACTCGCTTAGTATGGATTTAGAACAAGCTAAAGTTAAATTTGCACATACAGGTAACGAAGCTGCGGTTTTAGCTTGTGTTTTTAGGGATGGTTCTAATTTCTTTGAAGTAGAGGCCAGGCTTACAGAGCGGGATTTTTTAACTCCCCAGCATAAAGCTATTTGGGTAATAATAAAATCGTTAATTCAACAAGATGTGGCAATACTCGACACTTCTACGATATTAAATCAGGCCATCACCCTAGAACTTGAAGATAGAATCAGCGGTGTTAATGTAAAAGCTTATGATTACATTAGTGCGTTGTTTGAGAAGAACGTTGATTCTGCTAATATTGGATTTTACATAGATAGGCTTTTAGACGCTAGTACTAAACTTCAAGTGCTTCAAATAGCTGATGAGATTGCAGAGTTAACTGATAAAAATAGAACGCTTACGGGGGAAACCCTAGACGCGGCGACTATAGTTGATTTTGCACAAGATAAATTTCTTCAACTGTCGGTAGATCACGAACGTGGGACTGAAGCTACTGATCTTTCCGAAGGTATTACAGAGTTGCTTGCCGAGGTGGCCGAAGCCCCTACTAATGTTAGAGGTTTCCCTACCGGTATGACTCTTTTAGATGAGGCAATTAACGGGCTGGAGCCGGGCACCCTGACAGTGTTGGGAGCTAGGCCTAAGACGGGTAAGTCAACGATGTTGTTAAACTGGGCTAAGCATATAGCTTACGAGTACGGTCAGCCTGTCCTTTACATTGATACTGAGATGAGAGGTAAAGAGCAGCAGTTTCGCCTCTTATCCACTCTTTCTGGGGTGGAGGAGCGTCAGATTAAGAATGGTTTATATCTATCTGACGAGCGTAGTGTGGAGGCTGTTAACTCTGCCCAAAAGGTTATGGATAGTGGGATAATATTGCATAAGTATTATCCAGATTTTTCTCCCGAGGGTGTTTCAGCTTTAGTACGTAAGTATCATCACCAGGGACGCGCCAGTTGTTTATTCTTTGATTATATCAAGCTTCCAGATGCGGACCTGCAGAAGATAATGAATGTTAAAGAACATCAGGCCTTAGGTTATCTCTGTGTAGCTTTGAAGAACTTAGCAGGTCAGTTAGAAATTCCTGTAGTTACTGCAGCGCAAATTGGCAGAGAAGGCGCTAATAAGGGATTCGTAAGTTCTTCCAATTTTGCAGATTCTGATAGGATTTTAAGATACGCTAACACTCTGTTAGGCCTTACAGCGAAGACTAGGAAAGAACTAGTTGAGATTGAGGAGCAGTATGGTAGAGAGGCGTTTCTTAATATGGGCTCCCATAGACTACAAATCTTAGATACTCGGGCCGGAGGCACTAATTATGATCCAGGTATTGATATTTATTTCCGTAAGAAAATTTTAACCATGTTTGAAGCAGACGAACAACTGTTTAAAAT
>SDBT01009953.1_pt1 | contig 15390 bp, 22 predicted proteins | sample 2277101 | NCBI WGS metagenome assembly SDBT01 (sample SAMN10404973, study PRJNA504765) | marine sediment metagenome | isolation source: marine sediment core GS10_PC15, 103 cmbsf | place: Arctic Ocean: Southern Knipovich Ridge | collected 2010 | reverse complement strand
GTCAGAATTCCAGCGTAGCTGCCAGCTTGTAGCAACACTATCTGAAACTACAAACGGTGGTGCATATTGATTTGCTAATGTGTTACCAGCATTAATTCGTGTCATTATATTTCCTTACATGCTCAGTAATACTTTACTGATTACTCCTAGTTCTGTCGTTGCTGCAAGTGGAGATGGTTCTGTGATGTTACTACGATCAAGTATTGCACGTAGAAACACAAAGTTACCTACGAATGTGAATGCTAGTGTAGCATCATCACCGTTGCCGCCTTGATTAGTTGGTTCTGCTGGATTGACAGGAAATGTTACGTTTGGACTTGCGCTAGATACGTTTTGATTGACATTTAAGTTAATGTCGAACCAATCAGCTTCAACTGGCTCAATTGCTAGTGTGCCTTGAAGTCCGAAGCTGCCTGTAAAGTTAGCAACAACAACCTGTACTGTGTGAATACCATCAGTACGACCAAAATATCCATCAGCACGAATTTTATCGCCTGTCAGATTATGGTTCTGTCCTGTATTGGTCATCATTAAAACTGATTTTCTAGCTGGTGTGACTGACATATCTTTTCCTATTTCCGCTCAGTATTGTTAGTATTTATCAAAAAGACGCGCAAAAAAAAGGATAGCCCGTCGGGGCTACCCTAGACCACAGCTTGACGAATAGGAGGTCAGTCTTGCGTGGGGTTTTCTTTGTTAATTGTTACTTCGTTTACTAATACTTCATCAACAGTTGGCGCGATTAGTGCTACTTTCGCAGGAGTTATAGTCAATGTCAACTCTTCGCCGTCGGCGTCGATCTTAACTCGACCGCCATTTTGCAAATCGCCGAATAAAATTTCTTTCGAAATTGGCTTTTTGACTTTCTCTTGAATCAATCGTGCCATTGGCCTTGCACCCATTTTCGGATCATATCCGTCAGACGCCAATAGTTCTCTTGCTTTCTTAAGGCATGATACGACAATCTTCTTGTCTGAAAGCATATCATTGAGTTTGTCGATTTCTCGACTAACAATAAGCTTCATTTCGTCCATGCCAAGTTTGTTGAACTTGATTATGCCGTCGATTCTGTTACGGAACTCAGGAGCGAAGAAACGCTTAATTGCTGCATCATCTTCACCGACTTTCTCTTGATTACCGAATCCGATGTTAAGTTTCTCACTCTCTGCTGCACCTAAATTAGATGACATTAAGAGTATTACGTTTGAAAAATCAATCGTTTTACCTGTGCTGCTAGTTAACCGACCATCGTCCATGACCTGTAGAAGTACTTGCGTAACTTCTGGTGCTGCTTTCTCGATTTCATCAAGTAGCAATACGCAGTTCGGATTGTTTTCAACCTTATTAATTAACTGTCCGCTACCAGCTTCGCCTTCGCCGTGTCCAACATAACCTGGAGGAGCTCCGATCAATTTAGAAACAGAGTGTTTCTCCATGTATTCAGACATATCGAATCGAACAAGTTCAACACCGAGTGCCTCAGATAATTGTTTTGCAAGATAAGTTTTGCCGACGCCCGTAGGACCGATTAAGAGATAAGAACCGATTGGCTTGTTTTCATCACGTAAGCCACTCTTGCTAATCTCAATAGCTTCGACTAGTGTTTCGATTGCAACTGCTTGACCGTATACACGATCCTTGAGTTTAGAATTTAGAGTTGAGATAGCATCATTCTCTTTAATGTCAATCATATCTGTTGGCATTTTTGCAAGCTTTGAAACAGTTTTGATAATCATGTCCATATCAACTATCGGTTCTTCGGCAAGCTTTGCTTTAGCTCCAGCTAAATCCATGATGTCGATTGCTTTGTCAGGTCGAAATTTATTCTTCATATAACGTTCAGACAAATCAACAGCCGCGACGAGTGTACCTTTTTCATACGTTACGCCGTGGAATTTTTCGTAGTATTTCGCAAGACCTTTAAGAATACGCTTAGTATTTTTTACGTTAGGTTCTTTTACTTCGTATTTTCCGAATCTACGCTTAAGTGCTTTGTCTTTTTCAAAGTGCGTTTCGTATTCATCGAACGTTGTAGCACCGATACAGCGTAATTCTCCCTTAGCTAGCATAGGTTTGAGAATGTTGCCTGCATCCATCGTGCCACCTGATGCTGAGCCTGCGCCCATAATCATGTGTATTTCATCAATGAACAGGATGACGTTGCCTTTCTTTATAATGCTTTTGAGTACTTTCTTTAGGCGTTCTTCGAAATCACCGCGATACTTTGTGCCAGCAACTAGAGCGCCAATATCGAGACTGTACACCTCTTTAGCCATAAGTGCTTTCGGAACTTCACCGTCAACAATCTTTTTAGCAAGACCTTCTGCTAATGCAGTCTTACCTACGCCTGGGTGTCCGACGTAACAAACATTATTCTTTTTGCGTCGTGCCAATATCTCAATCGTATCAGCAATTTCTTCTTCACGACCAACAATCGGGTCGATAAGTCCGCCCTTAGATTCGTCATTAAGATTGCGACAGTATTCTTCTAGCGCATCGTCAAGCTCTGCGTCACTTTGACTGCCATCGTATTCTTTGATATATTCTACTAATCTTTCACGCGAGATTCTTCCCTTCTGTATGAAGAAAAGTGCCCAGCTGTGTTCCTCGTTCATTATTGCTAGAAGCAAACCATACGTTGTAATCTCTGGCCGCCCAGCGAAAATATATTGTGTTAAGGCTCGCTGAAATACGCGAGTTAGTGCAGTCGTGTGATCTGCACCAGTGTATCCAATCCGCGCCTCTTCAGGCACTTCTAGATTAGATGTGTTTAAGTGATTTTCAACTTCATTCCGAATAATATTCGGGCGTCCGCCTATGTCCGTAAGAATTCTCTGCAAATCTTTTTCGTGCAAGAGAGACCACAGTAAATGTTCGATTGTTACGTATTCATGGTAATTTTCAGTAGCGAATATGTGCGCTCGCTCCATGACATTATTTACTGATTCATTATTACGGCTTGGCTCATCGCCACTTCCGTCATTTTTCGAACTCATTTAATTCTCCTATGTATCAAATGTTTTGCGATGTTTAACGTTCATTATACTTGCTCTTTCCGCATTTGTCAAATCATCAGGAATTGTCATTGCCACTTGTACTAGCAAATCTCCCCTGCCGCCGAACTCAGGATTAGGCATTCCTTTTCTTGGTACTCGTACAAGTTTTCCATATTGTATGCCAGCGGGAATTTTTACCTTTATCCTTTTGCCGTCGATATTCGTAATCATAACGTCAATGCCGAGCATAGCTTCAATTGCAGAAATTTCAATTCCCAGTAGTAGATCATCGTGTGATCGTTGGAATCTGTAGTGTCGCCGCACATTTATAATGATAATAAAATCATCAACTCGTAGTTGATTGCCGCTGCGAACACCTGCAGGAATACTAAAATCCTTGCCGTTTAGTGTGCGTGTAGTACCAGTAAATGCTTCTTCTAACGTAACGTTGACTTGCGCCATTTGTTGTTGACGCCGCTGTGCAAATCCTCCGCCCATTGCTTGTCGCAGGATATCATGCAAACTTTCACCACTACCACCTGAAGTTGTGAATGTGAAGCCACCTTGTTGTTGGGGAGTGTCGTACTCAGCTTTTTTCGCTGGGTCTTTCAACGTTTGGTATGCGTTGTTTATTTCTTGGAATTTTTCTTTCGCGTTAGAATCACTATTGCGATCAGGGTGATACTTTTGGGCAAGCTTACGATATTGCTTTTTAATGTCTGCCGCTGAGGCATCCTTCTTGACACCAAGCACATCATAATAGTTGTTCATAAACTTACTCTTCCGTATTAGACTCCTCGATTAGCGTATCCGCCTCGGGGAGGATTTCTCTGTAATAAATAATTACGTTTTTCTGTTCCTTAACGTAGCGTATTATTTCAGCTACATTCAATGAAAGATTTTCGTATCCTTTAGCAGATAACGCAAAAAGTACAATTTCTTGATCTGGATAATCTGCTAATAGCTTTTCAATCTTTGCCCTGTTAAATACAGTCCAATCTACTTTACGCATTGATAGTTGCGCTGGCAAGTTCGGATGTATAACAGTTTGCTCCACTACGCTTGCTTTTACATCTACTACTTTAACACCACTACATGCGGAAATCAAGAATAAAGAGGAAATAATCAGTAAAATTTTCATTATTCTGCATCCTTTACAAATTCACCGCCAGGCTTTGATACGTAACTCAAAGGATCTGTAATTTCTTCCAGTTCATTGAATACACGTTCAGTGGCAGCATTTACTCGCCTTTCTATAAGGCCAGGCTTGCGCTCTGCAAGTGCCTTAAGATCATGCTCTGCAAAAATATCAATTGTTAGCTCTTGCTCTTTGCGAATTTCTGCTGACGCTGCTGCCAATCTTCCGATAGCTTCTTGTTGTTTGCGATGACTTTCCTGCAAAAATTTAAGATTCGCTTCGGCAGATACGCGCCCAGCACGTTCTACAGCAACTAGTTGATTAGCTTCTGCAAGTTTGTCTTGTGAGTATTTAAAATATGCTGCACTACCAGCAATAACTACCAGTAGAACAATTCCCATATACATTGTTATGCCGCCGAAGCCGCGTTGTTTATTGAACATTACTGACTCCTTACAACTACACTTCTCTCATTGCCTACTTTGTTCAAAAAGTAGAAATCACCAATCGTCTGAACTTCCCAGTTGCCGCCTAGCATTCCGCGTAGGGAACCGAGAGCCATTGATGTGTGCATAAGGTCTATGTGTTGTTCATTTAGTCTAAGTCGTTTAACCATATTGTCTGTTGTGCCGAACCCAACGAATTCAAATACCCATTGAGGTCCTGAACCACCGATCTTGATATGTGTATCATCTGCTTCAAATAGTAGTAAATCACTGTCTTGAAAATATGATTCTACAGTTTGTTCGAATTCTTTTCGAGGAACATATTCTTGTTCTTTTGTAATAACTACGTCATGTAGTTCAGGATCTTTAAGATCATATAGCTGGTCAACTAGATACGGTTGTACTTTCCAGTTAAGTTTGTCAGTTACATTTTCAATATCTTTTACAAGATCGTATAGCTTTATCCAAAAATTTGGTTGACGTTTGAATTCGACAAACACAAGATACAGTCCGTCTTCGTTAGGATTTGGACTAACTTCGCTGTCTAGATATTCAATAATACTCTTGTCAATAAATTCGTCTAGATCAAACGCAGGTAGTTCATCTTTACAGAAGAACGAAACTACAATGACTTCCTCTGTGGAACCCATTTTTGGTTCGAACTCATCAATAGAGATAAGCGGAATCACCATGCCATTTAATTCTAAGTGTCGTAGTCCCATTACGCTTGCTCCTCGTCTGCAAATTCATCAAACTCTGCTTCACGCGCATCGTTCTCTGCACTTACGTCTTGCTCTTTAGAATCCTCTTCGCCGCCTAATTCTTCATCGTATGCAGCGTTAATGTCATCCATATCAATTTCATCGTCCTCAAATTGTAGAAGTGCGTCATGCGCTTCGTCTACAAACTTACGAGGCATTTCAATCTGTACTAGCCACACAGGCTTTTTCAAAATCTTTGCTTGTTTACGCTCATTAGAATAACCGCCTTTAAGGTCTTCCTCTGGATTGAGTACTCGACTTGGCTCTAATAGCGTATCTTGTGCGAATGATACCTTGCAACCATACTTAAGCAAACGTAAGCTTCCTGCAGGATCAGGCATCATTTTGTAAGGGTACATCCACATTGTCGTAAACCAATAACGATCAATGGTCGGACCCTCGACTAATTCACCATCCAACCAGTTCTGATAAGCGTATAAATTAGCGTTATCGAACGTCTTTTCCATCTCCATAAGCATATCAAGCGAGGTCGATTGACCACCTACTCGCTTCAATAGCGCCATAATGTCATTTACTTTCTTCGGCATAGTATATGTATTTATCAGGTTTCTCAATTACCGTAGATCAAATTATCTATCAGTTTGTACTTAATATTAAAGGCATTCATCAAAAGTGATACTTCTCTCAAGCATTCTTGTCGTCCACCGCCTATCAAATAGCTATTATTGTAGCGTTTTAATTGATCTATAGCAGCCCAGCCTACCGAAAGCGGATCGTCTACTAGATATTGTGCCTCAGTATTGATTGATTCAGCAACAGGCTGCAAATATTCGAGGATTTTGTCTTCGTCACTGTCAAATAACATACGAGAATCATAAACTTTTTGTTTGTACATCTCACGTATTACAGCAATAATATATTTGTCCTCGATACCTATACTCATCCAAGAACGTAAGTAACCGTATCCTTTATCGTATACTTCAATACGACCCCAGTTTTCAGGCTCAAATCCGCTGTCTTCCCAATACATCTTTATAGCTTCAATAGTATCGCCCGTTAGTCCTTGGTCTTCAGCATTTACAAACATTAGACAAGGTGCGCGAGAATCATTTACAAAACGAATTGCTGCTTCGAACGTGCTATCTTCATCGCCGTCATTCATACCAGAATACTCAGGCTGAACATCAACACAAATGATAGGTCTGCCGCGTGATGCTTTTTCGTTTAATTTCTTTGGGTTATAAGTTTCGACTTTGACAATATGTTGTGGCGGGATTGGCACCAATGTCTTTAGCCAATCACCCTGCGCTCCTGCTTGACCCATTGGATCGCCTTCGTCTTTCTCAAATTCGTGTCCTGCTAGTCCACTGAATGTAATAATTGAAATCTCACCAGAGCCAATTGTTTGATTAAAGTCCCAATCCATGCGGCCAGCCCACCTATTCGCATCTTCTTTGTTAGTGAACATATAAATTTCGCCTGCCCCATAACGATCACCGCTACCCTGCTGCACCCAGTTGGAGTCCGCACCCATTTGGTGCAGCCCATTCTTTTGAATGCTCGGAACGTGTTTAGTATGAGTTACGTGATAAAGCTCATTCTTCGATGTTTCTGTTAGTAGTTCATATGCTCTCATACTATAGCTTCTCTCGGAATAGTTCCACGATGAATAGCATATCCTTCTGCCTGCCATGTATATCGCATATTACGTTCAGTATCTAATTTAGTAATATCAATTTTTAGTGCGTCGTCAGATAACGGAGTTTGTGCAAGATACACAACTGTATCTCCTTCTTGCCAATCACGAAATTCGTGAGCAAGTACTACCTCACCTGGTGGGAAAGGATAGCTATCAATTCCACCTTCAGAATTTAATTCTCTCCCGCGTAAGCTATGATACCAGTACCGAGGGCCTTCGTGATACTTGCTCATCTGTACTGTTTCTTCCTCGTTTATGATTTCACTAGCTCGCATTGTGTTGCTTCCATGCTGTAGCATACAAGACTGATTCCCAATCATCGCCGTATCTTTTCTTAAATTCTGGTTTGCGTTTCTTAATCCATCCTTCCATCCCAGGTGGTGTTTCTTCATCTAAACTTTTTTGTGGCGTATAAGTCATGTTACTGCCTGAATCAGAAACAAATCCCCTTCGTTTATACCAAGCCATGAGTTGACGTTTTGTTAGTCTACCTTCTGATGTTCCGAATGGTTTTGCAGATAATCTCACCGGCACTCCTGTTTCGTCAGCAATTGCAACGAGTGTCATTACTACGCCGTTTGCGGATCCTGATCGTTCCCCAGGTGCGAGTGTTTGTATTGCTGAAAGATTGATGTAATCATTAAATGGTTGTATTGTTACTGTTGATTTGCCATCCCACGCAATGCGCGCAGCAGGATCAAGCGGATGCTTCTGCGTTACTTTGTAATATTTTTCCATGAATTCATCAACTGCAGGATCTCTCTTGCCTGAAGATGAAAGTTTGATTGCTGCTTCTGCTACTTCTAATAATCTCATACTGCTACCTGTACGTCACCGACTTTGCCGAGTGCGCCCATGTTAAACCAGACTGTACTTTCTACATCCCAGCTTGCCATGTGTAGACCTGATCTACTAGGATTAGTTGTATGAACTGCATCCCAATTCTCTGCTACCCAGCCCCACGGAAAATTACGATGTATTTTCTGTGCATCAAATCCTTCACCATAGTCGTCCTCGTCAGGATGCGTTGTATCTGTAAGATCAACATATAGGTAATAGATTTCTTTGTAGTCTTTGTCTGTATTCAGTTCAAGAATTTTTGCGCCTTCCTTCGCATAAAATAATATTCCCTTATCTGATGACCATTGCGGCATTTCCTTTCTTGTCCATTCAGACCATGCACTTGACCAAACCATATTTTCTTCAGTTGCAGTCGATGTCCAAAATCCGTTTTCAGGTTTACGCTCTCCTGGTTTTGAAATAAAACGTTGATCTGCTGCTGGCATAGGTGCAGAACCGCCATCATCACTTGATATTTGGCGAACAACGTATAACTGCGGCTTGCCGTTGATAACAGAATTTGTACTCCCACGTAGTAAGTCTACAAACCGATCTTGTGTATCTGCTGATGCTAATTCATGTAATCTCATCGCGGTTCTCTTATCATTCCTGCACTAATTGTAAAGTCTTTATTTCTACCTTTGTTCTGTTTGAAACCAAACCGCTTGTAAAATTTTACAAGTCTGCCGTACGATGTTGTGCCGTGACCATCATCTCTTTGTCCTGGAGTTAGTATAATACGAAATCCGCGCTCATCTGCATAGCTGGTTATTTCTTGCATTACCGATGTTCCAGTGCCTTCCTTTTGTACGGCCCTATCTACAATGATACTGCCTAATTTTATAGTATCAGAATCATCTATCCTATACAGCCACAAATCTGTCAGGCCGCTAGCGCCGTATTTCGCCTTCAATGACTTTTGGAAACTGAAAACTGTATCATTGGCCGCTATTTCAAATAATCTCATTCTGATCCTAAAATATGATTTACAAATTCTTCAGGTAGCGTAGTCTTATGTTCTTCAACGTAATGTGCTAGTCCCTGAGGCCAGATGTAAACTCCATCTGAATGCTCACGACTGCCATTATGCCGTTTGTCACAAAGCCTACACGGTGATGAGCCTCTGTATGCGTTGATTTCTCTAGCATTTTGAAGATATTGTACAATTTCTTCCTCGTGTTCAATGAAGTCATTACTATCGGGCATCGGTAACTCTGGTTCTCGCTCAGACCACCAATATCCTACAGGAATAAGCTTTTCATCGCGTGGCGACCTTCCTGCTGTGAATTCATTTAATCTCATATACGTATTTATCGCATTTTGTAATATACGTGGTAATTGGTAAAACTGTTAATGCTAAATAATATTGTAGATGAAATATTCCAATTTCTCAATTATCACACACATGCTCGATATTCTTTTGGGCACTGTGTTCTACGACCTCATCACAACTCACAAGCCTTTAATGGAGAATAACCAATGGCACGAACAAAAAAGAAAAGAAATGGGCGCATCATTCGCATCCAAGAAGAACCACGCAAGGAGATCAAACAAAAACGTAAGAACTACGTAAAACTAATTCCTCGCAATATTGCACAAGAGGAATACATCGCGAATCTACACGATCAAAGTCAACGAATTGTGTTCGCAACAGGCCCCGCAGGAACGGGAAAGACCTACCTAGCAGTACAAAAAGCAGTACAAGAATTTATGAACGGTCACGTATCACGCGTGGTCATAACACGCCCAGCAGTCACAGTGGATGAGGATCACGGATTTCTTCCAGGCGACATCAATAAAAAGATGGCTCCTTGGGTGCGCCCGCTTATGGACGTATTTGAGGAATATTATAGCCCTAAAGAGATTTCACTAATGCTTGAAGAAGGTACAATCGAGATTTGTCCTCTTGCTTTTATGAGAGGCCGAACTTTCAAAGATTGTATTATTATTTTTGACGAGGCACAAAACACTACATCAGCACAAATGAAAATGGCTCTGACCCGCATTGGTGAAGGCACACGTATGTATATCACAGGGGACTTGAATCAGTCTGACTTACGGATGGAAAATGGTTTACACGAATTCTTTAAGAAACTTCAGGACAGTAATTCACATACTATTTCGCTAACCAACTTTTCGCGGGATCATATCGAACGAGATCCTATAGTGGAGGAGGTTTTACGGTGTTACGGGGACCTAGATTGACTATATGATAAATATTATATAGCGACGGGTGCTATGTAAGTGGCACGACGACAGGAATGTATACTAGTAACTACACACCGCTGACCAACAGCTATTCTTGGTGCTCGTCTTTTTTTACTTATGCTATTCTATCTATTGTGTAAAACTTTGAATTATATTCATCGCCATTACCGCTAGTATTAACATATATAGATTCTATGTTATGTCCTGTCCTAAGCTTGAATTCAAACACATCTTTTCTGGTTACATTTGTTGACCAAAGTTCCCAAAGACTAGAACCACACGTTATGCAACAACCAGTGCTGCTAGTAGGATCAACGTCTATGCCATAGAATGCATCTATGTGACATCCGCCGCATTGAAACCATGCATAGTCTCCTATCATTTTTATCCGTCGCTTGATGTTCCATAGACGTTATTGAGTTGATTGTTAACGCGAACAAACGTTGTGCGCTTCGACAATTCTTTGAGTGATATGCTGCCTGTGTATGTGCAAGCTGATCGCACTCCGCCAAGTATGTCTTTGACTGTGTTCTTTACCCCGCCCTTATACGGAATCAAAACTCGCTTACCTTCGCTTGCACGATAACCAGTTAAGCCATCACCGTGTTTGTTTTGCGCTGTTTCAGAACTCATTCCGTAGAATTCTACGAACATATCACCGTAGCCTAAATCGTGAGTACCTAATGCAGTTTCGCTACTAAGTTTTCTTCCTGATCTAGAAATAATATCACCACCACCTTCATCATGGCCTGCGAACATGCCACCAAGCATTACAAAGTCTGCGCCTGCTGCAAACGATTTTGCAACATCCCCAGGACCAGTACACCCACCATCTGCAACAATAAGACCTTTCAATCCATGTGCCGCATCTGCACACTCAATAACTGCTGATAGTTGAGGATAGCCGACGCCTGTTTTCTTGCGTGTTGTACAAACACTTCCTGGGCCTATGCCGACCTTCACTATATCAGCGCCTGCCAGTATAAGTGCTTCTGTCATATCTGCTGTGACTACATTGCCTGCAATGATTACTTTGGTAGGAAATTTCTTGCGCATCTTACGAATAAACTGTACAAATGTTTCTGTGTAACCGTTAGCAACGTCAACACAAATGTAATTTATCTCAGTAAATGCAGAAATGATATTTTCTGTTTTTAGAAAATCTGATTCTGAAATACCAGTAGAGATAGCTATGTTTTTAATACTAGGATCAGGGCCAGTATCAAGTACAAGTCCCTCTTTCCATCCGTCCATATCGTAATGCTTGTGTATGCACGTAAACATATTAAATTTGAGTAATGCCCGCGCCATTTCAAACGTACCAGTTGTATCCATGTTAGCAGCCATGATCGGAATGCCTTTGTATTCTGTGTCTGAATAACGAAAAACAAATTTACGTTCTAGGTCTACTTCTTTACGTGATACTAAGGTGCTGCGCTTCGGACGTATCAATACGTCGCTATAATCTAGTTTTACTGAGTCTTCAATTCTCACGGCTTGTATCCTACAAATTCTATATCTTCGCCATATCTTGCTAGCATTGATGTTCCATCTATAATACGACTGCCACTGTCAACAAATTCTCGCTCAGGTTTAGTTTCATCTATGCTATAAATTTTCTCGCACCAAATACAAAACATTGAATCTGGATCCATATGTTCTATGTTCTGTCCGAGAGGTACTGAGAAGCAATAAAGATACGGAGATTTTTCACAAACCCGATCTTTAGATACTGCTTCATAGCACAATATATCTTTATAATCTTGATTTTGGAGTTGTAATAGTTGTACTGAGAAACGTTCTTCACCCGCAAATATAAGTTGTAAAAGTAGTTCGCCTAAAGCTTTTTCACCAGCAAGCTTGGCTTTAAAATATTCTTTGTCAAATTCTTCTTTATTCATTCTTCCTCATCAAGAATCTTTATTCTATACAATTGATTCAAGGCATAATGATAGCCACATTCTTGCCTGTTGCTACCTTTGCCGAATCCAGTCTTTTCATCTATTTCCCATTCCCACGTACACAATGGGCAAGCTTGTGATGATATTAATGGATGTTGTGTTTTAGCGTATGCTTGGATATATTCTAGTCTAGCACGATCTACAATAAGCGGCTCAACTAGCGTGTTATGCAATTCGTTATGCGCGCCACAGAATGCAGTAACTTTGTCATCCTTCCATTCGCATACACATTTTTTACCATTCGTCATAATTCGTTACGTTAGTTTTCTGACCGCAGCAACATTGCACTTCTACAACCAGCCCCATATTTGTTGGCGTGAACAAGTATGTAAGTGCTCCGCCATTTGCACCCTGAGGAAGAATGCCATGATCGTTAGGTTGCCAGTATGCACACGTTTCTAAATGCTCCTGCAACCAATCATTCATTTTTTGGACATTGTATTCGTCCGTTTCGAATTTCATTATTTAAATTTAGAATCTATAACTGGCGGCCGATCACTGACAGTAGAAACAGTAATTTCAATTTCGCCGTCATTGTGTTCTATAATTTCAAGAATATTACCGCGATGAATCCAACGTTCACTCCAATCATCATTCTCGATTTCAAAATAATCTCCAGATGGGGAAATACTGTTAATTTCCCATTCCTTGATTTTATTTTTTCGCTTGTAAAGGACTACATCTCCGATCTTCAATCTACCATTAGGTATCATTCTTCTGCTCCTTTAATAAGTTCGTAAATATCTTCCCAAGGTGTTTCTTTACTTGTGCGAGCATAAAGCAAATGATCGTCTTCGCAGTATTGCGTATTGTATACGTGGTCGATAACTACTGCACGAAGGCCAAGCTTTGCACCTGCGACTGCGTTTGATACGTGATCTTCGATCCAAAACATATCAGTGTCTTTCCACTCTTTTAGTTTTTCACCCTTGTGTACGCCAATGCGTAAGCAATGCAAGTCCATAACTGCATCGCCAAAATGTTCTTTTAGATTGCTCATTCTGTATTCATATGCGCTCGGCTTTTCGCTGAGACTTGTAATACAAATAAACTTGTAGCCTTCATCATTCAATTTGGCAACATACTCTTGCGCGTCAGCATGTGGAGGTAGTTTAGCAATACGATCTGAATGATTGAACTCTTTGATAAAATCCATTTTTACACCTGGTTCTAAATTAAATCGTTCTTGAACAGAATAATTTTCTTCTTCCCCAGGCACAATTTCAAACCCACTATCAACCATAAATTCGTTGAACGTGTTGTTCCAGTTGAATAAACATCCATCTGCGTCAGTTAATATAATCCTATCATTCATCGTTTCTTTTTTGCTCTCCGTATACGTATTCCGTATTTCTTTAGGATTTTGTTAAAGTCGAGGGCTTTGCCACTACCTCGACTGCCGCGGACTTTTTTTCGGCACCTGCCAGAAAGCCCATGCCTGGCTTTTCTTCATCATCTTTGCTGTCAGGTTGTGTGTCGATCATAATTCGTAGACGTTCAATTGTCTCATCGAAACCTTGCCCTAGTGCTTCTACAGAAACAATAAGTTCTTTAAGATGTGCAATGGAGAATTTATCTGTTGCAGCAACCCACTCATTAAGTTCATCTGTACCTGCAATACGTTCGTTGCGTTCATTAAGATAAACTGCACGTGCCTCTGCTGTAGGCATTCCGATTTTACGTACAATATCGAAACGACTAGGACGGTTGATTAGGCGTTTGTCTAGTTTCTCAGGATAGTTTGTTGTTGCAATGAATACAACGTTGTCGATTTGAAGATCGCCGTCTAGCATTGCTAGCAAATCAGCTTCTCCGTGCATTTGTTGTAGTGCATCAATGTCCTCAATAAGAACAATGACAGGACGTATAGGCTCAATGCGTCGTAGCATTTCAAGCCCAGCCGCTGTTTGTCGAGGATCTTTAACGAAGACTGCGATGCCATCACGATCAATAACATTTTTGATAATTAGTTGAAGCGTAGATGTTTTGCCCGATCCTGCAGGGCCGTATAGAAGCACGCCGCGCTTCCAAAGAAATCCTAACTTACGAAAAGTTGATTCACGACCCCAGAAGTGTTCGATGTTGTTAACGATTTCTTCCGATGCTGAATCAGGAAGAACTAGTAGATCATCAAGATTTACTGGCTTTGGTGCAAAGTAAAGTCCACGATTATTCGAGTATTCGATACTGTACTGACCCGCTTTAAGACGATCAATAGTTGGATCAGCAGGGAAAAATGAATCACCTACTACCGCCCATTGTCGTGCGTTTTCTTTTAGAGTACCATCTTCGTCCTCTACTGATGATGCACAATCCCCATACTCATCCTCAAATGGGTCTGGCGTTGAATACGTGCGATGATCCGCACCACCCACATCGGTTTCGTCGTTGTCTTTAGTTAGCTCTTGTAGCTCTTTAAGATCGTCTGTATCAGTTGTCATTCTTCTTCCTTGTTTTGTTCAATCAGTTCTTCCACCTCTTCTTTATCTAGAAGTAAAGCTTCTGGAATCGGCGCGCCCACAAGTTCTAAAAACTTTCCCTGGTGTTCCTTGAATTAAATTAACTTTGTGAGCACGCATCGATTTGACTTCTGTTCCGACCAGGACGATGCCGGCCTCAAAAGTCTCCTCAATGTGGAAGTCGTGTCGCGCCTTCCTGTTGGTCACGATAATATTGTCGTTCTTTGATTTCACTCCTAGATTATATCAAAGACAGGCACGTCGATATCAATGTGTTGAGCACACTTCGCCGACCTGATAAGGTCAACCGGAATGAAAGTCCTTCAGGTCAACAAGCTTTATTATCCGCACATCGGCGGCGTAGAGAAACACGTCCAAGATGTCGCCGAAGCGCTTCTCGACCAGGCAGACGTCAAGGTCTTGGTCGCCAATAGCGGACGTGAAGCGAAACGGGAGACTGTGAACGGCGTGATGGTCGAGCGCGTTCCAACCTGGGGCGTTGTCCAATCTGCTCCGATCGCGCCGGGATTCTATGGATCCATCAAGAGGGCCCAAGCGGACATATATCATTTGCACTTCCCCAATCCCGTCGGAGAGTTAGCCTATCTGGCAGCCGGCTCTCCGGGAAAACTCGTCGTCACCTATCACGCCGATGTCGTCCGCCAGCGACTTCTGCGCCGTTTCTACGGCCCCGTCATCGAGCGGCTTTTGCGCCGGGCCGATATGGTCATGGTCTCCTCGCCGAACCTCATCGAATCGTCTCCGTGGTTGCGGGAAATCCGGGAAAAGTGCCGGGTCATTCCCTTCGCTATCGACCTTGAGCCGTTCAAACCTAACCCGGCCGTAACGGCGAAGGCCAAAAAATTCCGAAAACGCCTCGGAACTCCACTCGTCCTTTTTGTCGGCCGGCTCATTTATTAC
>SDBT01009951.1_pt1 | contig 15391 bp, 14 predicted proteins | sample 2277101 | NCBI WGS metagenome assembly SDBT01 (sample SAMN10404973, study PRJNA504765) | marine sediment metagenome | isolation source: marine sediment core GS10_PC15, 103 cmbsf | place: Arctic Ocean: Southern Knipovich Ridge | collected 2010 | reverse complement strand
TTTAAGTTTATACATTACTGCTACTGATGCAAATCCATCCAAATGCAAAGAATCAAATCCTCCATGTTTGATTGAATCTGCTAGTATATCAACTAAGTTCTCCTCGTCACAAGTTAAGATAGCATCATCTGCTATTTTAAGTATAAAACTTTCTTCTCCTTTCAGCCTTTCGTCAGAACTTAGTAAATCTTTCAACTTTTGGTTTAAACTGGAATCAGAAATCTTAATCATATTGGATTTTTTAATACGGTAAATGTTATCTGATTCGCAAGAACTATTTGAAGTTAAGGGCTTGATTACTGCAAAAAAAGGTAATGTATTGGAAATATGGGAGACATGCAAAGATCCTATTTCGTATTCTGTGCAATGTAGTGCTGCCTACAACTTCATTGTGGAACATACTGCTATAGGAGATGCTATATACTGCTTAGTAAGTGAAGAATGGTATAAGCCAAAAAGTGCAATTAAGGATATTCACACAAGCAATTCTGAAAGTAGTTCTTCAGATGGATATATATCTTCAGAAGATACATCTGAGGAATGTATTCTTCATATGGCAGAAGTACCACTTGTAACAAGTGTTCTAAATGAAAAAAAACCAATCATCTCAGCTATGATTAGAGCTGTTCGAATAATTAAGGACGGTAAAAGTAGTTTGATTGTATCTATTCCAGTTCTTCTTGCTATATATGGACACATAGCAAAAACTCATAAAGATATATCAGTAAGCTCCTACTTATCTAGAAAAGCAAATCAATATAATAGATGTCATCGAGATGAAGTTTCCCAATCGATCTTATATAGTTATAGCGGGAAACTTCAGATCAATTCTTCCCACATTTTTAATTTGTTAAAAGGTTGGTATAAAACTAATGACTTAAGGCTTCTTTATCTTATGAGACTTGATGATGGTGAGATAAGAAAATCCTTAATCAGGCCAGATCTTTTATATGAAAGATTAATATCTAATCCTCTTAGCATTCATAATATACCATACGATAAGGCACTTCAATTAGCTAATACACTAAAAATAGAGTATACTTCTGTTCAGCTGGAAGCAGGTCTTTACTTAAGAACTCTTTCAAAGAGAACTATAGGAAATGCTAACTCTTACATAGATGTTTCAAAATTCTTTCGCACAAACAAACCCACCGAAGATGTACTAAAGGAAATGATTAAAACATCCTGTGTTGTAGATGGTAATAAGTTATATATCACCGAAGTAAGAGATATGGAAGAATCAGTGGCGAGCTCATTTGCCACATTTATGAACGCAGATATTAAAGCCAGCGCTATTCATCAAGATATTAGATCAAATGATGGTAAAGTTTTAGATAGCGAGCAAACAAAAGCCATCAATACTGCACTAACAAAAAACATAAGCATTATAACAGGAGCTGCAGGCACAGGAAAAACAACAATAATTAAGAATTTGGTCTCATCACTTCGAGAATCTGGAGTTACTTTTGCTTGTACATCTTTTACAGGAAAGGCAACTGCTCGCATCGAAGAATGTTGTGATGTTGATGCTGTGAATATGGATACAATGATTGTAAGAAGAGATGAGTTCAAATTTGATCATCTTATAATTGATGAGTACAGTATGACCAGCATAGAGCTTATGTACTTGTTTTTCTGTGCATTTCCTGGGCCATATCGTATAACCTTAATAGGAGATATAAACCAATTAGAGCCTATTAATTTTGGAAGTGTATTGCAAGAGATGATAATTAGTAATACCATTCCAGTAACACGATTGAAGATTATTTATAGAGTTATAACTGGAGAAGGTCAAACTGATCGTATTGTCGAGAATAGCAAACGTATCGCCTATTGGGGAGATAAACCCTTTGATTTTATTCAAGGAGATAACTTTCAGGTTAAAAGTGGAGATGTGAGTGATGTAATAAGTGAAATTATAAGGCTGAGGCGCATTGGATTCAAGTTGTCTGACTTTGTTGTTATATCTCCCTATACAGAGCCTAATCCTATCATCAATAGATCAGTTCAATATATCTTCAATAAATGTTCACCGTGTGTTGTAAAAACAAGCATAGGAAGATGGGAGTATTACCCAAGCTATGCTGACAAAGATAACGCAACGTCAAAAAATACTATATATCATATAGGAGATCTTGTGATGGCAAGTAAAAACTGTAAGATGGTTAAAATGCATAATGGACAGGTGGTATATCTTGATATATATAGAAAAAATCCTAAGATGATTAATATATATAATGGCCAGGAAGGAATAGTTACTAATGTTGAGCTAACTGGTGTTACAGTTAAATTTAGAACAGATGAGGTTATATTTCCGCTAGCAACATCCCAATTAAACGCTGCAAACACTGCAAATACATCATATATTTCTTTATGCTATTCTGTAACTACCCACAAGATGCAGGGTAGTCAAAGGAAAAGAGTAATATATTTCCTTTATAAGTGCACTAAGTTCATAACACGAAGTATAACATATACATCAATTACGCGAGCGTCAAACAGTGTGCTAATTATAGGTGAGCCATCTTCAATTAACAGAAGCATTGAAAATATATCTAGAAAAAAGACAGAGCATCTATGTGGTCGTCTTAGAGACAAGCTCCCAGAAGATTATAAAGTTATAGAGGAAGATGAAATGGCAAAGGAGTTGATAGAGAGAGAGAATTTGCTAGATAAACGTTTCAAAGAAGAATACGGTGAAGATGATAACAATGATTATTACGATGATGATTATTAAGCAACGATTACGATTGTAATCGCGCGTCAATATATCTCAAATAATATTAATTGGAATATCTTTACTACAGTTATATTTTACCGTAAGCCAAAAAGTATAGATGGAATCATACGAAAATATTCTTGAGGAATTCGATCATAAATTCAAATGTGATGTAAAAGGATTTAAAGGTCTATGTGAGGTGGTGAATCCGTATGGTAATTCTATCATAGTTAAGACACAAGAAGTTTCTACACCTAAGCGCAGTACTATACGAGCTAAAATACCTAAAGATTTAGTTTCGCTGGCTGTATCTAATACAGAAGGGCTAACCGGAGTTTTAATTCAACATCCTGGAACTACATACTTTAAACATGGGTCACAACAAGCAACAATATCATGCACCCATTCTGTAACCAGAGTACTTCCTATAATCACATTAGAAGAACTAAAGCATGACAGAAAGTCAACTCTTCAAAATGCAGATCTTGCGATTTCAAGAATAGCAAATGATACTATGATCCAAATTCTAACATTTATTGAAGAATTTGACTCTGCTCATATTTCCTTAACAAACATATCAAAAGATTACTTAAAATTAGATGATGATATCTTAAGAGATGTCATCCTAGATATCAGGAATCTTAGAGATAATCTGGCCAGTAAGATTAAATCAAACTGTAAATTAGATGAAACTCTTGTCCTGAAAGTAAAATTGCAAAAACGTGAAGATATTATCGCTCTAATTCATACTCAAATGATACAGTTTCAAGAGTATGCAAAGTCAATGAATGAAATGGCTAATAAAGTAATAGAAATGAAATCAAATGTTAATAATCTTTATTCACAGCTTGGATAAATCATACACATGCTTGAATAAATCAAATACTAATGTTCGATCGAACATCAATTATAAGCCTATCTTCAAATTCTTAGCAAATATATACTTTATCATTTTATCTGCCTTTCTTTTATCGAGTGGGCTTGTGAACAATACTAAATTTAGCTTATAAATTGCTTCACATGATCCAATCTCATCTGTAAGATTATTATCATATAGAGACTTATAGATAATGCATTCTGAAGTTTCTGAAGTAAGAACATCATATTGTAAGAGACATTCAATAATATTTTGCCCTTCTATATGGGAATGTTTTAGTAAAGTTAATATTGTCTCTCCAATTTCAGCTACAGTACTAATTTGAGTAACAGATCTTCCAGTGTTAAATTTAATTACTTCGCATGATATTCTCTCCAAGATATCACAAGGTAGACTAACTCTTGTGAATGGATTCTCTAATTTCCCGCTATGATGATAATGTCGTAGTATAGTTCTAATATCTACCTTAATGTTATTTGGTAAAATAACAACCATTTCTGGATCTATTTCCTCAAATGTAATGTCATCATTGAGCATTTTAACGGAGAATAAAATACCTTTACTTCATGACAAATAAACACATAAAAGTCAGACGGAACTTTTCTATTTCAACTAAAGATAAAATAAAAGATATTATTAATACTACGCCAGAAATAGATGACCAGACAAATAAACGCACAAATAAACACACAAATAAAACAAAATCATCTGTGATTGCAAATTCTGGAGGAATATATTCAGATTCAAAGGCTTTAAAGAAATCACTAGGTGCTAAATTTTTAGCAGGACCTAGACATGGTGGACAATCACCAGCTGCCCCTAAAGGCAATAGGAACCTAGGTGGAGATAAATGCAAAAGCCGTTATGATGACTTTTTCTACTCAATCGCAAATAGCAAGCTGCTGACCATTTTGATAGTGCTTACTATATTCCTTATTATAGTATTCTTTTGTATATTCAAATATTTTACTCAGTCAATTGGTTTAAACGACTCAAGTAACTCTATGGTTGCTACATTTATATCTCTAGTTGGATTACCTGTAGGAATAATTCTTGCATTTATTGTATCAAATACTTGGTCTAATTTCTCTGATGCACAAATTAAAGAGAATGAAGAGGCAACAGAATTACTTGTTCTTTATGATTTAATGGACGATTATCCAAATGATGAAGGTACTAATGTGCAGTTGGCTATCCAAGATTACACACGATTTATTATAGATGAAGAATTTTCTTTAATGGAGAAGGGTATTCAGCCACAGCAAGGTCTAGAGATGTTATTTAATATTGGTGATTTAATTTATGCCTTAGATCCAATAGGAGCTAAAGAGGCAACGCTATACAGCGAATCAATAGATATATTTCAAAGAATTTTATCCTTGCGGATAATCCGTATGGGCCATGTTTCAACTGGACTTGCACCAGAGCTCTGGTGGGTATTGATATTAGGTGTTGTGATAGTTATTTTTATGACCTTCTTCTTATACTCGTCTCATACATATGTACATCTAATAATGGTATCAATGACTGGGACAGCTTTAGTTGCTTTATTATTCTTAATAGTTGCTCTTAACTTTCCATATAGAGGAGATTTTGGTCTAGACAGCATACCATTTCAATTAGCTTTACTTAATATGATTCCCAAGTCAGATTAAAATAAAACATATTATAACACCTCTTCGTGCGGCTCATCATCTAGATCAACTAAGATCAAATAACTAATACACTCAAGAGCAGGGCTTAGCCCGTGCGCCTTCGGCATAACTAATACACTCAAGAGCAGGGCTTAGCCCGTGCGCCTTCGGCATAACTAATACACTCAAGAGCAGGGCTTAGCCCGTGCGCCTTCGGCATAACTAATACACCCAAGAGCAGGGCTTAGCCCGTGCGCCTTCGGTATAACTAATACACTCAAGAGCAGGGCTAAGCCCGTGCGCCTTCGGCATAACTAATACGCTAAAGTTTTGAGAAAAACTATAGAGCTACATTGATACTAACTTTAGCTGTGATATTAGCTTTATTTTTGATCATCGGGTGTACTTGGCATAGTTGTAACTAAAGCAAAATACAAGAAGCTCTGTATATATCAATGGATTAAGATCTTAATCCGCTTTAAATTAACATGTATATTTCTCACATCCTGCAGAATGTCTAAGAGTTTGAATTGATCTCTTTTTCCAATCAGTTCCAACAGCCTTATCCGACATTATATATAAATCTCCTGGATTTAGTTCAATAGTCACTTTTTTACTTATCGGGTCGCTTCTTAAGTACCATCTGTAACAAAGATCCATTTTATGGCCTAGCCTAATACCAATTACTGTTGTTCTTTCTCCGTCACCATGATAACCTATTCCACACTTTGACACATCATAATAGAGATTACCTTCTGCAATTAGGTTATCAATTTCAGTTAAGCTCATAATTGATTGTCTTAAAGATTGAAGTCTTCTCAAATCTTGGAAATCATAGACTCTACCTTTGCCTAAGTCATAATTAGGTTCTTGACTAAAGTCTGCGAAGCATAAATTATGTCTGGCGAGCTTATTCTTGACACTACCTCTCATAAGAGCTTTTTTATCCCAATCTAATTTATGTAACGAGCTAAAAAGCTTTTCATGACTTCTTAAATAGTTTCTTAAAACAACTACACATGCCTGAACTCCATTAAGTGTAAGATCTATAAACTCAGCATTAATATACATATCTGCCATATCTTTTAGATACTTAAATGTAAACTTACCCATTTGATCTTCTCCAATCTTTTCCATTCCTGGTCCATTCTCCGCTACATCAGAAAATGTAATTGTGATGCATTTAGCCAAATCCATTTTTTTCATTACAAAAACACGAGATTGATCGTTTTGTATGAAGATTAGTAGCGCCATATTATGCTCATTGTAATACGTAATATTCAATCAGGCATATAATGAGTTTGCATTATCCTCCATATCTAAGGCATCATATAAACTTATTGTATCAATAAGTTTCTGTATTATATTTTAAAGGTAGGTGGGAAAACTGATTAAAGTGCTTCTTCATGTAGCTTACTATCTTAATTAAGACGTGGATTAAGATATAGATTAGCATATAAAAGATCATTCTGAGTAAGTTTACTAGGAAAGAATAACTTCTCTAGCCAATATATCTCAGCAAATTTGGGCTACGTCTCTTGTGCTAAGGCAATTTTAAAAGGATTGCCTTTCACATTTACTATATTATATAGTGTCTCAAGGCGAAGCCACCAGAGGTATTTATTCATAATAAGATTTCTTGTATTCAGGTTATCATTTCCTAGCCTTATTAATTCTTTTAGTGGAGCCTTTGCAAGATTTTCGAATACTTTATAGTTCAGATCCGGAGAGTTAAGGATTTTGAGTGCGCTCTGTTTTTCCTGAAGATTTATCTTATCACTGCTTAGTAGAAGGTTTACAACTTTTGGGCGATTATTAATTGAAGCTAGCTTAATAGCTTGATTATTATCTATAGAAGGATCTATTCTGTGATCGGCAAGAAGAAGAGCAACAACTCTATGACGACCATTTATAGATGCATCTGTAAGTGCTTTATTGTTTGCGGTAGGATCTACTCTATCATCATCAAGCAGAAGCTTCACAATTTCTAAACGACCCATTTTAGAAGTAATCTTGATAGCGTAGTTATTTTCAAAGGAAGGATCAACTCGTTTATCTGCGAGTAGAAGCTTCACAATTTCCAAATAACCATTTTCGGAGGCTACTTTAATAGTATAATTATTATTTGCGGAAGGATCTGCTCGTCCATCTGTGAGCAGAAGCCTCATAATTTTCAAATAACCATTTTTGGAAGCTACTTTAATAGATTTATTAGTATATTCAGAAGGATCTGCTCTACCGTCATTAAGGAGAAGCTTTATAATTTCATGATAATTTTTCTCTGAAGCTAACACTATTGAATAGCTAAAATTTTTAGATGGATCTTCTCGCCCATCCTTAAGAAGAAGCGCTAAAATATCTGCATGGTTATTCCATACAGAGAATCTAATAGCCTCTACAATATCTGCGGTAGGATCAATCCTATTATCTGCAAGAAGAAGCTTTACAACTTCAAGATGACCATTTTTAGATGCTTTAGTAAGAGCATTATTTTCCTTATCAAAACTAATATCACCTTCAAAGTCCTCAACCAAGTTATCATATACTTGTTTCCAGTTAATAAAAATATTGCTTAAATACCTCTCAAATAATGTTTCTACGCGTTCTTTCCAGAAGATATTTGTTTTGATTGTCTCTTTAATGATGTTGTTTAGAGTAATGTTTGTTCTCAAAGTAGCGATTGAATCATTCGGCAAATAGGAAAGAATACTTGAAAATAAATCTTTGGGTATATCTTCCATTTTGTCTATAGATAAAATCATAAAGCCGGAAATAATTTAAGTATCGTTATCACCTAAATATATTATAAGGTTAACCGATATGTCAAAGTGTGGATATTATAGAAAGAACTCTGTAATCAGCTAGTATTGATATGGGATTTACAATTAAGATTGATCTAGAAATTTATATATGGTATCAATTATACCGTTCTTAAAAATGGAGAATATACCCAAGGATGTATTTATAAATTTGCTTTCCTTATTAGATAAGAATTCGATTACCGCTTTAAAAACAAACACTATTCTAAATAGTGCTATTAAAGAGGCTACTAAAACAAATATCTTCTGGAAAAAACAGATAGAAACATTGCTTGGGATATATTCGAACTATGTTTTTTCAAACTGGAGACAAGTATATAATAACTTAATTAAAGACTTCAGCGAAAATATTAGCTTTGAAAATGCTCTTAACGCTCTCAATAAAGCATCTACGGTGTACGCGTACGCCTGCTAAACTAAAGTTTAGCTAAAAAGGGTCATCTTGAAGTTGTTAAAATTCTGTCAACTTAACTAAGTTGACTTTATCTTGCAGCTAACCCCTTAGATTATTCATTAGATAATGTTGATGCTCTCAATAATGCATCTGAAAATGGTCATTCTGAAGTTGTTAAAATTCTGTCAACTTAACTAAGTTGACTTTATCTGGCGGATAATAGGATAGATTTTTCATCAGATGATATTGATGCTGTTGATCTGGCTTCGGGGAATGGTCATTCAGATGTTTTAAGACTTCTTCTTTTAGATGGCAGAGATGATCCATCTAAATGTTTTAGTAATTCTTTAATGCGGGCTTCGGTCAACGATTATCCAGAAATTTTGAAGCTTCTTCTTGAAGACGGCAGGGCAGATCCCTCTAGATATGATAACGAGCCTATTAAATTTGCTTCAGCACATGGTCATTTGGAAATTGTAAGGCTTCTACTTAAAGATGGACGAGCAGATCCCTCTGTAGATAATAACTATCCTATTAAATTTGCTTCAGCACGTGGTTATTTAGAAATTATGAGGCTTCTGCTTGAAGATGGACGAGCAGATCCCTCTGCAGATAATAACTATCCTATTAAATTTGCTTCAGCACGTGGTTATTTGGAAATTGTGAGGCTTCTGCTTGAAGATGGACGAGCAGATTCCTCTGTAGATAATAACTATCCTATTAAGCTAGCTTCAGAACATAATCATTTGGAAATTGTAAGGCTTCTACTTGGAGATAATATAGCTATTTAGAATGCTGATCTTAGATCTACACTAAAGAGTAGCAGTATTACGACGTAAATCCTGCAATGATATTACAAGATCTTTTAATATCTATACGTGCGTTAACGTCTATTTGCTATCAGATCCTCAATCGCGCTTAATTCGTTAAATATAGATAAATCATACTGTTTGGTCATCCCATAACAGTCGTCCTCTGGAGAATATGTGAAATAACATACAGCATGTTATTTCACATATTCTCTATTGCTATTAATAGCAGCCCCATTCATAACAGGTTTAGATGTCTTGTTTACCTCTTTGTTACTTCCAATATCTTTCTCAGCCTCCGACATTTTTGAAACTTATTTTAGTTGTGTAGTTTGGGTTTTTAAAACTAGGATCTTACATCATCAATTCTTTCAATTGAGTTAAGGATTTGAGTACATGTTTTATCTTAAAGATTTATTTCATTGCTGCAGAGATAATTAAAAAGAAGCTTCAAAACTTTTGGGCGATTATTATCTACATATTCTTTCCAGGATATATCTTAAAACTAACATAATTTATTTTGTTCGCAAGCAGAGCGCGCTATATTTTGCCAATCAATGTCTTTTGACATATCGATCAAGTATGGAATAGAGTTTGTATTATCCTCCATAGTTAAGACACCATAGAATTTTCTTGTATCAATATATTGCTGTATTCCATTTTTCCGCGCTGAGTGAGAAAATATTACATACTCATGTCTATAGCTCATGTCGTCATATGTTAAATTAGGAATAACATCAGCTCTAACTAAATATGTACAGTGGACAAGTTCAGTGCATATTATTCCAGATATTTCTCTAGTTATAACTCTTTGATAATCTGGATGTGAAGAGTAGTATCCATTTTCAGTAACAGAGTGATGAAGATTTGCATAGACATCAAGATTATTATTTTTCTCAATTTTTCTAATAAGTGGAGCAACTATGGGAAGCTGCAACGAAACTAAGTCTTTCAATGTGTGCGGCATAATAAAATTATCAACATCAGCTACGAAATAATAATCACAATTTAGAGAAAGAGTATGTTTCATACTTGTTTCTCTAATGGCACCAAGAACCTTAAATCTTGTTTTATTCCATTCGTGGCGTCCAAATTTTTCAACAGGCTCTTCCACATTAAAATCATTAAATACTATATCTGAGTAACTTGCCCTTACACTATCACACCATTTCTTTAAGATATTAGCTGTATCATCCTTATTATTATTTGTTCTCACGTAAATACATATTTTATCTTTTGGATAATCTAGGCTTTCAATACACTTAAGATATAATTTTAAGAATCCCTCTGAATCTTTAGCCAAAATAGCTATTAATATTTTAGGTACATAAGCTAGTTGCTTTCCTGGAGTAAGTGGACCAGATATAAGAAGTGTTTTTTTATTATTAACCATATTAACAATAGTTCCATTAACATTAAAAGGATGTTGCGCTAAGTCCAAGCCATGAAAATGAAATTTAGAATTTAATACATAATAATCTCTATCCTTATTCTCTCCAATATCATTGGTAACAAGAGAATATCTGAACATATGAAGAAATTTAGTAAAAGATTGTATTATGCTATTTGGTAAGTGCTGTAAAACATCTTTACATATTAGCAAATCTGCATATGGAATTTGAAATCCATGCTCTTTGGCTACTATATCAAGTTGTGAGATATCACCGTGAATGAATTTTAATGATGGGTACTTTAGTTTATTTTCGTCTACTACAGATGAAACAATATCTATTCCCGTGTATTCTACAGTAGTAAGATCTAAATGTTGGATCAACTCAACATAGCCACATCCACAATCCAAAATGGTTTTGATATTATGACTCTTGATAAACCATTTTAAATAATCAACATAGCATTGTACATTTTCTATCTTTGATCCTGGACCACTCTTTTCACCCCAAGATTTAATTTCGTTAATTTTGTCAAATACTGCCTGAATATCCATTTATATGTTCAATAATGTCTTTATGTTAACATATGGTATAAGATTATATGATATATATTAATAAAAGTATAACAAAATCAAAATTAGCTATGTTTTATAGAAACAAAATGTCAGAGACAGGTATGAGGAAGATTGGATATTTGGCTGTGTACTTAGGTCCAATGGGTTCTGGAAAATCCACTAGAGCTCTAGAACAAGCTACGCAATTCAGTACGCTTGGACTAAAAACAGCATATATTACTAGTACAATGGATACTGAAAGAAAACTTACAGGAGGAGTGGAAGGCAAGTTTTCTTCTCACAACCCCCTAAATTCATGTTTAGATAAGAGTGTTGAATATATGTCTTGCAGTGCTATTAAAGACTTAAACTTAGAATGCTATGATGCTATAGTTATAGATGAATCACAGTTTCTAGAGTCCCTTAAAGATGATGTTTATAGCCTTGTATCCAAAGGAAAAATAGTGCAAGTGTATGGACTCTCAGGTGACTACACAGGAAACAAATTTGGAGAGGCGATAGATCTTATTCCCATGGCAGATGAATTTCATCAAATGAAGGCAAAATGTACTCAATGTTTTTCAAATAGAGATAATATGCATGGATTCTTTTCATCGGCACCATTTACTGATAGGATTATCACGGGATCAAAAGTAGTGGTTGTTGGTGGTATGACTATGTATAAGCCATGTTGTCGAGCTCATCATACACATATATAATCGTAAGTATAATACAAATATATAACAGTTAGTATTTTAAACTGATAAGTTTAAAACCACGCTCCTTTAAATAACTCAATAAGAAAGAATGAGTATAATAGGATGTAAGTTATGGGGATATAATCATAAATACTCAGACGACTCGCTTTAAACATCATATAACATTTATTGCGATAAAGCTAAAATTTAAGTTATAATAAAGAATATCATTTGTCAGATTGCATTAATTAAACATTACAATAAATGAAAGCTATTGCGAGACCAATTCATCGATATATTGTCCTATCAATCAGTCTCATAATAGGTTGAGTTTAAATAAGAATTACTTTATTAACTACTAAAATCAATAGCCTAAATTAAACTTAGAAATAACCCGCATAATATTATTTTTGCAAAAGAACTAAAATATCATTAATATAAATGTTAACATTAAACAAAGAACTTTTTATTTCTCTGTTTTCAAATATAGATGACGACTCTATCAGACAAGTAGCATTAACAAGTAAAAAACTAACAGATATTACCACACAACTAAAGAACGATGCTATATTTAACAAGACCCGAGTTGAAATTTTGCTTGGTTACTTAATAGATAGCTCTTATATAGGAGACTGGGTAGGATTTTATTCTATACTAATTAAATCAAATTCAGATAATCCCAATTGGTTAAGTAGCGCGCTGGCATCAGCGGCTATTACTGGAAACTCTTTAGCTATCAAAGTTCTTCTTGCAGATCAACGAGCAGATCCTTCTGATAAGAATAACCAAGCTATTATAAATGCTTCAGATAATGGTCAAACAGAGGTTGTAAAGCTTCTTCTCACAGACAAAAGGGTAGATCCTTCTGGTAGATTTAATGAACCTATTATTCAAGCTTCAAGACATGGTCATATAGAGGTTGTAAAGCTTCTTCTTGCAGATCAACGGGTAGATCCCTCTGACGAGAATAACAATGCTATTCGGAATGCTTTAGTTAATCTTAAATACGATGTTATAAAGCTTCTTCTTGCAGACAAAAGAGGCGAAACTAAGTTTCGCGGCTTACGCAGTACGCCGTAAATCCCTATACTGATTACAAGTCTATTCGAGTGGTTTTTATGTTTGGTAGTATAGAAATTATAAAGCTACTACTTGGCAGTGGTAAAATACCTTTATATTTAAAAACTCAAGGTCTCAAATCTATTTATAGGAATAAACGAAGCTATGATACGACCTATGATAATTATGAAAAGCTTGCCATTAAATCTCTTAAGGAGTTGATAGAGATAGGTAATCAAAATCTTCAAGATAGAGAAATTATAATGACTAAATATTTCTGGTGGCTTCGCCTTAAAATTCTGCACAATATATATATAGAAGGAGATCCGTTTGAATTAGCACTTCAACTAGATCAATAGCTAAACTAAAGTTTAGCGGAGTACAGAGTACGCCATACCACCTTCCTATCTTTATGGTCATAAAGATAGTAAATTTATATCTTATTTTATAGTTAATAGAAATGGATGTATTAACTTTAGATCTTTTACATAGCGAACTTCGTTCGCTGATCAAATGGGTAACACCCATTTGATCTTCTCTTCTATCAAATATTGAGCTACACGTAGTGTAGCCAGCTAAAGCTGTGTAGCCATTGGACAGCTATCAATTACAAGCAAGAATATGGGCAATATAACTAATATATTGAAAGATGATGTTATATTTTACAAAAGCTGCTTGGTTACTTTATAGATAGCGCTTACGGCAAGCCTGCTAAACTAAAGTTTAGCTATAAAGGGAACTGGAAAGGATTCTATTATATACTAATTGAATCAGATCCTAGTAAGCGCAAATGGTTGAGTACTACTCAACCATTTGCAGCTATGCATGGGAACTATTTGGCTATTAAAGTTCTCCTAGCAGATCAACGGGTAGAGCAGAGCTTTGCTCGTGCGCCTACAGGTCCTTCTAGAGATAATAACTACGCTATTCGCTTGGCTTCTGAGAATGGTCATCTAGATGTTGTCAAGCTTCTTCTTGAAGATAAGCGACGCGAAACTAAAGTTTCGCCGGCGTACGCGTACGCCGTAGACCCTTCTGACCGTGGTAATGGAGCTATTCAGAGGGCTTCTGAGAATGGTCACCTAGATGTTGTGAAGCTTCTCCTTGCAGATAAACGGGTAGATCCTGCTGACAGGAATAACTACGCTATTATGTTGGCTTCTTGGAACAATCACCCAGAGGTTGTGAAGCTTCTTCTTGCAGATAAAAGGGTAGATCCTTCTGCAGATAATAACGAAGCTATTCTGAAGGCTTCTGAGAATGGTCACCTAGAGGTTGTGAAGGTTCTTCTTGCTAACAAACAGGTAGATCCTTCTGACTATGGTAACTACGCTATTCTATTGGCTTCTTCAAATGGTCACGCAGAAGTTGTGAAGCTTCTTCTTGGTAGCGATAAAATAAATCTTGGCGTCAAAACTCGGGCTCTAAAAGAACTACAGCTAAAGTGTAGCTCCAGTAAATTGAGCCATGATATGAACTATGATAACATTGAAAAGCTTTCTATGGGGTCTCTTAGTGTATTGATACGAATAGGTAATCAAAATCTTCAAGATAGGAAGATTATAATGACTAAATCAGCTTTAGCTGAATCAGCTAAAGCCGGCTACACTTTAGTGTAGCTCTGGTGGCTTCGCCTCAAAATTATGTAATAGAAAATCCATTTAAGGTAGCCCTTCAACAAGAGCAATAATACTATCTTCCTGCCTTTTTATCTTCTTACCTTATTATCTTTCTACCTTCCTATCTTTATGGTCATAAAGATAGTTAATTTATTTCTTATTTTACTGTTAAAATAAATGGATACATTAACTTTAGAGCTTTTATCTTATCTTCTATCAAATATAGAGGATGAAGCCATTGGACAACTATCAATTACAAGCAAGTATATGGGAAATATAACTGATAAATTAAAGGACGATGCGATATTTTACAAAAGCAGAGTTGAAAATCTGCTTAGTTACAGCGTACAAAGTACGCAGCGAAGCTGTAGTTTCGCATATATAGATAGCTCTTATATAGGTGACTGGAAAGGATTCTATTATATACTAATTAAATTAGATCCTGGTAAGGCCAATTGGTTGATGAATGTGCTATCATCTGAAGCTCGTAATGGGAACTATTTGGCTATTAAAGTCCTCCTTGCATATTCTCGAGAATATGCAAACGCCGTAGATCCTTATGACATGAATAACAATGCTATTTGGTTGGCTTCTGAGAATGGTCACCCAGAGGTTGTGAAGCTTCTTCTTAAAGATAAACGAGTTGATCCTTCTGACGATAATAACTGCGCTATTCGGAGGGCTTCTGAGAATGGTCACCTAGAGGTTGTGAAGCTTCTTCTTGCTGATCAACGGGTAGACCCTTCTGACCAGAATAACTTTGCTATTAGATGGGCTTCTGAGAATGGTCACCCAGAGGTTGTGAAGCTTCTTCTTGC
>SDBT01009950.1_pt1 | contig 15393 bp, 24 predicted proteins | sample 2277101 | NCBI WGS metagenome assembly SDBT01 (sample SAMN10404973, study PRJNA504765) | marine sediment metagenome | isolation source: marine sediment core GS10_PC15, 103 cmbsf | place: Arctic Ocean: Southern Knipovich Ridge | collected 2010 | reverse complement strand
TATAGCTTCCTTTTTCGTCATTAATGCTGATCCGAATACTTAAATGACTGATGCTCAGAATTCTTGACAGCTGCAAAGAATTCTATCATGGCTTTCTTCAAAGGCCATTTTTTATTGTTCTTGGCAGATCTCATTGGAGCAATACCATGACACTTATATTCAGTATCTTCTGTAGGACCCCAGAAAAGATAATACCCTCCTTTTTTTAAAATTTTTTCACCATCCGCGCATGAACGATCACATAAATCCATATCTATAAATGCATGCAAAAGAGCTTGTGCTAATGCGAAATGAGCTCCGTCCTTTTCTGATTCAATAAGAATCTTGAATGCCTGATTGTGTCTTCTTACTATTTTTTTCATGATTATTCATTTAATTCTACTGGGGTTCCCTGTATTCCAAATCTATCATATAAAGCCATTAAATTTCCATACAGGGCATTTTTATGGTTAAAATCTGGTACAAATATTCCTGCCCTATTTTCATTTTCTGTAAAAATAGGCCTATCGGTATCTGAATCATATTTTACAAACCATTTACCAACATCTTTGCTTTTTTTATTAAACTCTTCTTCTATTTTTATCTTAAACATAATTTTAATAATCCAAACGTTTTAAAAAGTTATCTGGAAATGCTGGTTTCCAAACTAGGTCATAACTAATGATTTCATCAATATGACATAATCCTGAAGCATCTATATTGCCCATGGATCTAGATGCAATGGTTAAATTGACTCCGGCTTCTATCATTTCTTTGATATACTTTCCCTGCGGAGTATCCAAAACCTCAATAGATACTTCCATACCTTTATTACCAATGCTGGCATCTATTACCCGATGACTTACTCGCATCATATCAATTTCAGACCTTCCATCTTGAGGCATATGAGATTCCCCCAGGAATTCCCCTTTATCAATATGATCTTTCATCTTCTGAATCGCTTCAGTAGAAAAACTATCCTTTGAATATCTTCTACCATTTAAATTAGCTTTATTTTGAAATGGGATAGCTAATCCAGTCAATATTATTTTGTCAAGATTCTTCATTTATCTCTTTTAACATCTGATGAAATAATAATCTAAGTGCATCCAAACCAGTATAATCACTTACATCTTTTAATTCTTTAATTGAAGTTAAAGCATCAATTTGTTTTCCATCTATTTCGATTGTGATCTTTATTTCTTTGTTATCTCCCATGGGTGTTTTAATACTTTATATGCTGACCATTTCCCTTTTTCAATGTAACCAGATTCACAGAGAACTTCTAAGTCCTCTACTACTTCTTTTTTAATCCGGCATCTTGTCTTGAGAACTACTTCTCCTTTTTTGAATTCTCCATCGAATCTTCTTTCTCTTTCAAGGAAGTCTACGATTTCAAAAAGTAAATCTTCAAAAGAAGGTGTATCAATAATTCCGATAAGATTTTTAATCTTTATCTTTTTTCTGTCGAGTTTTTCCACGTTTATTCTCTCTTTCGTCAATAATATCATCTCCCATTTCCAAAATTTCTGCCAGGTCTTTTTGCTCTTCTTCCAATGAGTATAAATCTGGAAGTTGGAATAAAGGTTTGATAATCTTTTCATCCATAATATCAAGAACTTTCTCGGTAAATACCTTTGGTGAGAATAGCTCAGCAACTGGGATCTCCCCATTTAAGTGTCTAACTACTAACGTTCTAGATGTTTCTTTAGGAAAAGCATAACGAGTTTCGCTAGTAATTTTAGTTCCTTGATCATCATATCCTACACCATTAAGTAATGGTATTTTGAACTCATGACATTTCTTTTGTTCAGAATTGGTGAGTTTAAGCATTTCCTTTTCAGTTAAACATTTTCCTCTAACAATTCCACAATGCTCCCAGTCTACGAATTTTTCTAATCCGACATAAGGATTTGGTGGTTTATAATAGGGAATATGAACTTGAACCTTGATTGGTCTTGCAAATCTTTGTTTGTAAGGATTGACAAAAATGGTTACTCCTAATCTTGAAGGCTCTATTCCTTTTTTGTTTGCTTCTTTCTTAGCATCTTCATCCTTCAAAACTCCTTTTCCTAATGATAGAATAATTGAAGCGTTGTATTTAACTCCTCCGCCTCCAGAGATTTCTTTTGGTGAAAACATACTCATACTATCATAAGTGTGAGCTATAACTACGAATGGAATTCCATACTTAGCAAACTGGATACCATTAACCCTGAATAGTTTCCTGATAGCTTGTTGTTTGGTCATATCTCGTTTATTAACGCCTTCTGTTGTATCGTCTCTTTCTTTGATAGATGTTAAGTTTCCAAGTGAGTCGAGAACTATCATAATCTTAGGCATAGATTCTTTTTTCTTGGCTGCCTCATCATACATTTTGGTGATTTGAGCTGCCATATGAGAAAATTGCTCTACAGTATTAACAATCTCTAGACGAACTTTGCTGGGATCTACTCCTAATCTTTTTACAAAATCTACATCAATAGCTCCTTCAGTGTCACAATAGATTGGATGGTAACCATTTTTGATAGCTTCTCGAACGATAGCCATCGCGAAATAAGTTTTAGCTGTGCCTTCTTCCCCTGCAAATACGAGAGAACGTCTGTTTGGTAATCCACCTTTTAATGATCCTGATAGAACTGCATTAAGTATGTAAATTCCAGTAGAAAGCCATTCATCTATTTTTGCGATTGGGTTTACATCTAACATTCCTCCATCTGGATTTATGCTTCCTAAAAGATCGTTAATCTTATCAAAAGGATTGGAAACTGCATCGGTGGGTGTTTTCTTTCTTGCCATAAAATATTATTTATTTTGTCTATTTTATGGTGAAAAGAGGCTAAAGTTTTACTAAATAGAGCCTTTATTTTGAAGTTCTTGAATTTTATCTTCGTATTCTTCGAATGGTATTTTTAATTCCTCAACAAGCTGGAATCCTTCTATCGGACCCATTTTTTCATTTAATGCTTCAGCCATTATCTCGCATTTTTCCATGGCTCTTTCATCATCAGAGGTGGACATTTTTATCATAAGGTCTTCCTCAATCGCCATTTGTTGGGGGTCATCAGCCCGTCGGAATCTTTTCTCGTAAATAGCAGCATAGTCATATGTTCTATCTTCATCCATCCATGTACTTCCCTTTTTGCTATATGGTTTGGCTTCGTATCCTTCCGCTTGCGCATATTTAATTATCCAAGCAGGCAAAATTTTCTCTACATCTTCCGCTTGTTTCATATTGTCAACTAAGCTCTCTTTATATCTTATAATAATAAAATCCGGAGAAATATAAATATAATCTCTATATTCATATGTTCTATCATTATATTTTTTATATAATTCTTTTTTAATTTTAGCCGCTAGTCCGATATTAAGACTTTTTTTAGCCCCTTGTCCTCTCTGGAAATCTAATTTTTCTACTAATTTAGCTTTCATTTTATTCCGGATCTTTTTGCGTGATGAATAATGGTTGATTTAGAATTTTCATCTGTATTTCTAGGCCATAAATCATCTAATGCTTTTCTAATTCCTTCTATGGTCATGTCTTCTATGTTTTCTTTGACCCATGCATTAAAAACGGAAGAAGAAGAGGAAGTCAGATGACCATTTTCTACGACAAATTGTATATATTTTCTATACTCATTAGAACTATCATCATCCATTGCATGATCTATAGTTCTTTGATATCTTTCTATGCTATCTTGATCTGCCCATCCCTTATGGCCTATTAATTCTTGTGCAGAAGGTATTTGGTATGATCCTATTCCAAGTGCTTTTCTGGTTTCTAATCCTCTTTCAAAATTTAAATTTTCATGAACTAATCTAGCTTTCAATTTACTTGAGTAATTTTAATAAGGGTAAAAATCTCGGAGATATTCTGGTTAAAGCTTGGTTTTTCGATAAAAATCCTACCCATTCAACTTCTTTCTTCTGTTTTCTAAAATGTTTATCCTTAATCTTATCTTTTGGATATGCCGAATAGTAATAAACTCTTTTATGAATCTTATCCCCGTCTATATAATCGATGAATTTTTGTTGGTCTGGATTTTTAATAACCAGATTTTTTATATCTATACCAGTTTCTTCTGAAGTTTCTCTTTTAGCTGCTTTAAGCAGAGATTCACCTGCATCAACATGACCTTTTGGAATGCTATAAGTTCCATTCTTTCTGCTTCCTGTAGGTTTTACCAAAAGTATTTTATTGTTCTGGATAACTACTAATCCAGAAGCCAAAGCTAATTTTGCTCTTTCGTTCAATATGGATTCTCTAACTATTTTCAATTTCTTAGGTCTTCTATTTCATCTCTCTCCCAAGTCTTTCCGCTACCAGCGGAAAGGATTACTAATCGATTCTTATTAATATTCGGATTAGAATATAATAATGAAACCTCACCAGTATATCCTAATACAATCATTCCCTATATATAGAATCATCAATATATTCATTTGCCAATATATCATCAAGATCTCCATCTCTATCTATTTCAAATAATTCCAGCTGCTGAATATTATCAAATCGATCCTCCCCATATTTTTCGTAATATTCTTCTTAATATTCTTCTGCTAACTTTCCTTCACCTGATCCCCATCCCTCTTCATATTGAGCTATGAATAGATTTCCCCCGATTGAAAGAGCTTCTTTGGGAGCTAACCCCCTTTCAAAATCTAAATTTTCATGTACTAATTTTGCCATTATACCATACTATCAATATCTACTTCCCTCTCAATACCTAATCCTTTAGGATCTTTAGCTCCTTTCTTTTTATCTCGGGGAACTTCAATATAAACATTATGCTCATCAGCCCACAAAAAGAAATGTTCCCAGTAATGATCCCATTCCAAAGCATCTTTGGTATTGTTTAATTCGATCAGAATTTTTTTCAAAGCTCTTAGAGCATTCGGTTTTGCTTCCATAAAAGTTTTCATCCTCTTATAGAATTTTCGGATTTTAGGAAGCAAAATAGTCTTAAATTGATCAAACTCTTCATCATCATCAACATCAAGCTTGGAAGCTTCTGCCCATTCATCAGCTATCTTAAGTTTGATTTCCCATTTTTTGTCTTCTTTATCCTCTAATAGTCTTCGGGCTCTCATAGATATATCTTTTCTTTATTTATCTAACTTTCGATTTTATTATCTCCCATCTTCTTTTCCTTCTCCTGCATCCATTCTATTATCTCTAAAAGATTAATTGGCCGATACTGCTCTATTTCATCATTGTCTATACCTACATCTAAACCCAAGTAAGGATGCTTAGTTCTTCCATGAACATGTCCATACAAGGAATATGATCCATGGATAGATTTATTCCAACTCATCATTGGATAATGACAAAGAACTATATTGATATCTAATCCAAATTGTTTGTATCGGAAATCCATCATTTTGTCAACCTTAGCGAAATAAGAAGAATTATGAATATTTCTATCATGATTTCCCAATACTAAGAATTTCTGACCATTCATCCTTTGGATAAACATCTCAGCTTCTTTTCTTTTTGCCATAGATAAATCACCCAGGATATAAATCCGGTCTTTTTTCTCAATATATTTATTGTGAACTTCGTTTAGTAACCACTCATCATGGTCACCAACATTAACTGGACGATTTGCGTGTTTGACAATGGCCTCATGGCCGTGGTGATAATCTGCTGTAAACCATATGGACCTTAGACTATCTAATGCCTCATCTGATAATTGGTTTATTTGTACTGTGTTTAATTTTTCTCTCATTTTGTTTTTTGTTTTCTGATTTAATAGTAGCATATAAAGCGATAGGCCAAGTTATGCAGGAACATCCTATATATGACCATGCTTCTAAACATTCGAATTTTCTGAAGAGATTATTCCAAAAAACTATAAGACCCATTGAAAAGCCGATTCCAAAATAAATTAATAAACTATATACTGCTATCATATTTCTATGTTTTTTTTAAAATAATGCTGTTGAGAACATCAAATGTCCAGGGACTGCATTAAACCCCATGGTCTCTATATATCTATTCGTAGGCTCCACCAGAATCTTCTCAAATTGCATATCATAATCAACCTCGGATGCAAACTCTACTGGGTAATTTCCAGGAACAAATCCATACACATTTTGGGCCCCTTTTGCGTAATAATACTTGCATTTATCACCCGTTTTTAATAAACTATATTTAGATTTATATTTCGAATTTAAAAGACCATTATTATAAACTGCCGCGGCGCGAACATGTATTGGACATCCTTTAGCCAAAGTTATATTAGTTTTATCCTCGATAACAGATTTTTCATAATCTCCAATTCCTTTAGAAATTCCAATATCATCTGGATTTTGTAACTTGAATTTCTTCTTATATTCTCTAAGCTTAGCTATGATCTCTTGATACTTAATATCCTTCCCTTTAGCTAATAAAAGGTGAAGCATTTCCTTTTGAGCTTCTCTTGCAAATTTGGGAGTTGATGATTGAACTAGTTCAACACCTACTGGTTTTATTTTTTCTTGAGGTGCATATCTTACTCCAGTATCTGTCCAAGCTTTATCTAAAATATATTTCTTTTTGGCCATAAATAATCCAGTGTAAGATATAGTTTCCATTTCTAAGTCCTGAAGATTTTTAGAATTAAATTTCTCGGCATATCTATCGAAACATTCTTTGATAAATCCCTGAATTCTAATTTTATTAAGAGCTTCAATGAAATCTACCTCATTCTTATAATTTTCTTTCCAATCACATGAATCTAAAACTGGCTTAAATGTTAAGTAAATTGAATCTGTATCATTATAAATGACCAGGCTTTTGGCCATGATTTGATTTACATTATTCAATCCTAATTTTTTATGAGCTTCTTTATCAAGATGCCATTGATCCTTAAAATAGCCATCCATAATTTTATTCGTGTAGAAAATAATATCTTGTCCCTGTAACGTAACTGCTTCAGCAACTTCAGTATTATATCCTACAAAATATGGAGAAGCACAAGCTCCATAAATCGAGTTAATAAAGATCTTTATGGATTGTTCTTGGTTGTGATATTCTTCCTTTATTCCATTGAGACGATTGATTTCTTTTTCAAGCTCGGCAACCGTGCAATTATTAGGATCTATTTTGCATAATTCAAATTTCATACTATATTCTTGTTTAGTTTCTTAGTATGAAAAGGAGAAAAAGTTTTAATTTTTTGATATGATTGATATAGCCATATTGCCAAAAATCCAATGGAATTGAATTGCTTGAAAAACTTTGTATTCTTCACGAATAGCTTTATCAAAACACCTAGCTTCGACAATAGCTAATTCAGCTACAGACACTTTATCCGTAGATATCCATACTGCTTCACCATATACTCTAACCATGTCGTAATATACTAATTTTTTCTATTATATAAAAATAAGGGGGGAAAGATTTCCTCTTTGAATATATATTAAAATGAGGTCAAAAGTAAAAAAGAAGGAGGTTCGTAAACCCCCTTCTAATTATTTTTATTTTAAAAGTTCTCTTTGATAATACCAATCAAAGGATTTAGATGGATTTTTCTTCCACCTCTCCCATGCCCTATTTTCAGCATATTTTGACCTGAACTTGGTCGAAAGTTTGCGTTCTATTGGCTTGGTGGCTGACTGAGTAATCTGGTCAAAGACAAAATCTTCTGCTTGACAAATATTAGCTTCATATCCCGGTCGAAAAACTGTAAAATAGTTTATATGACGTCCGAAATAATCATCAATTGTATCCTGAAGATCCTGCATCAACAGATCAGGATTTTTAACATACCTTAAAGATCCGAATTCCATCAAAGCATCCTTATCATTCTTGTAATAAGTTTTATCCTTTACAGGAGCTGAGAATGTTTCGCTATCTTCTCCAAATGTTTCAGTTATAACAGCTGTAACATAGGTAGAGGAATCTTGAGTTCGAATATACTCATTCATGTAATAAAGAAACATAATAAAGTTTCTCAGTTTGTCCTCACCAACTTCTCCATCAGACCAAGCAGGTTGAAATTCTTCTAATCCATTTTTCCATGAGAAAACTAACTCCGGAGGTAATAATTTTAATTTAATATTATCATCAATTTGCGAATCTAATCGAGCCATTGATTGTAAAACATTGTTAACCTGATTATAAAATGGATATCTTATCAACTTACTTTTACCAAGCCTAATGGAACCATTATCTCCCATAACTTTCAATTCATGGACTTCTTTACCAACTTTGTCATTCTCGATAACTAAATCGAACGGTTCTGTTCCGCCCATAATGCGGCCTCCTTTAAGTAAGAATGCGCAAAAGATCTCAGATTTTCCTAGGCCATCGCAGTTAAGATCAAACAATGCTTGAAAAAAGTCTGAAGATGGAGTACTTCTCATTTTAGAGTAAAATTTTTGAACCTCGCGCATGGTCTCCAATTTATCTAAATTTTCTATCCAAAGATACTTCCAAGCACTCTTATCATCTTCTCCAAAAGCCACATCCTTAAAAAACTTATCTAAGATAAATCTAATCTCATGAGTGTTAGGAATTTTACTTTTAAATGTTTCCATTTGTTCAGTCCATCCTTCTTCTTTACAGATGATTTCAAATGCTTTAGGTAGCTCAACAGGATTTTCATGAGCTTCTTTTATGTGCTCATTATTCATTGTTGATAATTCTCCAGATAAAAACTTCTCTGCTTGGTAATCCCAAATATCGATAGCTTTAACTCTTGGAAGACCAGGAACTTCCTTCTTATTCTTTCTTTGAAGATTTCTGGACATTTCTTTCTTGATGTGATTTACATCAATTTTTTCTACTTCGGTGAAATAAGAATAGACTTGTTTAGTCCATATACTTCCACCTTTCAGATCGTCATGCTTGACAACCTTGCTTCGGGCAATACCTCCTATCTTATAGGGAGTTTTAGTTACCCGGTGTCGTTTGATTCCGTTTCCAGAACCGAAGAGCTTTTTCATCTCTTCATTGGAAATTTGTTTGTACATTTTGAAATTAATTTAAATTAAAAAATAATTTTGATTTATAATCTATTGAAGTTATAGCACAAAAAAGGCAAAGGTTTTGAAACCTTTGCCTTTTATTATAATAATTGCAAATTAATTATCCTAAATCAATATCTTTTTCGTCATCCCATTCATTCTCATCCAATTTTCCAATCACTACTACCGTATTACTGTCTGTAGATTCCAAAACCATTCGGGTAGATCCTGTTTCAACATGATAATTCTCCGAATCAATTTTAGAAAATTGTTTCTTCGTGATTGGAAAATGAAGATCACTATGATCGATTATTCCAAGCTGTAGTTCAAATGATTTACTTCTGGCATAAATGATTTTATCTTTAACCTTAAAGCTCATCTTCCCATATTCTTTATCCAAATCACATAATGTCATGATTCTTTCTCTATCTTCCTTCTTCAAATCAAATGATGCTACGGACTCTTCTTCCAGGTTGCTTATGACGTTTTTGAATATTTCATCTGAAATATAAGAGAAAATACTTAATGAGGAACATTCCCATCCTGCTTTAAGTATTTCATCCTTAATAAGAATGCTAGTTCCTGCCAGGTTTTCTGTTCCCTCATCGTCAACTGATTTTGCATAGTTTACGCTCAAATCAAATTCATCAGAAAATTGGGCTAAGGTTCTTTGAATTTTGGAGATATCATAAATACCTACCTTAATTCTCTTATTGATGGGTCTGTTTTTTGTGGTTAATTCTAAATCAGCGAAAGATATACTAGACATCTTTACAATGGATCTATCAGACGAGTAATTCTTAGCTATAAATTCCTCTGTTTGGGTATCAATCTCTATAAGTAATCCCAAATCTTTTGAAGAAAATATAGAAAAGCGTTTTAACCATGCGGTGAATGGGGCTACATTTTGACCCTTAAATTCTATCTTGGACATATTTTTATTTTTGTTTAGTCCTTTTATGATAGAATAGAGAAAAGGTTTTATTATTTAGCAACTAAAATAGCTCTACCATATTTAGCAGGAAGATTGCCGGTTTTATTCCCCGGAGCATCAGTATTGGTTTCAGCATAACTGGCTTCAACATACTTCTTAGGAATTTTTGTTACATCCTTTTGATGTGTTTCTTGACCAGCTGATGATTCAAAATAGTAAGGGGATTTAAGTCTATCCATCATCATCCGAGCAATCTTATCTTCAGGATGGGTGTTCATTTCATTAATTGGATCCTCATCTAATTGATCTTCATCTACTTTCTTTTGGTGAGTTTCCTGTTTTTTCTTATCGCTTGTGAAATAATTAGGAACTCCCATCTTTTTTAACATTGATTGTCCTATCTTATCATCTGGATGGACTTGTTCTTCTTCTAACTCGGTGGCATCATCGAAATCTTTAACCTCTTTTGCTCGTACGTAAGCCTTTTTAGATTGTGGAGTAGTCATAGCACCTGTGTCATATCCTGATGCTTCATTAGTTTTTTTATTATGGATATCCCAAGCAGTTCCATAAAGCCAAGATTCGTAATCTTCTCCGTATTGTTTTTTGAATCGTTTTTTATTCTTCTTAATCCAATCTTCCATTCCTGGAGGGGATTTTTCGTTTAATGGTTTCATGCTACTACATTTAAGTTTTTATCGAATTCCCATTCATTTGAGGTAACTTCCTCTTTGAAAAATTCTTCAGATCTCGCGTAATCTCTTTGGTTATTAAGCCTTTTTCTTATAGATTCCAAATGTTCTTCCCATTTCTCTTGAGCTTTTGCAAGGATTTCTCTTTCCTCTATAGAGAATTCATAATCATAATCATTTTCTTCAAATTCTATAGTATATTTATCGATATTGTAATGAACTTTATCCTGCATCTCTAGCGGAATTCCTAACCATTGTAGAAATGCATGATCATCAGATATTTGTACAGACCCTACGATATTTACGCTGCCTTTCCTGTCTAGATCATAATAAACTTTCTGAAAATCTGAATTTTCAATTAATGGAGCTATTTCGGTATACTTTTCTTCTCCAAAAAATGCGACCATTTCTGCATGCAAAGGTTCTAATAAATAATCATCATCGGCAAGAAAATTATGATCTGGCTCATTTTCTTCTGAGTTAAACCAATTTTGAAAAGCTTCTTTCTTTTGTTCATCTGCTAATTCTTCATAACTTTTAGGCCAAAAATATGTACTTTCAGCTCCAATATCTAAACCTGTTCGAGGATCTACTCCTCTTTTAAAATCTTCTAATGATTCGCAAACTAATTTTTCCATCCTTTCAATTTTATTAGATATGCGGCCATTGTATTGTAATCTGTATATGGATAATTGTAAATATTTATACTATTTCTTTTACCAGATATTCTTCCGGATTTTGTAATAATGTAATTTCCATCAATATCATCCTCCAAAGATATGTGTCCGGCTCTTTCTTGTCTTAGACTAGTCACATCATATACTCCTTTCAGACTATCAAAATCAAAAGTCTTTCTGGTTTTCTTGGCCATTTTAACCAATTCTTCTTTAGGAAGATCTTTCAACTTGATATCAATTCTTAATTCATTATTCAAGAAATTAGATTTGAGTGCAGAAATAATTCTGTTCCATCCTTCTTCCTCCTTTCTTAATTGAATTAGAATTCTGCTCGGAATAAAATCTCCAAAAACTCCTTTTAACATTTTAATTAGATTATCATCAGTTAAAGGGGTATAATTTTTAACTGGTGTGGTATATGGATCTTTTGACCAGTATTGCCACAATTCATTTTTTATCTTAGATGGCTGAGGTAAATATCCTTCATCAATAGCTTCATTTAAAAGATATGATAATTTTCCAAATCTTATAGAACCTATATCAAATTTTGATTTTGAAGCTAGAAAATCTGTTGTTCCTTCCGGCCATGTTCTTTCTTCTCCTAAAAATTCTTGTGCGCCAAATCCATGTTTTATTCCCTTAAGTAGGATTTTATCATCTGGAGTTATTTCATGTTTTATTCCATGCCCCCAGAACCATTCAGATTTAACTATATTAAGAGTTTTTTCGAATAATCCTATTCCCAGAGATCTTTTAGGATCCATGCCTCGTTTGAAATCCTGGATTTCATTTACTTTTTTGGCTTTGGATTCCATATCATCCAACCTATCATAATAATCTGGGAGTTCTGCAAGGTGTTGTCTTGCTATTATATCTCGTTTCTTCTTATCAGAAGTGTGTTCCTTCTCAACTTCAAGACCTATTTTGATTTGTCCTTCAATCTTCTTTTGGGAAACATTATGTAGATTTGCTAACTCTTCAACCGATTTGGCTCGCATGAATAAACTTTTTCTTTATTTATTCAACAAAAACTTTTGAGTTTAATATCAATTCAATTTTTTCTGGGATTTCAATTTTAATTTGCTCCAGACTATCGATTCTCTGAATGTATTTATATGCGACCCACCCACCGCCAGGATTTGCCACCAGACCATCAAATCCAGCTTTCAATTTTATTGAAGGCCCATTAGGCTTGCATGGGAATCTATTCTTATTTTTATCTCCATTACTCCACCATTCCCCTAATCTCCAAAGTTTCAATTTTGAATTCCATCGAGCAGTATTATAATCATGGTCATCGGCGGCGACAAAGTAAAGACCTGTAGGTAAAGACAGCCAATCTTCTAGGGTAGGATTATCTATTCTTCGATAAGATCCTATATTTAAAACATCACATGGTTTTTTACCCCTCTTGAACATTTCTTATTCTTTTGTTTTCTTTATCGAATTTCCAATAATGAGTTAACCATTCATTTTGAATTTTTTGCCAGTAATCTAACCATGAAAGTGGATGCTTAAAATAAGCTTGAGGTTCAGCTTTATTCCAATCGAAAGCATTCTTAACCCACTGATCAGGATAATTTCTCATAAAATATTCATCAATGTTTGTATCCCCGTGGTCCTTTCTGAACTCAATCCACCTCTCTTTGAATATTTCAGAAAGACCATTCATCCATAAAAGTGTATTCCATTGAGCTTTTACTTGAACATACCATGTATCACTAAAGACCCTACATTCAAGACGATCATTAATCCATTTGGATTTAGTTGTAGATTTTTGGTATATCCCGCTCTTATTCATCATCTTGGGGTAAATTTTCATCTTCATCCTCGACGATATCATCTCCATCCCATATTTCTACCCCATTAATCTGATCCAATTCATTTTCTAATAAGTTAATCTTAGATTTTCTGGACGTTATTCCTCTTTTCAATGTAGGATCTTTAGCTTTCTCGAAAGCAGTTTGATGTTTTTTAAGTTCTCTTTCTTTTTTCTTAAGCTCAGATGTAAGTTCTTTGATCCGAATGGTTGTAAATGCTAATTCATCCTTAGTAAACTTCTTTGAAGTTAATGCTTCCAATCGGGCTTTAACCTTTTTAGAATAAGGCTTCAAAAATACATCCATCTCCTCAACGGTTCTTTTCTTTAATAAGACAAAAGAGATGAAAGCTTTTTTAGCTATATTAAACTCTAATTCATCAGATAAAAAATTTCTATGCCATTCTGTATCTTTATAAAGAAGTCGTTTAAGCTGCCATTTATAATCTTTAAGATATTCTTCAATGCAGTCATAAACCAGAACTTGTCCATCCTTAATAAAGACAGGACTTTCTGTAACTACCACAGAGAATATTTTCTTGATCTTAGTTTGTATCTCCAACCATTCCTTAGCATCTCTTCCTCGATAAATTATATCAATTTTACATTTTTGGTCAGAGTTATTAAGAATTCGAATATTACCTGTATAATCAGAAAATATAACATCTAATCTTTTTAAAATGGATGTATATTTAGTGATAGGCGGCATCTCCCTTATTTCTAATCGATTGCCATTAATCAATTTGAACTTAGCTGAGATTAGCCAAGCACTGGAAAGCTCTCCATGTTGTTTTATAGAACCCTCAAATCCAGAAAAATGAGGTTTGATTTTATCAATCTTTCCTTCCATAAACTTCTGAATATCTAAAGCTTTGCGGGGGAGTATAGTAGTTTTATATCCTACTGCTATTCCTATGATTGATGTAGACAATCCTAAGGGAATATCCATCCATAGCGGATCGTACGCGCCGTCAGGTTCTCTGGTTGTTAGATATTTGTACTTATTTAGAAATTCCTGGGTCTTTTTAGCTACTCTTACCCTTGTATATCTTGCTGCTGCCGCTTGGGGAGAAACTTCGGTTCCGAAGAAACCATATCCATCAAGTAAAATTTGGCTACTTCCAAAAGGTCGAGCTAATCGGGAGATAGCTTTTGCCAAGCTCATATCTCCATGGTGATATCCATCTTTTATGCTCTCACCTACTACAGAGAGCGTGGACCTGAATTCATTCGGGGTATTCTTAAGAATATATCTTTGAACCGGAGTAAGAGCATCATAGAATGATGGTATTCCCCTGTGGTTTAATACGTATAAAGCATAGTTTCTATATTTAGTATCTATAAATCTAGAAATATTTAATTTTATATTTTTTTCTTTCATATTTATTTTTATCATAAAAAGATGGAAAGCTTCTGGATATATAAAATAAAATGGCAAACATATCTAATAATCATAAATTTCATTTCATATATGCTATTCAAAATCTTATCAATCATAAATTTTATATTGGATTTCATGCCACAAATAATTTAGACGATGAATATTTTGGAAGCGGAAAAATATTAAAAAGAGCCATATTCAAATATGGCATAGAAAATTTTGAAAAGAAAATTCTTGAACATATAGATATATTGATATGGAGAGAAAAAGAAATTCTTTGGATTAAACGGAAAAATTCACACGTATCCAAAGGGGGATACAACCTTACATTTGGGGGAGATGGTACTCTAGGATTTAAAATGTCTGAGGAAACTAAGAAAAAATTATCGGTCATAGCAAAAAATAGACCCTTACAGACCCGACAAAAGATAAGTAAATCTTTAACCGGAAGAGTTGTTTCAGAGGAAACAAAAAATAAAATATCTAAATCGGTTAAAGCTAATCCAAAAATCCGTTTAGCAGCTAAAATAGCTTTTCTGGGAAAAACCCACACCAAAGAAACTAGAGAAAAAATAGGTATTAAGCACAGGGGAAAAATATTATCGGAGGAAACCAAAAATAAATTAAAAGAAATCAATTTAGGAAAAAAGATGTCTGACGAAACTAAGAAAAAGATTAGTATTTCCACAAAAGGTAAAATTTTAAGCAATGAAACAAAATTTAAAATGAGCAAATCTAAAATAGGAATTAAAAGACCAACCAGAGAATGCCCTCATTGTTTTAAAGAAATAAGTGATGGAAATTTTCAGAGGTGGCATGGAAAAAATTGCAAATTGAATCCCAGTATTTCCATAAAAGATATAAAAATGGCGATATAAGAACGGATATTAAAGTCATAGAAAAAAAATTTTGAATTTTTCTATATAATCGACCTATTTCCTCCGCCGTTGATTCCATAT